>JAAUXT010141736.1_pt1 | contig 12093 bp, 14 predicted proteins | sample 7278171 | NCBI WGS metagenome assembly JAAUXT01 (sample SAMN14350112, study PRJNA611818) | marine sediment metagenome | isolation source: surface marine sediment (1.8m) | place: French Polynesia: Moorea | collected 2018-08
CAGGGGACATTTCATCCACCTTGCCATGTACTTCACTACCACATGGTGCTTCGCCCTGAAGGAACTTCGCACAACAAGAACAATAGCAACAATCTTCAGCAACCACTTGCTAGACCCCGTCAGACCTGCCTGTGGCAGAACTGCTTTCTAGGAAGACACGAGGTAGCCACATCTGAGATCAAGACATCCTTACTTGAAGGTGCAAACACCACTGTGTCACTCAAATAAACAAAATGCTGGTATAGCACTTGACCGGGGTCTCTCACCGTGGAGTGATAAGTGGATGAGCTGCACCTGGTTGCCTTGATGCAGTGATGCAGTTTTAATGCGTGACAGTGGCACTGCAGGGACGGATCCTGCATTTTGTGGAAGAGGGATACCGATGGAACGTGATCCCAGTAGGACCCAAGAAAAGTCAACGAGTGGCTTGGTGCTGTTTTCGGGGGTCAAGAGGCCCAGACCCTCTCCACTGACCTGTGGCTCCGCACTTGTATCCACGTTGTCGTGCTCTGAAATCGCACCTTGCTGCAATTTTACAGTGGGTTCCGTGATGGCAGCACAGGGAGTACCGTTCCGTTTATGGCTCTGGTATAAGTGAACCCTGTCCGTATTTTTCTTTGCTGGATGTACAACCCCACGCCCATGGAGAGGTCAGAATCTCACGAAAGTGTCACACGGCAGACTTCTGAAATTCTCAAATACACTTTCATATTTTCACCCCCTTTCTACTGGGTGCTTGCTAAGGATTCTTTTTGCGCGTGTTATCTGTGTATCATGACACGAATATTTTGAGGAAAGCTGCATAAGTCTTGAGATCATGAGTACAAGGTGAAAGACCAATTCTGTTGCTGCATTTGAGACTGACCGTTGATACCATGTGAACATATTATTGTCACTTTCTGTCTTTTTTTGTGACTTGAAAACATCTGACTTGTAACTTTCTTCGCTCACAAATTTGGTTTCTTTTGGCTCATTTTATCCCAAATAGATTTAACCAAATATTTTGATCAACACTTGTGTAGAGGCGCACGCTTTGGCCAAAAATGGATCCTTCTCCTCTCGTGTTGATCCAAATCTTTGCGCTGCAGGAAGGGCCCCACCAGTGCAATGGTTTTGCTGAAGGTTTGGTCTTCTTTTCTAAAGATACACGATCTGAGTAAGCAAAGATTCAAATTTGCTTCCTGCATGTTTTGTGTGCACTGTCGTGAATGCCACGCAGCTGAATGCCACACTGCAACTGCCATCATCATCCAGCGCAGTTCAGAGCGCGGACGAAAACTGAGCGTCCCAAATCCACCTTGGAACGCAGTTTTTTTGGGGACAGTGACGCAGGATGAGCAGTTGGGGATGGACTGATTAGAATGGAACAAACCTGAACACATTGAATTTCAATTGGTCTGTGCACATTGCCTGTCATTAAAACTGTGTCCCTGGAATACTGATGGACTGATTCCCTCAATATGACAGTGTCCATCCCCAAATGTCTTTGTCCCTAACCGCACAGAAGGGACTTTCCTTCACTTCTGGGGGTATCCCCCCCAAAAATTATGGCTGCCTATTGATCACATCTGAACTGATCTGTTCAGCAAGAGCAAATTTTTCTGCTCATCATTCAAAGAATGTAACGTCTTGACTGATCTAAACTATAGTGAGAGTTGCAGTTTGATTTTTCTGCTCGTCATGCAGAGGAGGAAACAATTGAACTGATCTGTTCAGTGAGAGCACAATTGAAAAGCTTCTGCTCATCATGGAGAGAAGGAAACAGTTCGACTGTTCTGTTCAGTGAAATTCGTCTGCTCTATTCATGCATTGCTGGAAACATGCTGGGCAAGACCCCAGAAGTCCTTCCAATGGCTCAATCTGTCACTCAGGTCATCTGCAGCTCAACAGGTGCAGTTTTCACTCTCGTTCATCTTGTTCACATTTGGTCTTCAAAATTGGCGTGTCTGTTCAGTTGATTCCTCCAATGACTCCATTACTGGGACCACCTGACAGTAATACTCACTGGATTTTGGTGATTCCCTGAAGTCACCTTTTCTGTATGAAGAGCAGAAAATTTTTTATTGCAGTTCTCATTGAACAGGTCAGTTCATATGTTGCATCCTTTGATGAGTAGAAAATATTCAAATGTGCTCTCACTGAACAGGTAAGTTCAGATGTTGTTTGCTTGAATGATTCAGTGGATTTCAAAAAGTGCTCCAAACAGATCAGCTCAGAAGTTGCATCCTTTGAATGATTGAGTGGAAATAATTTCAAATGTGCTCTTGCTGAACAGATTGGTTCAAACATTGCATCCTTTGCAGGGCGAGTGGAAAAAAATCAAATGTGCTCTCGCTGAACAGATCAAGAAGAGTGGAGAAAGTTTCAAATGTGACAGATTAGAATGGAACGTGACTTGTGTCTGGACAGATTATTGGGGACAGTTTGGAACGGAACGCAGCTGGCGTTCCATCCCGAACTGAACGGAGTGACGGTGACCTTCAGCGTGTCCGCACTCTCAGTATCTCTGGCTTGAGACTTTCACCGGCATTGGAAGTGGGTTTTTTACATTCAGTGGAACCTCAAATGTCACGACCCGAACTTGGACTGCCGAGCAATGACGCATTTACGATGCAATTGGGTGATGCGTGTGGACAAACTGGTGGATTTGTGTGCGCATACACACAAAGAGATTCCTCATCACATAAATCCATGTTTCCCCGAGTTAGAATTTCCTTTCGCAAAAAAAATCTATTATCATTATGATTAGCAAATAACTGAACGACAACTGCAGACAGATTATGTCACGTATTTCACACGAGCTATGTACTCTCACCTGGGTACCGGGAAATGTGACAGAAGTGGAAAGGATTACGCTTTTAACAATGTTTAACAAGCTTCGCTTTCAACAAGCTTCGTACACCTTTCTTGTCGGTCCGTGGCAAACCCTTCCCCGCAGAGCGTGGTGCACTTGTTTGCCAGATAACAATTCGTTGTTCGATGTGGCTCGCGTTCGTTCGTATGTTCAACATTTTTCAATTTTTTTCTGGCAATGCGTGCGTAAAGCACTGTCATTCTACAAGTGAAAAGCAAATGGGAAACTGAACGTGGCAACCCAACATTTGTGACATTCCAGTCTTTTTGCCCCATGTCCTATCATGGCCACCAGTCGCGTCCCACCTGAGCAACCATGAGTCTGAGAGTTTTGGCTTTGGTTTGTTGGAATCATCTTGGGTCTGGAATCTTTCAAAGAATGTAACACTTTGCTCTGGGAAGAGTGCCACTGTCAGGAAATTCTTTGAACATGTCGACTCCTGTTTTACGTTTGTGCAGAAACTGCTTCGGATATCAAAATATTGAGCCCATCGCTGGGGCCACAGTTGAGAATTGTCTGGAAAAATAGACCGTGTGCAACTGTCGCACTGTCCATTGTTGAGATGTGTCTCACTGTTTCCTCCAAAGGACAATGGATTCAAATCGCACGAGAACGAGGTCAAATTTCACGAACACAAGCCTTTGCCTTCTGCACGATACAGCAAATTCTGCGCACCTTTAGGAAACAGCCTCTCAGGGTGAGGACACACAGAGTGTCATTGGTGTGTCTTTGGCCTTCACCTACATTGCAATGCCTCTGTCATTGAGAGTCAAAGACAGAGGTACGAGATCCGTCCCAAAAGTATCCGTAGGGATAAAATGAACTGAAGATCATCTTCAAAATTCCTGGATACAATTGCCGCAGCAGACCAACATTCCTTCTGCATCATGCAGTTAAAAACTACATTTTTTTCACATCACAAAGAGCTACAAAAGAAATCTTCAAAGTGTGCCTTCAGTCAAGGTTTGACTATATTATCAGCAAAATTTAAGAATTTCTCCTCAACCAATGTTCTTTTGTTTTTGGTGTGATGAAACATAAAAGGCAGACTCTTCCCCTTGACTTGGTTTTGGCTAACCTTCCAAATATTTAAAAAAACCTGACCACTTTTCTTGCTTTGCAAAGAAGTTTCTTAATGTACCTCTGTGAAAGAATCTCTGGTGGAGAGAACAACAAAACAAGGTAGTTTACATCACACAATTTGTTTTTGGGCAGCAGAATGCAACTTTCAAACAAATTTGTGGAAGCTTTTGGGATGGACCTTGTTTGTGTGACTCCACATTCTCAAGAGAAATATTCATGACTGACTAAACGGAACACTGAACAGATCGAAGTCAAAGCAGATGTTTCTGAGCTTCAGTTTGTTCAGCAAAAGAAAATGCAAGTGTTTACTAGACCAATGGAACCAGAACAACAACATTTCGGAGATTTGGCTTGAGTTTCAGCAACCCTTGAAGTGAATCATGACTGTGAGAAGAAAATTATGCTTCAGTTTCTTCAGTGAGAGACCTGAAGGCCTTATCAAATTGACTCCCAAGACAAGACGCTCTGTGTGCTTGCCAAAATTTTGCATCCCAAAAACAGAGCCAAAAACATCTGTCATCTGCAGCTTTGCGTGTTGTGGAAAGGTGTGAACAAAACAGTCCGACTGAGCACACAATTATCGTAATTGAAACTTGCTCCGGGCAAAGCAATTTTATTGCCAAGAATGTACTCGCATTGACCAGCAGAAAAACTGGCTGGTCCCAAAACATGGGTTGCTGTTTGTTACTCGTAGTTGCTTTGCGTCATTCTAACTCTACACGAAGAACAGAATTCACGAAATATGACATATTGTCCAAGAAAGTTACGTGTGCGTGCACGACGTATCAATGTGTTATCTCGTGGCAAAAAAAAAGTTTTTCCCACTCTGACTCGAAACCATTGTCCTAGTAAAAGGTATCAAAAAAGCAGGCTCTAATTTTCGTGCGGCAATTGGAGAAGAGAAGAAAATTTGCTCTTGGTCCCCCAACTTCGAACTTGGCCTCAAGTGCCTTACTTTTGTTGCTTCAGCCAACCAGATGGAGGTGATGGAGACCCTCCGAATTTTGTCCAAAGGAATGTACTTCCTGATTCTTGTGCTTCTTGTCTCGTTTTGGTCCAAACAGAACTTTCGTGTCGCAGATTGAAGTCACGAGCATCAAAACAATATGGTGTGCCACCGACTTGTGAACTGAAGGAGACCAATGCCAAGGCTGCAAACTTTTCATTTCTTCACAAAAAAAAAGAACAGCAAAGTACAGAAACTTACCTCCATAGCAGAACCACCCAAAAGTAAAATGTGCCAAACCACCGCAGGAGAATCTGACAAGAAGTTACAAAGTGATCGTCACCATTCTCTCGTTTTGTGTTTCAGAGAAGTGTGTAATCCAAACAAATACTGTCCAGTGGTCGCTGGATTTATCTGCCTCGTTTGCGGATGATACGCACAGGAGCAATTCAGTGGAAGAGATAGGGACTGAACATACAGGGGCAGCAGCTTCAGTCGAGCATCGCCAGCTTCTTCAATTCCATCTCACACCAGAGAAAGTACAAGTGTTTGTTCTGCACGCAACTCGTGACAAACCACCAACTTTTCTCAAATTCAAACGTCAGTATGAAACTGCATCTTCGCTGTCGGCCTGCTCGACTTTGACCCAATCTGCTCAGATCGCTGCCTTGCTCCAGGTGCTTTGCCTCCACCGCACAGGTGTTTTTTTGTTGCACAGTCAAAACGCCAGGTTGTCTTCATTCACAAATTCACCTATTTTCTTCATTCAGGATTCTCTTTTTCAAACTTGATCTGGCAATTGCAGCGACACAGAGAGGAAGGTATGAAACTGACAACAGAGCCAAGAACTCTAACTCGATCCTCGTAGCGTGCGCTGCTGTGCGTAGCGTCCAGACTGGTGTCAAATCGTCGCTTCTGGTGCAAAAACACCAATGCAGTGAATTTCAGAACGGCCTTCTGTATTTATGGAAACAAAAAATGTGAAATACGGACAAAAGTGGAATTTCAGGTCAAAATTAACCCAAACTGAAGTCACGCATTTACCACAACACGCGAATACGCGCGTACAAGAGAATTGTGGGAGTTCTTCTTGTCACACAAACCAAACATGGTGCAGCTGGTCGGTGAAAAAGATAACAATTTTTTTTCTTGCTTTGATCATCCCCAAACATTGCTCCGTTGCTTGCTTGGCTGGGTTTCTTTCCTCCTTGAAGATGTCCAAAGTTTGTGACCTCGGACCAAAAGAATTTTGAAGGTCGTCAAAATTTTGGTGTTCGAGTAGTTACCTGGAACTCTTCGTTTGCGCACATGTAAGTAATCGGATTTTGACGAACAACGATTGTGCAAGCAAAACCAAACTGAGAACGCAGAACAAATAAGAAAAGCGGTAGAAATACGAGCAGCAGATTGTAGTTTCCGAGCAAACTTTGCCTGGGAAGTACGGATTGGATGGCACAACAGTTTGTTTTTTCTCTCAACCTGGTAGTGACTTGATGCACATCAAGCCAAAGACAAACATCTTTGTTTTTGGCTTTTAAAGCCAGTTGTTAACTGTGGCAAGTGTCAACAGTCTCAGTTCAAGAAAAGACATTCCCGCCCGTTTGTGTTCGCACCTGACCTGTCCTCGGTGCGACATCCGAAAAGTCCTTCAGGCCCGATGGTGCTGATGAAATGAGAGACGACTTGAGTCTCTTCTGGATGTGAAATCTGGTGAAACCGGAAGCCTCGGCGCTCACCCTCAAGGAGGCGAGGATTCACTGACTGGATTTCTTTCACAGTGCGGGAGCAGGGTGCGGGAGCAGGTGCTAATTGCGCATTGTGATTGAAACCAAACGACAGAAATCGAACTTGCCATAGTAACGTGCCCAAAACCATTAACATTCGACGCGTTCAGTTAGTTGCTCAAAGCAACACCGACCGACCAAGTTTGCTGTTGTTGGAGAATGAAGGGACAAGTGCCACACGACAACCAATCAAGCAGATCACAAAAATCCAAGACAAAGCTGTCAGTTCGGTGCAACACCGAGGACACTCATGCACGCTGTGGATGCGAAACATCAACAGGGGCCTTGCAACCTGCAGAGCAGGTGTTTTCAGTTACTCGATTCAGAAGTGTATTCTTGCTGTACAGAAAATAAAGAACGCTTACAATGCTCAAAAATGCAGTCATTTTCTGTGAAATGTGCGTTGCGAGATGATCATACACATGTCCACCGCCACTGCTGACTCGACAGGGTGAAGCCAGGTTCGGCACCTAATACGATTACACGTTTCAGCTTGAATAACTTGTCACCGTGACTATTCATTAAAAGTGACAAGGCATGCGCTTACATTCGACTGCAGAACCACCATAAGATCCTTGGGTCAGGTGTTTCTGTGTCGTTCAGATGCAGAGTTTGTCATCTCCTCACGTGACAATGTTCCCTGCAGTGCAAGAACAAGCGTCGCAATACTTCGTCACTCGCCTGCAGGACACCAACTTCCAAACAACCGACGCGATCGGCATTTTGGGAGACAACGGCGGATTTGGATGCTGAAATTTTTACTGGTTCATGAAAACAATTGAACCTCTCAAGAGATTGGATCATACGTACTTTTGGAAAAACTTTGAAGGGAGCTGTCATGTGGTATGCCATGCAACAAACTGTGAACACAAACACACATTGTCCCAAAAATGTTTTGGTGTGGTTTCACCGTTTCTTCATTTTCTTCTTGTTCTCCTCAGGAATCACTGTCAGAGTCATCAACTTCCTCATGGTCAACTTGGATGTGAGTGCCCTCGACGTGTGTACTTGCAATTCGCCTTTTTGCACCTCTTCCATCTTTGCAGAAGATCCACAAACTGTTTTCCGAAAAGTCTGGTGTGAGTCCTCTTCTCACTGCTCATTGTTCGTGCAATTTGTCCTTGGATCTTGGGAACAGAGTAAAATCACAAGGCCTCAAATCAGGTGAGTGAGGGACAACCTATTGATCCCCACTCACTGATCTTGGCCAAAGTGGAAACAGCTGTGTGGCTGCTGGCATTGTTCTTGTGCAAGAGGAAGCTTCTGTTTCCTTCTGCGGTGCACTCATATGGTGTGGCCATTTCTGTTTGATGGCATTCTTCAATTTAGTATGGTTTGCAGTGCAGCTCAGCTGTGATGGTTTTGCCAGGTTGAAAGAATTCACACAGGATCACTCCTTGGAAATCAAAGGAGATTGTGCCCTCCACTTGCATGATTGCGAAGTCTTTTGTGGCCACACTGCATCGGGGCAGATTCAGGAAGAAGATAGCAGTTGATTTCTGGCTCAAAGAAAGAGAACCACAGGTTTCATATCTGTTCACAACTCTTCTCCGAAAATTTTGCCGGGTTCTGTTTCATCAGTGCCCTCTTTGTCCTGTTTTTCTGGGCAACATCTCACAAACTTTTCCTGGCATTTTCATTGACCACACCCTTCACATTGTTCACATTGGCTGCAGCTCTCTTCTTCTGGGACCAGCAAATGCACAATGCAACAAAACTTTCTGGTTGCAGCATTTTAGCCCGCAATGATCAGCTGGAGATAGTATCAGAAAGAGGTCACAATTTCAGTGACCCAGACACTGAACGCTCATCGCAGCGGTTCCGATCATGAATGGCAAACCTCATAGAGTCTAACTTCACCTTCCTCAATTGCCTCCGAGACCGAGACTGGGCGGTGTTCGTCAATGTCACTTGCGTAGGTGATGGATCAAGGAGAGGCTTGCTTGAAAAATTCTGACTTTCAAATGTTTAGTGTTCACACAAATTTTGTGAACTTCTTTTATTTTGTCTGGAGTGACATTGTCAGCCTGCAATCACCACACGAGGGACATGTGCACACTGGATGAATGATGCAGAGCAACATGCGCACACAAGACTTTCCTGTTTCAGGAACAACGTACTCATACTCCCGTGAGGGTGAGGTCAAGCCAGACCCGTGGGGCAGGGGGTCTAACCAAACCACAATGTCAAAGGCAGAGTGGTTTGGTCATGGCACCATGCCTCGATGGTCTGGCTTTTCAGAAGCATCTAAAGGATTTGCAAAAAACACACTGACATTTTGATGTTCTCACAAACGAAATAGAAATGTTGTGTAAAAGTGGAACAACAAAGGATCGCGTTTCTTCTCTGGGTCTGAGCGAATGGATAGTGTGAAATATGATCAAAAATGACATTTCGAAAATGTGGGAATGACACTGAAATTCAAAGAAAACCTGCTTTCGACGGAAATTTGAACTCGCAACCATGCACAATAAGCACAGCAGGAGGTTACTGAAGTCACAGTCACAGCTTTTCCATGTCAAACATCAGATCGTACGAATCTTGTTTCACGAACGTTTCTCTGGAACAGTCCATCCACAGAACCTGTCAGAGGCCTCTTTCTTTGCCTTGACATCACTTCACGGCAAACCCATGTGTGAAAACAATGGCAAAGATCTGTCTTTATTCTCCTTGTCCCACCAAATTCGAACTTGGCCAACACGGGGGTCGTGTTCAGGTTTGCCCTCGAGAAGTTGGAGTGATGTCCCGCAAGCAAGGAACGTCAACAGTTTGCAAGGGCGTTTCATTTATGCGTGCGGCTGAATGAGCCGAAACGGCTGGACTTCGCCCGACCCCCCAACTCAAGAAGCAGGACTTTACCGGCGGCGAGCTACACACGTGCGAACAAGAAGCTCGTTTACATTTTTCTTCAGCAAATCCTTTTCATGTGCAGACGAAAAATTATGGCAAAGTCAAAATTTCAAAGGGTCAAAGAAACAAAGCATAATCCATCACACAAACACAAAAGGTACGAGTATTATGGTATCAGAAGCAAAATATTTCATTGACCAAAATGACAACACATTATTTTCTTGCACCACACAAAATAAAGGACTTGCCACAACAAGCAAATCATTACAAATATGAGTGTTACGACAACCGTATGTGTGCGCGGGCTACAGAGGGACGAAAGCTGTGGAAAAATAACAACAATTGTCAATGATTGTTTTGAAAAAAAAAAAACACGTTTGTGTCCGATAATATATGGTCCAAACTGATTGCAAAGTTATGATTTTGAATTCTTGCTCAAATTCCACACACGATGAATCATTGTTTGGTGCGATGGTGGGTACAAGCACAACTTGCCCTTGGTCAACCTGTATAAGAACGGTCCGAAAGTTAAATTGTCACGTACGATGCCGGAATGACTTGGCAGGAGCTTCATTCTGAGGGCCAGGTTGTGCAGTATTGGGGATGCTGGTCAGGACAAAAGACACTTTTTGTTACAGGAGAAGGTTTTCGGTGGTCTTCTTGTGTAACGGGTTGGGAAAATACTTCAATTACCAAGTAAATGCTGAGACAAATCGCAAAATTGAGCAAAGAAAGAGAGTCTGTGGTGTACGAGTAAATGCTTGGGTGATTGTGGTTTCGGCCAGGAAAAGAAACAGTCTGGGCAAGTTTCTGCAAGACGAGTTCAATGTTGACTTGCGGTTGTACACGCACACACACAAGAATGCACACACATGCACACAACTCCCACGCCTACAATTCTGTTTTGGGGCATGAAAGCGCCTGAATCAGGCTGTCAGGTGCGTGTGCCTCAAGATCTGGTTGGTCATCCCTGCAACGCAAAATGGACCTGGAGTGGTCATCATGTCACTGAGTGGTGTGTGCTGCTCTTCTTCTCAAATCCGAATGTGTCATCCGCACGTCATCTGCAGATTGGCTGCAACAGCACCAGAGGCACCGCGCTCCGCAACAATCTCGCTCGTTCACTGATGTGCTGGGCTTCCGTTCAAAGTTGGATTTGACGCCTCTCGAGTCTGCGTTTTTGCGTTGTCTTTGTCGACTCAGTACACAAAATTGTCTGCTTGCCGACTGCAAGAATGGTTGTGTTTTCCCGTTTTTGCAAGCGACTTGTGTTTCAGACACATTTTGACAACCACACGGACAGTCGGCATTCAGGTCAGAATGAAGTGTTTCGTTTTATTCGTGTGAATATGAAAGGAGATCTTTGTTGGAGCAAATAGAAGAAAGGTAAACAAAAGGTTGTTACTCTGGGAATTCTGGTGGCCTTTCAATGGCAAAAAATTCATGTGCTGGATGGGGTCACAGTGGCTGGACAACATAGGTTACAAGGCCTGTGTGGGCTCACAGGCAGGGCTTACCTGGGCTCACACGGGCTCACACTCAGGGAGACTTCGGCAGGGCTGGCAGTACATGGAACTCCCAGAATTCCATGCACTCAAGACTCCCCTTGTGTTGACCAGCAGGTGAGTTCTGACACCTGGACATCCCTGTCTGTCTGTGATACCTGTACAAACGTCTGGGTGTCCAGTTGTCCAGGAGAGACATGTGGTGTCTGGCTGTGGCCCAGGTCTGGGTTGAAAAAGCCAAGGGCGAAAGTATTGATAACAAAGTATCAAATTCGTTTGGAGTCTTCTGGCAACAACTCATTTCATAACGCAATTACGAGGCTTTGTAGATGAAATGGTGTTTCCTCAAAAGTTAGAAACAGAAAATAGATTTCTGATGATAACTTAAAAACCGTTTCTTGTCGCTCAGTTCTTTGGGCTGGCCAATTCCACGGTCGTGTTTGAACCCTGTGTCTGGGAATAAGGAGCTTTGATCAAACAGAAGAGACATTGAGACTGCAAAATCCTTGCCCTTCAGGGATGTCAACAATGAAATCCAGCAAAACGGGTTCACGACAGCAAGCAGATCTTGCTTGAAATTGTCCAAAATCTAACTGGCCAACAAGTTTCAGAATATGACAAGATTGCAAACGTTTCAAGAGCTCAGAACAAGAAGCGCACCCCGGGTGCTCTCGGTGGCCGCTGTGCGTGGGATATTGAATGAAGCGGACTTAACCGGCTTCTCGCGGACCGACAGTTGCCAGTCTTCACCTTGCTCCTTAGCGCAGAGCCTTGACGCAGATTACACGGCATGTGATAACTGTCCAGCCTCTTGGGGGAAATGCTGGCGTCACCTTCGAGTTTTATTTTCGTCGTACTGTGTGGTGTCGAATGCTTCACGTGCACAAATATACGAGTGGGGATTTGAAGTTGGCTTGGAGAATAGAACTTGTCCGCCCAGATGTTTAAATTCGCCTGATTACTGTTATATATATTTACCATGACCACCCCCTAAGTACTGCCACGGCCTTCCATAGCCACAGCAACAGCCACAACCAATCATATCATTCCCTAGATGGAGCCACTATCCTA
>JAAUXT010101471.1_pt1 | contig 12092 bp, 15 predicted proteins | sample 7278171 | NCBI WGS metagenome assembly JAAUXT01 (sample SAMN14350112, study PRJNA611818) | marine sediment metagenome | isolation source: surface marine sediment (1.8m) | place: French Polynesia: Moorea | collected 2018-08
CACCACCACCACCACCACCACCACCACCACCACCACCACGATCTGTCTGTTGTTTCCCCCGATCGCGTGTCTCTTGATGCAGATGTCAATGCAGATCCCGATGCACATCTGACCCCAGCTGCGACAACACGTCCTGACACCAGGGGGCAGGGGGGCGTCACGGTCACCCAGTTCACACCACGTGCGTCGTTCATTAATGTGCATACCAAGGGATGCCTGGAAAATAACCTCAGCACACCCTCACACACACACACACACATTGTAACAAACACGTGCGAGCGCACATGGCCCCTCTCCCACAGCTGCTGTGGCACTCCAGTCCTTTGTGACACACACGAACACCCAGTCATCCACCCAAATACTCGTGCGTACACTCACATACTCACACACAACCACCTCCACATATCAACACACGCCCACACACCTGCTCACCTGCACACACACACACACACACACAAAATAGCACACGCACCCACACCTCCAGATGCCAACATACACACGTGCGCACACAACCTATACGCGTGCATGCACAGCTGCACACATCTACACACACACACAAACACACACACACACACACACACACACACGGGGGGGGGACACCTCAGCACACATCGCGTGTTCGCAGATGCAGATGCGCCTGTGAGATTGATGTATCTGCCATAACCAGCTGCCCTCGCCACCACCCTTCTCACAGCTCTGAATACGCAGTGTCACGACATTGACAGATCCGGGGCCAGGGGTCTCACACTCCAACCCCATCTGCGCTCCAGTGGATCCAGGGGTCTGGGACCTGTCTCACTGACCCTCAAACAAACACCTCCTCCAGGGTGCCACAGGTGGAAAAAGGTCACTGTTGGCCAATATTTGCCAGGGGTCTCACACTCCAACCCGATCTGTGGATCCAGGGGGCACGGACCCCACGGAACCCTGCCCCCAGACCCCAAAAGCACCCCAGGTGCAAAAAGGACACCATTGGCCCCAAATTTTCCTTGCTTGGAGTTGCGTTGCTCCCCTCCCCCAAAGTTTGCTTCCCTGACCTCAATCCTATATTCCTCAGGAGTTGAAACATCAGTCGCTGTCAGCCCTTCGCACTTGTTCGTCCGCCACGACCTGATCTGCCAATCGCAGATCTGCGTACAGACCCAGATCTGCCATTCACTGATGAGCTCAGAACCTTACGCATATTCCCAGGCACACGAGGCACACAGGGGACAGATCCCAATGCGCACAGCGTCCAGGTGATTTTCATACAGCGTCCCCAGTGAAGCCGGACTCGTGTGTGCAGCGTCAGAGCAGACTTCACAATGGGCAGCAAATTTCAAACGGAGGCCTGTAAAGCGCCCATTACTCAACCCAATTCCGATGCGGTGGTCTCTCCCCGTCTCTCTCAGCTCCCTCTGAACCGTTTCCACACTGCGCCTGCTGTGGTGCAGTTGGATTTCAATGGGGCGGAGGTAGCACGGGTTCATACCAGGTGCAACTGCATTGACATTGCACAAGTACTCGTATAGACAACGCCTGTTGACCTGGGCAGAGACGTTACGCACATGACATAAATTTCACAGTGAATGACAGCCAAAGTCGTCGCTCATCCTCTCCCGTGTTTCAGATGTGGAATTCTCAGCACAGAACAACCATTGACCTGCTGTATCAGTGTGTGACGCACCCACTGTGAACCCGCCCCTGCCACTACCACCACCACTACCTGCACAGCCCCTGCCTGCAGCCACCATTCACCATTCACTTGGCCCCATTCGCTGCTTCCGCCACCCACCACCTTCTCGAAGGTGGCGCCACCCACCCCAATCACCACCACCCCGGCACCCACCACCCAATCACCTCCTCTGCTCCCTGGCCCCGCCACCCCACAGGACATTTGCCTCACCCCTCCATCTTTCCCCCTCCACCCCCGCTCCCCGCTGGCTCCCCCGCTTCCGCTCCTCTCACGTCCGCCGCCGCCGCCTCCCGCCGCCGCTCGAGTCCCACGGGCCGGGGCTGAATTGCGCTCATCATCGTCTCGCCCAGACAGCGCGTCGACTCAGCGTGCGCCGCGGCCCATACCAAACACCCGCCGAGGAGGCTGCGTGAGCCATCAGGGATGATTGCTACAGTAGGAACACAACACAAGAAGCACAACGGGCCTGGACAAGTCAACGTGGACGTCGCACCTGTTGACCAACACAGTGATGCGAAGCACGACGCGTCACGTGAGAAACTGACGTCAGCACTTTTGAGCAGAACCAGCGTCATACCTTGTGGCCTGAATTCCGGGTCTGCATTCTTGTGTGTGCTGGTTCAAGGGAAAATGGTGCGTCACGTCGCGTTCCTTGCACTATGGGTTGTGGTGGGTCTGTTCAGGTCCTGTGTCTCTGGGTCTGCATTCTTGTCGCTAGATCTGTTCGCTGGTCCCAGACGCTCTGAATTGAGTGACGCGTTTTCTGCATCACGCACCGTACAGTATGTGTTGCAGAGTCAGACACTGAGGATCTGCTCATGTTCTCCGAGTTCAACGTTGTTCTCTGTTCACCCTGGCCTCCGCGCTGTGCGCTTGGGGTCCAGTGGCTGATCCATCACGAACTTCCATCCCTGGATCCCCGTGCTCACCGCTGCTCCCTTGTCCCCGGGGCCGAGCCCTGCGTGGTGGGTTCCCCGCACCCTCACCGCTGTTCCCTGGTTCCCCCGGGCCCGCGCGCTGTGTGGTGGGTTCCCCGCACCCTCACCGCTGCTCCCTGGTTCCCTGGGCCTGCACTGTGTGGTAGGTTCCCCGCACCCTCACCACTGCTCCCTGGTTCCCCCGGGACCTCTCTGTGTGGTGGGTTCCCCGCACCTCCAGGAGCCATTACACCACGTTCCGACCCTGATGACTCCCGCAGCGTCCCACACTGTGCGAACACTGCGTTTGGGAGAATTTTGCGCACGTTCATGTGCGCTCGAGTTCCTGGGCATTCTTCTGGTTTGCGCGTTCAAGCGCACTTCTTGATTTTGGGTTCCAGACTGGAGTCCGTATCAGGAAAGCCCCAACAAACCCAATCACACGCGGTCTTGGACGGTCCAGCATTCAGCGTCCCCAAGAAAAACCCGTTCGTTCAGCCGTCAATCAAACATCACAAGACCGGAAGTCCCCCAACTGAACCGGAAGTCACGTGATTCCAGGGGTCCATGGTTCTGGGGTCCACGTGGCACGGAACCAAACAGCCCTGCTCCCCATAGTTCACACAGTGCAGTTCAGACTCATTTGTGGTGAATTTATGGCGTATCTGCCTCGACTGGGTCCCGGAGAGAATCCACTGGGTCCCGGAGAGACCCATAACCCCGGGTAAACCCAGGCTCCACGCTTGCTGCCGGATGAACAAGGAACGCGGGCCGCACACACCAGCAACAATTACACACACTCTACCACGCTTTATTGTGCCTGCAACTGCAGCTGGAGGTCTTCAGTGTGCAAGCTTGCGGTGAGACATCCGTAGTGCTTTCTCCACAGCTTGCTTCAAAGGATCCAGGGGTAATGGGGGATGCGTCTCTGCTCTGGCGCAACAGATGCAAAGTTTTTCCTATTATTGAAGTGGGAGCCCCAAGGTTTGTTCACCTGTCCACAACATTGGATCCGCTGGAGGCCTCGACAAAAGTAGTGTTGTTTTCACGTTTGAAGAAAATGTGTCAGTCAGAATAAGATCACAATGGACCTTGGGATGGACTGTACTCCTGTAAACTGCAGAAGACGAGGGTCTTGCGCTGCTTCGCGGGCTTTGAGACCCTGGGGATTCAGAACCAGCATGGACAGTGTCACACTGTACGTGACACGTGTTGCATCCCTGTCGAGATCCATCCATGATTGTCAAACCCAGTGGACACCCAGCGTCAAACAGGTCTCACTTACGCTGCCATTGCCCAGGTTGGAACCACAAAACGACGACACACTCAAGACTTCCACTGAACATCGTGCGTCACAGGCCTCAAATTCAACTTCTTTTCATCGTGATTGGAACAAAGAACCCTCAATCACAGAGTTATCCCTCTCAGTTCGACATCTTGAAAATTCACACTGTCCTGCAGATCTACTGTCACAGTGCATGTGGAACGAGTCCCACACACCACAAAAGGCAATGTGTGTCTTTTATTCTGAGATGGGTCTTTACTGTATTGTTTGTCTGTCCGAGCGTTTTTCTCTCCACGCGCGCTAACCTCAAAACTTACTCCGCACTGCGGACCTGGCGTCTCCACTGTGGACGCAGCGTCGTTATCACGGACGCGGCGTCTCACATCAAAGCGACACTCTCCATTAGGAGATTGGAACAGCGGCCGTTCGCCACGCGCCGCGCATTCAAAGAACCCTCCCCCTCCCCCTCCCCAGCAAGAAGCCATTGCGCGTGCTGTAAGCAGCATTCAAGCTGTATTGTGTTTGTCCAAGTGGTTTTGTTCGCCTGGACTTACAGCAAGGCTTTTTGCAAAGTAGACTGAGGTCCAACACTCTTTCGCACTTACACACTGAATGGGACTCTTTTTCATACGGCAACATCACATGGAAATTCCTTGGTCACGAATGGACCAAAAATGAACTGCATTCAGTCTGCAACAGTGATGGGTCAAATCTGAACTCTTTGCGCCCGCGTTGAAAGCAAAGCCCCAGCCAAATTGGGGTCGCAACCCGGACTGAGAGATCGGGGGATCCGGGGACCTGTGTGAAAGCAGATCCTTTCAGAGCAGAGGCCTGTGTGTGCGCACACCAGACTGACACTGGGTCAGAGAGAGAGAGATGGAAACGTGAACAGGCAGTGCGTGCAGAGGGAGCAAAGCCTGATTCACGTTGAAGGGCGTCTCGAATCCCGTCCTACAGAATTCACGTCGAACTCCGCGTCGCAACACCTGACGAAACGTGCACGGGGACGCAACGCAACGTCCATTGACTTGTGCCCAGGGATGGAATGCGTGACGTGATATTACCTGTGCAATGGCGTTCACTGTCTTGAACAGGGGTGCCACGCTTGACGCATCTCGCTCCTCGCAGTCCCAGCAGACACGCAACACACGTCTGTCCATTCAGTGGAACAATGTGTCCATTGTTTTGCTATGAGCGGGGAAGGAATTCCTGATGCTTCCAGTTTGACGCAATTTCCACAGACAGGAACACTACACACAAAACATTCAGTGCACCTTTTGCGGTCATTGGCCTTCATGGTCGCAGCACATGATGCATCCAGTGCAGCACAATGCCCATTGCATGACGCACCCCGTGAGACCGGAGCGTGTTCTCAAGTACCCACCAGACCACAACATCTGCGGCTGCAATCGATGGCAGAAATGCAACATCCGTAAAATTATACATCCGCAATTTTCCGTTGAGTCCCTTTGAATGAACAGGGGGAACCAGGGCCTGTTGCACTGCATTATTTCAGGTTCATGTCGGGAATATTGACCGTGTTTTTCCCTGCACTGAGAACATTTTTTATGTGCCTGGATGAAAGGGTCTCAGTTTGGAGACGCCCCCAACCAAAAACAAAGGAACATCCATCATTTCAATTGGAACAGACATTTCCACCCTTCAGGGTACAAACTATGCGTCACACATAGAGCATCCTGCACAAGCAACACCCTCAGCCGGATCCAGGCGCCAGGGGGCCTGGGCCCTTCCTGGCGTGCCCCCCCCCCCAAAGTCACTTGCGCCCCGCCAGGCTGGGTGGCGTCAGAATTTTTTTTTGACGCGCGTTGTCACAATTTTGATGTGCAGGTGTCAGATGTAACATGATGCCCAATGGATAGCACGAAGAAATGGTCCAGTCCGTTCCTGACACATCGCGTCAAAATTTTGACACCGCGTCATCTGTGCGAAAACCCCAAATGTGGCTACAGGTTTGGTGTTTTGTTTGTCATTTTTCATGGTTGGAATTTGGGCCCTCCATGGTGTCAACATCTCACTCCCATTACACTGAACGGGTTTTCACTCACACGTTGCATGGCAGCCTGTTGCAGTGACGCGGCAATGCAAAACACGACGCATCCAGTGTGGCCCAGGCCTGAGGAGCCTGAGGCCTTGATCCAGTCTTCCCAAACACGATGCTGTCACTTTGGTATCACAGTGGGGAGGGAGGGAACCTCATTGAATCTGCACAGCGCGTTTGATGATGTAACGCCATCCTATACACACATACACAGCGCACACACCCGGCCCGCACAGTGGAGTAAACTCCACCCCGGCACTTCAGTGGAGTCAGATTCCTCATAATCACTGTGAAGCTATGAGGACCTGGGGCCTTCAGGAGATCCAGGGGTCCTGGGGCCTGAACAATTCGCCTCTTGTCCCCAATGTTTCACAAGATCTGTTTTCAAAGTGAAAGATTGCCCCCTCCCCTTGGGTCACGTCATGTTTGGGTTCTTATTCCTGATCCAGCTTTGAGGATTTGAGGCTTTCTGGCAGATTCAGGGAACTGCCCCTTCCCCACAAAAAAATTGCACCACTTGTGCATTTGCGTTGCGTGCAAAACCAGAATTTGAGCCCTGGAGCCAAACCTGTTTTGGACCCCCAACCCCGGTCCTGAATTCATTTGAAAGGTCCGTGCATCCACGGCAATTTAGGTCAAGTAGCTACTGGCCCAGGATTTGTGAGCGGACACTGGCGCTGACATGCCTGGGAATGGAGCCTGCTGCAAAAGCAATGGGAAACAGTCCTCTTTTTATCGCATTGCACCAGACAGAGAAACATGCAAAGAGTTGCAAGAAACTGTCAGGCTTTGGACGGATGCAAATGAAGCAATATGGAGTTGTCATTTGCGACAAAGTGAATTCTGCTCTTTGTGTGCCGTGTTGTGTGATGTATGCAATTGGGACTGAAGCCTGTTTCACACTGGGTGCGTCCTGTGTCGTTCCTCCAAACTAAACCTGCGCAGACTTCGTTGACGTTCACAGGAACGCGCGCACGACGCCTCCAGTGTGAATTTGTCCTGGCGTGTGCACCCGTTTCCAGCCATCCTTGACGGGGGGGGAGTCTCACAGGTCCACTGGACTCAGTCCGGACACCACTTATGAAGTGTGTGTGCACAAACTCAACGCAACTCGTACCTGGTGTGAACTGAGCTTGGCGTGTGCGTGCGTTGGCAGCGTCTTTGATGGAAGCTCTGTCAAAATGGATACGTCACGCGCTTCTCCAAAAACTGAGCCCTGATATAGCTTCACGTCAACGCTACGCAAGACGCCCCCGGTGTGAATTAGACTCTACACCAGATATGCACGTTTGCAGCAATCTTGAGGGAAGCTGTGTCGAAATTGATGTGCCACGAGTTTCTCAAAACTGAGTCCTGACACAGCTCATGGGACGTGCACCGGAACGCAACGCGTGACGCCTGCGGTGTGCAGCACGCCTGATCTGCGCCCTCACAGCAATCTTGAAGACGACGCTTTGCACACACAAAGGAATCGCGGATTGATCATCGAGCCTCTTCACTTCTTCTCTTCTGCTTCTTCAGCGTTTCCCTCAAGACAGAAACGCTCATTCGTGCACTGCTACCAGTGCTTGGGGGGCGGGTCCAGAATTTGACCGAGGGGGCGATCCCTCGGAAGGTGGGGGCAAATTTGGAAACGTAGACACGCAACCATGACAGCATTGTTGTCCCTGACACGCAAATTTGAAGGAAAACAGCTGTTCCACCTGCAGCTTTTCTTGGTGCGTCCCTTCGTGAGGAAAAGGGGGGGGGGGGAACTCATTTGGTCTTCAAACCATGCAAACAAGAATTCCTGTTCCTGGGCCTGACACTCCGTATTCACGTCTCCGCCGATTGGAGTCCGAAGAGGCAGAATAACCTGTGTCCGCTCTGTGATGGAAATCAGTTTGGGCTCGCCTTGTCCCGTCACCCCGCCCGACCCCTCCACCCCCAGCCCCCCTCAGGCCCCCCCCCGACCCCGCCGCCCCCAGCCCTGTGTTCAGCCTAATAACCTGTCATTCCCTTTACTTACTGGCTCGCCACGCTCTCAGAACGGTGCCACCCAGATTTCTGTCCCTTCTCGTTGTTTTACGTGACTGACCATGAAAATGCACCAATTTCGAGACCAACACCCAATCTGGTCAAGGAAGGCGATAACTCCCCCCCCGGGGGGGGGGGGCGACTTCAACTTCAACTTTGAACACCAAAGTATTTTTCTGGGGTCAGGGGACCCAGGCTCCCAGACCCCTGGGGGATCCGTGCTTGACTTCAGATCTCTGTGTTCCACGTAAGAGGACCTCTGTGTTCCATGTCAGGAGCTTCCTGAAGTCAATCACATGAGAAGGGTTTCCAGGTGGACCGGACAGACCCTGTCACTCAGTCGTGAATTTCGTGTCACGAATCGCCCCACAAACTGACTCATGATCAAGCGAAATTGGAGGCACTGGTCCTCCACACAAGAGTGGCCACTGCCAAGCAGCCCCGGATGTTCAACTCAGATTCCAGCCTCGTTTTGACAGTGAATTGTCAGAATTCTTTTAGAACGGCGCTGTCTGCCTGTCAACATGTTTGAAGTCTCCGTGGAACTGGACACAGAACTGCGGGAGAATCTCTGGGGAATCCAGCCTCCAAACGACAAGCACATTTCATTGGACCTGAATTCTATTTGCGGTTGGGTTTGCGCAGGATGTGTGTTGCCTTTCCCACACGATTCACAATGTGGTGACAAATTTACTGGTGTTGTGTGTCAAGGACGCAACGCCCAGTCAGATTCTACCAGGTGTGTGTGTGTGTGTGTGTGTGTGTGTGTGTGTGTGTGTGTGTACGTGTGTGGTGTTCATGGTGCGTGTTGGTGCGTGTGTGGACACAGCTAGCGCAAGACGCCCATTGGATCCAGAGGCCATGTCGCCTGAGCCCTCAACCTCCGAAAAAAAATTGACCCATGCCATGCACAGCGCAGAGGGTCTACTCGTACCCTGCACAACCTTCATGAGTGTGTTCTGTTGCTTGGGTCTGCAGCATTTTCTTTTTCTTTCATCAAGACAGAATTTTCTTCCCTCAGATCTTTTTTTCATCCAGCGCAGAAATTCCCATGCAGCGCATCAAACTCGCAATCTGAATCACTTATGCAAATGTCGCTGTTTCTGACGGCATCAACAGCAGAAGAAAAACCCCGCAGTCGAGTCGTAAAGAAAAAACGAATTCCCGCTCCTCCAGAGAAACCCTTCAGCGTCGTTATTCCTTCTTTTCACTGCAGAAATAGCCACAATTGAGTTGCCATGGAAACTCGCATGTTAACAACCCTGCCTCCGACCGTTACGTCGATCAAACGCAACGTCGGCTGAATTCCAAATGCGACGCGTGGATCCAGGGACGCACAAACCAATAGGGGTTTTCACATTGGTGACGCGGCGACAAAATTTCAATGCGCGCATCAAAAAGTCTGTGATCGGTCTGGACTGATAATTTAACGCTCTCCATTAGGCATCATGTTGACTTTTGATGCATGCATCAAAAATTCTGACGCCGCCCAACCGCGCATCACCAATGTGAAAACCCCTAATAACTTTGCGTTTTTGTATCGTTACAGCCCCTGAACCACACCGTAAACTTTACGCAACGGGTCAAGCGGGCAGTTTACGCACCTGTTTTCCACGCGTCCTGGTCCCCAAGAACGTGGCTGATGATATGACCTCATTTGGGCACACCTGCTGGTGGCCCCCAGAGTGAGAGAGAGTGAGAGAGAAAGAGAGAGAAAGACTTAGAAAGACAGACAGACAGAGACAGACAGACAGACAAACAGACGAGGGAAACACGCACGCACACACGCACACACACACACACGAGGTTCCCACCAGACGAACCGGCTGCGTCTCCCCAGTGTGACCCTGACCCCTGTGCGCGCACGCGTCCGAGTTCCTGGCACCTGGATCCGCGTGGGTCACGCTGGGAGAGAAACGACGTTGTCCCCGGGGACGTGCGCGGGGTGGGAACGCCGCCGATAGCCTCGCCTCGCACCGCGTCGCGACGCGGTCAAGAGACGCTCAGTCAGACTGTGGAAGGGCTGGACTCAGGGGTCCCCCATGACCCTCGATTGCTGCCCCGACTTCCAACCCTCAATGTGTCGTGCAACAGCCAAGTGGACCACACTTCAAAGTTGAAATCAAGTCCTCTTGCTGGGTGGCCCCTGTCCAGATTTTTGTAGCTTTACACAAATGGATGTCACCTCCCTTCACTTGTGCTCAAACCTCTCTGAACGACGAACCACAAATGGTGGACTGAATCTCCTGAGGGTGGGAACGTAGAACGCATTCTGCTGTGGCTGTCCTCAGAAAGGTGTGGCACGAGTGTTGCGAGTGACAAAGCAGGACCCAACCAGCTCTTGTACCCTGAATTAACAGACTTGTGTCCTTGAATAATCTCACAATTTAAGCACAACATCTAGCATTCTCCAAAACAGGGAGATCAAGTCGTGGCAAACTTTTCTCCGCAGCTTCAAACATGTGACACGGACCACAATTAACCACGGCCTAAACTCCCTATTCTGGTTGAGGCCAGGTCACAAGGCCTGAAAAAAAATGAAGGAATTCTTCAGCCTGCAGGAAATAAGCCAGACACATATTTCAGCATTGTGCTCGATTGTATGAGAATGTGTTGAGACCCCCCCCCCGCCGAGGCTGAGCCGGGGCCCCTTCGGTGCGAGGTGAGACACAATCAGAACATCTATTGTTGAAAACACAATAACCTCCTCACAGCTCCAGCACTCTCAACACACCGGAGGTCAGTGGAGCAGACGCCATTCTGAAGGCGAAGCAGGTCGTGTGTGCGTTGGGCCTCAACGGTATGGAAAGGTGTGCGTGCGTACGTGCGTGTGTGGGGATGGGACTGTGTATGTGTGTGTGTGTGGGGGGGGGTTGTGAGTGCTGCGTCCTTATCCCCTCCTGTAGGGCTCGGACCTGACCACCGTTTCTCTCTCTGTCTCTCTCTCTCTCTTTCTCTGTCTCTCTCTCTGTCTCTCTCTCTGTCTCTCTCTGTCTCTCTCTGTCTCTCTCTGTCTCTCTCTCTCTCTCTCTGTCTTCTGTCTCTCTCTCCTCCCTCTCTCCCTCTCTGCCACCTCTCTCCCTCTCTCTCTCCGTCTCTCTCTCTCTCTCTCTCTCTCTCTCTCTCTCTCTGTGCACGTGCTTCACTTCGGACACGACACGAGCACGCATACTTTGTGACCCAGCAGATCACACACGACAACACACACACCAGCGCATCCTGCTTCACAGTGCAGAGAAGCAGGGCGGGAGACGCCTTCTGACTGCAGAACCCACAGTACCCTCCGCCCTGCAGGCGGGCCCCGTTATGTAAGTTCACACACGTGGCCCACCACGATAACAGGACCAATCTACAGACCGCGCAATTCGCAACAAACCTATCTGGGGACGCATCTCAAATTGAAGGGATCTGGACTTCCGAGGAAATGGTCCTCAACACAAGACCCATTCATGCATCTGGTCCTGCATTGCAGAATGAGAGATCCAATTCCTTCTGGTCAACAGATTTGCTCAAGAGCGTCAAATTTTTCGTTCGTGTGTGGCAAAGGAAGATTGGTCTTGCATTTGAACAGGGATAGAACCAAGATGGGCCTTGGGGCCCGGCCCCCTGACATTCAGAAAATTGGACTTGCCCCTCCACTGTTTATTTCACTTTTCCATGAAAAATGTTCAAGGTTGAAGTCAACCGTCCCAATAGGGTCGGGTTCTCTCATATTCAGGATACGCCCCTGTTTTCCCATTCCTTCTCAGTGTGACGCCACTGTGTTCTGCACCCTTCAACACTGCGTCCATCTGGTCCATCAATTCTATTCAAGCTTTGAGGAGGCTGTCAGCTACCGTCTGAAGGCACACGTCTGTTGTAGCTTCGCTTCAACTTCGATCTGACGATTTTCGCACTCCAACCCCAACACGGGCGGATCTGATGCCACGGGCCTTGGCCCCTACAACTCCCGGGGATCCACTTGCAGTTCGGGCCCGTGCCTGACCAGACCCTGGGTCCGCCCCTGCCCCCCCCACGACCCCACCCTAAAATAAGCCCGTTACCAAGGTACAGGCCCCCCGCCTCACCCCAGGGCCCCACACCAAAATGCAGGGCCCCCCCATAAAGCAGGGCCCCGCCGTACAGCCGGGGCCCACCGTA
>JAAUXT010043894.1_pt1 | contig 12091 bp, 8 predicted proteins | sample 7278171 | NCBI WGS metagenome assembly JAAUXT01 (sample SAMN14350112, study PRJNA611818) | marine sediment metagenome | isolation source: surface marine sediment (1.8m) | place: French Polynesia: Moorea | collected 2018-08
AGATGCAAATGGCTAAATCTTGGGTTGTTTTTGTGATAGAGACATGATGTATGGCTCATATGAAAGGTGTTTGAAAGTAGTTTGCAGTTGAGTTTCAAAAGAATGTCCATGGCAACTTCCCTAGCAACTAGATGCAAAACTCCCTAGCAACCAGATGCAAATGGCTAAATCTAAGGTTCTTTTTGTGACAGAGGCTTGATCTATGGCTCATATGAAATGTATCTGAAAGTAGTTTGCAGTTGAGTTTCAAAAGAATGTCCATGACAACTTCCCCAGCAATTAGACGCAAAACACCCCAGCAATGAGATGCAAATGGCTAAATCCTGAGGATCAAAGGGGGACATAGCACTGCTTCTCTTGTTTGTTGTGTCTTGCCTCGCCCACACTCAAAGGGGGGGGGGCAATTCAAAAGAGACACCAGACAACAACCGTTGAAAATGTACTGCAGCTGGGTCGTTGCGTGATGCCATCGATGTGCACGAGCCCTAGCTCTGTCTCAGCAGAGGCATTAGGCGAAAAAAACAGTCAGACTGTTCTCGAAGAACTCGATTACCAAGCAATGCTGGACCTCACGCAACTCCCACAAAAATATGCAATGTTCCTTTTTGAAATACAACCAGGCGTGCATGGTGAGAAAAGGAGAAGATATTTCGTGACTGAGAGTCTTCGACCCTTTTCCATGCTCTCGCCCTGTAAGTCCCTGGTGGGTCGTTGTTCTGCTTTTGAGCTCATTTGCATGTTTCCTGTTGCATGTCATATCTTCTTTATTGCGATCGTAACAAGATCTGTCGTGCTGACGCTGCCCATGTAGCATTTGCGTGCTCCTTTGATGATTGAGAATTATGGCTCCAACACATCAGACGGCACCTTGCACGCTTCCTAATGAATGAACATGCCTCAACTTCAAAGCCTCACGGATCTTGTCAGGCCAACTGGTTCCTATCTTGAGATGCACTTTTCCACACACCAGCACAATCCTGCGACAACACAGGGCCAGATTCTCTGGTGCAGGAAACGACGAAAACGACCACAACCCAAATTTCCCACCGCAAAATGTCCCTCGGTGTTGTCTCAAGTTTGGCCTGATCGACCCACCTTGATATTTTTCGGGGCGTTTGCAGCTGCGACGGCGGCGGTGATGACTGTTGACTTCTTGGCGCCAGCTTTGCCAAAACCTCCACCTTCCATTTGCTTCGCTCTCAGTTCATTTTCTATCGCTTGTCTCTTCACTTCTTCTTCGTGCTTTTCCTTCTCTTTGAGCTCTTTTTGACGCTGAAAATCGATTCTTCTTTTCCTAAAATACAGACCATGGTCGTGAGTACAACATCGCGCTTGGTGTGTCTGAATGTGTTCATCAGAAAGCGATCAGAGGGGCCTGGTCCAAAGTGACCAGGCTGCTTCGATTTTCTCATTTCAAAAGAAACTGCGAACAACCCAACGTTACATGTCAGGGTCAAAACTCCCGAGTTGCGCTGAACCATCTGCCGGGTGCACATGTCACACAGAAAACGCAATGCGTTCAATTTAGCTCGATGGACACATCGGATTCGCGACTCACTTGGCCAGGCAGTAGGAGACGATGCAGATGGCTGCGATCGCTAAACAGCCAATGATGATCCCTGTGATTGTCACCGTCCGGTCGTGCTTGAGCTCATCCCTCTCTGAAAGATGCAAAAACCTCTTCAGCAATTTAGTCAACGAACTTGTTGTGCGCGCAAAACCTCAACGAGAGAAGGAATGGAAAACAGTTGTGTTTGCAGAAACAACTCATCCATTCGATCACAGCACATTTCTAAAAACAGACTTCAAAGACAGCAGACAACACAATCTCCTAAAAACACCACAAAACGGAAAGAGTTTCCCCCACGCGTGGCTTCTTCATGTTTATTTTGCACTTCATAATTTCAATTTTGACTAGAATTTCACAACGGCCCTTTGCTGTTCTTCTCTACATCACTGCAGAGCACGCGCGGCATACCAATGATGCAAACATCAATAAAGCTGGCAGAAAGTAAATTGTCTGTGGATGCAACGAAACGAAAAATTAAATTGGAAAAGTCTTTCAGAATTTGCAGAACGATTGCTCAGGGCCCATCGCGAGTCGCCTTGTGCAGGAAACAGCGTCAGCTGAGTTTCACGCCCCACAAGGAAACCATGCACAGGCCCGCGTCAATTCTCTTCCCTCATTCCCCAACAACACAAAGGGTGAGATAAACATCTGAGGCAATCATTCACCAGAAAACCCACATGGTTTGCTGAGCACAAAATTTGTTGAACTTCACTTCCAGAAAGTACAGATTTAGTTCTGCACACAGAGAACTGACTGTGGGTCTGTGGAAATCTGGTTTCACGTGTTTGATCAGGCAGTGATCGATATCCAGACTGTAGCAGCTCAGATCAAATGCAGCCCAACACCGAACTGAGGAAACTGAAAGGCTGGTGGAAACTGGTCAACCACAATCGTTCAGGGAGCACCATAGACAGTTCACTCTCTGCAACAGAATGAAAATCCAATACTGCCATGGGGAACAAGTGAACCAATCGTTGAAATAGCTGCTCCTGTTCATCAGTAACGTACATCGGGCTCAAGAACTCTGCTCTCGCGGCTGATCCTCACCACTGCTGTCCCTTTCCATCGCTGAAGCAGTGTGGCTCGCAGCACAAAAGACTCCCACTCAGCTGAACAATTGAATTTGATCCGAATTTTCAGATAGTTGAAGTCACAAAATCTTTTTCACTCCCAGGGAATGGCAACTGGACCCAGAAGGCCACAGTCGTAATTCACCGTCAGCACCGGTTCCAGGTGGTCGTCTGGTTTTCAACTTGTTGCGCGAGTTTTCCAATCGTCTCGTGAGGCAACTCAGGTGTGTGACACTGGCACACGTTGAGAGACACAACAACGCGCTTTCTCTGCTGGTGATGGGAAATGGGCGATTTGCTGGGTTCTTTGACAACCTGTGTTCTCTAATGAACCAATATCCGGCCTTCACACAGTTCTTCGCTCACGCTGAGCACGGTCGGACTTTGACTGGAACGTTTGAGTTTGAGCAAGCAAAACACGTGGCGTGATACACGTACAGATACTCACACAGGGTTCTCACGTTTGAACCGAAAATTTTTCCTGACTTTTCCAGAAGTATGTCGATAAGCAGCTCAAACACAAGACACAAGAAAGGGGAAACTGCCTTTCAGTGTTCGTAGTTTCCAGTTGTGTGGCGAACACTAACAACCTGTATCGGTCATTTCCAAAGGCTTTGTTCTCAACAAAAGCCAGCAGAGAAATTTTCAAACCAAACCGACCAAGTCGTTGAACCAGTGTGTCAAGGTGCTTTCAAGGGAAAGTTCTGACAACACACCTTCTTTCTGGAAAATGGTCACAAAACGTGGTTTGCTGCAAGATCTCAACGAAGAGGTTGCGAAAAACAAAAAGGCTTGTGAAGGATCAGCAAGACGAATTTCGCCACTTCCACCAGTTGAAGGTCGCAGGAGAAAACTGCGTTGGTGGTAGGACACACAACAGCAAATCGGGTGCCAGGTGCGCATCGCCTGATGTCGGGCAGAGCACCAGCGCCACTCCCGCGCAGCTCCACTCGGCTTCAGATCAATTAAACACTGGGGCAGCACTTCACAAATCTAATAGCCACATGATTGTTCTGCTCCATGACAAGTCAGAGCCTCGACTGTGGGGGAGCAAAGCCTGCAAAATCCCTGGGTGGTTTCTGGTTCTCCAGTCGTTTGCAGCTGCCCTTGAAGTCGCGGTGTAGTGTAAATCAATGTCTCAGTTGGGTCTATTCTTTCTGGACCACTTCCTGTCGTCTGTTCTGTCGGAGGACTTTTTTTCTGGCATGGCGTGCAAACAAAAAGGACGATGTGTAAACATAAACACAGGTAAACAGGAAACAGCTTTTTCACCTGCATGTCCCACTAGCCCACTATTTATCAAACGTACAAGTCATAATGAGTTGGGCAGGTCTCAATGAAATCGTGAACGACAGTTGGCAGACAGCAGCTCTCCGAGCCGAGTTCTCTTCTCAATGGATCGAGACTTCTGGAGCAGAGCTGAAACTCAAGCACTGTGGGACCAAGTGTTGCACCACGTCCCTGCCAAGGGACACAAAAACGAAACCTTTGTTGTTTGTTTACAGTGGTGACACATTATTACGTTTTGTTTTCTCGAGGGAGGGAAGCTGGGTGTACGGTGCTGCAGAAATTTGCTTACCCTGTCAATTGGCTGCTTTTTGATAGGGAAGACAATACGCTTGCATGCGTTCCCCACGAAAGCATACACCAACCGTCTGAGAGACAGTCATGCAGTCAGAGTTCCGAAATTGCTCCTCAGACGTTGTTGTGTCTCTCAAGACAAAAATACTTCATCAGTCCTGGTTAGGCAATTCCCTTTCCGCTCACATCAGAAGACAACAAATCAAACACCCTTGCCTGCGATTTCCAATATTCTCGTGTCGTTTCCAAAACACGAAAAAGCAATTTGTGCGCGTTAGTTTGTCTCCATTGAAACCCTGCAGACGAACACAGCGACTACCAACTGCACCTCAATTTAATCCAGGGATTAGTGAAGAGCAAAGTACTACAAATCCAAGGATCTACCATTCTTACAGCACAGCATGTAAGAAGCATTGCTCCCTGACGGGCAAAGCCGTCATAAAGATCCCAAGACTACTTCGGTGAACTGACATTGAGACCGACGCTGGTTGCAAAAACCCGGATCAGGCATCTGGAACCGAACTCCAAAACGGCCGCGGTTCGCGATGCAGGCATCCACTGATCAGGTGGTGAAGGGACCTGCACCTCCAGTGCATGTTTCGATAAAAATCGACCTCTCATCGAGGACATCTACTGATGCAGTCGAGTCGCACGCAAGCGAGACTTGCGCAGGTTCCCGTGAGCTCGTCTCGTTCGTTGGACAGCGACTGATAAGACTCGCACGAACTGCTGCTGAAATGTGCCAAGGTCGACAGAACCTGTGGGGCCAGTTGTACATAAAGCCGAAAGGATACTACACAAACACTTTACATTTCGTCAATGTATCTTTTCAAAAAAAAGACAGGAAGTTTGCATTATGTAAGACCAAAGCGTCGGCCAAATAAACCAAGGAGATAAAGAAGCCACTTGCAATTGAAACACCCTCCGTTTATATCGCGTTCATGATTTTCCAAGAAACTCACAACTGAGTGGCTGTGAGGAAGTCGCACTGATGAATAGGAGAGCGTCTGAACGAGGCAAACTTGATGTACAAATGCATGCAATGTACGGAACAAATGGAACCCAAGGGTCCTTCGTCTTGAAACTCTCGACGTTTGTTAAGCTGGAGAGACAGTTAACTCCTGCCGGAGTGGGGGAAGTGAGAAACAGAAGCAAAACTTTCAGCCAGAAAGGGTGACACGAAGAGTATGGATGCAAGAAAAACACTGACAAATTCAGTGGTTTTCCTTTGACAGGACATAAAAATACACAGAATAAAATTGCTAAAACATCTGAGACACCTGCAAACAACACAAACAAGCATCATGCAAACACAGCAATCAGAAACAAAGTCATGTTTCCACACCAAGTCTCAGTATGACAACATTTTCGTTTTTGCGGTCGGCTTCAAACATGCACACAACACTCAAATTTTGCAAACAACGCTTGGCTCAAAGTTGGCCCCATAAATACCTTTAATTTTGTCCAGTATAAAGAATACATCACGGAATTGGCATCGGTCTCCCATAAAATCCGCTGTGCACCTGAATGCGCAATTGAGGAAGCAAACAGAAGAAAGTGTGAGTCCCAAGAAATACAGGTCGTCCGCACCCACAAAGCAGACTCGGATATCCCAGAAGCAAGCCACAAATTCCTACAGTTCGGTTCCAAGCAGAACTCAAAAGAAAAAGTCTCGAGAGTCAGCACTGATCTGAAACAAGATGGTTAATTACATTGCATTCATTAGTATATCTGCAAAAAATGCAACGCCTTATTAGTAGCATGAGCAGCGGGAATGGTGTGAGGTACATGAGTGGTCACTTGCATTGAGTTCACTCTTTCCACGCTAGGGTGGACACTTTGGAGGGGGGTTATTGATTTTAGTGGGATATCTCATGCTGATGGAAAAAATCTACATGCTCTACTGAAATCAAGTTGAATGTCTTACGTTTCAATTTATATTCCATTACAATTCCAAAATTTTCTGCGTTTGACGCTAAAAAGAAGTACAAAACAAAGATCTTCAAAACCTAACACTTGGGATTGCCCTTCTCAATCATGCTTCTTTTCCTTTCCGTCCTTATTATCCCGTGGATTAGCTCGCAAGGAAATGAATGGCAAAATTAATAACTATTGAACGTAAAAGCCGATATTGAAAGAGTGAACTTGGGGTGCGCCTTGAGTTCTTCAGCAACATACGAGCTCAGTTTCCATGACCAAAATCGATGCGACGAAGGCTTCTCTTTTAAACGTGTAGGAATTGCTTCCAATCAATGAAACATGAATAACAGTATCAATCGACAGGGGTATTTTAGAAGAAAGTTGAGTCATTTTTGCGATTAGCAGACGTTTCGTCTGGGCGGAAGAACCGAATGTATCTGCCGGTGCCGAGACTGAAAGGCGGGGAACGATTCAAATGACCCTGCCGTCTCTGATACTGTCAAACATTGATGATACTGTCAAACATTCATGAAGGTTTGCGTTCTTTTTTTGGAGGGCCAGCAGCAAGTAATTCACACATCTCACACCTTACACGCACTTTTGAACAGATCCTTGTCTGTGTTTGGATTTGAAGCTGATAGCCATGCAGAAGTAACTCCGGTGAATGTGCTTCTCACACAATGGACGTGGCCACTCCTGAGTCCACAGAAAGCCAGTCCATCGGGTCACATTATGCACACGAAGCTACTTCATGAAGCCACTTGAATGGTCACCGCCAACCCGAGTAACAGCAAGCGCACATCATTCTGCCATTCTGGTGAGAGAGTGAGGTTGAAGAGGGGATGGAGTCAGTCTGTGACGGTACATACTTTCGCTGGTCTCGGGGTCGGCGAAAATCAAGGGATCCTGCAGCGCACAGCGACGGCCCGAGAAACCGACCACGCACCTGTCAGAAGCAATGTTCACTGTAAAGGACCTTCGAAAACATTGTATTACTGAAACAACCTTGTCTGAGCTGCATAGAAATGGTGATGGCACTGCGTGGGTTGTCGACTGCAGGGCTGCACGACTGGAATTAACATTCTTTGACAAAGAAACACCGGAGCTGCTGGATTTTCGTGCCAGAAGTGCTCCAAAGAGACCTTTGTGGAGATACTTCGTCTGAATGTGTCACAAACTCCCAACGAACAGAAAACAAAAACAGAAATCTTCAAGAACCACTGACTCAGGCCGCGAACAACCTGCCCGAACAACGCAACGAGTGCAGTTGTTCCAGCTGCTGTCAGCAGCCTCTTGAGTGTGATTCTTGAATCACGATTCGCTCCGGGCGTCCAGACCCCTGGAAACACAGCGCAGTGAAAATGACTCAACCACTAAAGTCCTCCCAATCACAACTTGTGAGAGCCGACACGTAATCGCACCTTGAGTCCACGGAAACAAACGTTCGCATCACGACGTCTCGTTTGTCGACGACCAATTACATCTTCTAATTCATGGAGAAAGAATGTTCTTTTTCGAAGCAGAAATACTCAAGAACCTGCAGAGACCTTGTCAGAATATTCAAATGTGAACAGTGGCTGGTTGGTGCACACAAGGTTCCACAGAGCAATGAGGTAAGTGTGTCCGCAGCAACACCTTATCGCCATGACAATGGCTCTCAATTTGCAGGTTTTTGAAAACATTCATCTTTTATTCATAAATTCACTTCCCCATTTGCAGGGCCTTCTTGCGATGCGAAAACGATTCTGAAGCTGCTTTACTGTCACTCTTCTGGCAAATTACGTGTCGGCACGGCAGGGTGTTTCTGCTAATAGCAAGACAGGTCTTTCTTGTCTTGTACATTTGATTGACTCAAGTTCGCAAGCCCAAAACTCCGTCGTTTGTTCAAGGCCTTGACGCCAAGGCAATAGAGAACGGAAGTCCTAATGAGTGCCTCGAAGCCTTTTCCCCCCAACATCATACAAGTACTGATGTCCTCGAGCAACTCTTGTGCAGACTGCCCAACTGAAGCTGAAGGACTTTGTCATGTTCCCTGTGTCACAAAAGAACTGCAGACAAATAAATGAGCATACTTACTGGCAAAATTTGGTCCTGAGTGTCTTGAGGATATAACACGTACCCCCGTTAAGGCAATAGGTTTGGGTTTCACATCTTTCCTTGTGACTTCCCGCTGAAACAAACAGAACAAAACACGAATGCAATGATTGTTTTGAGAGTAAGTGTTCCGAACATCAACACGTTATAAAAATTATTTCAGATGTCAAATGAAGAAGGAAAAAGCATCAAGTTAACTCGTACACGAGTTTTTACAAAACTCGGAGAAAATTCACTGACAGTCCCACGGTCAGGTACACATTGCAACAAGTATAGAAAGAGGAGACAGCTCCACAGACAGAATTTGTGCATCTCTCGGGACGCGGACTCCAAGAACAAACGCCTGACGAAAAGCCACTGCAGGGATCATTTCTTCTTGTGGGTTCGTTTGGTGCTTTTCAGCATTGTTTTCCTGGATGTGAATGGAACACTAAAGCGCCTTCAACAGAAACCACTTGTTTGCAATGGGTCGAAATTCCTCAGCCAACAAATTTTGGCGTCTCCCCCAACAGGAAAACCTCCCCGTAAAAAGCTGCATTTTGAATCTCGAACCAGTTTTGAACTTGCCCACACTTGACCGGAAAAGTGGTGCAAAAGTTTTCCATTCCCGCGAACAAACTCCAGAACCGGGTGAAATCAAGTCGATATTTTTCTCATTTCCAAACTGGTCTTTTATCAGAACTCAGTGGAAGGAACACAAGGTTTCTTAATTTGTACAAATAAGGTAACATCAAGATTTAGCAGGATTCGAATGAGGTGGCAAGAAGTCCTCTTGGTGGAAATATCTTCCTGTGACCGTTTCCCACTTTGCGGAAGCAGCGATGTTCACTGCTTGGCACAACACAGGCCGAGGCCTCCGAACGTCGCTTGAAGAAATCAATGCCATGTTCCTCCCACCTGGGGAATTTGCTTGATGGAAAGAAGTGTCTGGTCGCGATGTACAGTTGCACTGGATTCCCTGCATTTCTTCGCCAGTCTAATGAGAGTCATCAAGGCTTCTCTCAGAAGACTAATTTTTCCGATCAACTGCAGGGGGAAACTGGTGAAAGGCTGAAGAAGCCATGAACACCATTTCAGCTGATTGGACAAGTTTTTGATTGTGTGAACTCGACTGTTCTCGGGAACCCAATGCAGTGTGACAACAAGCTCCAGGATCATCAGGGCGCATTTCGATTTCATTGCAGTTTTGCGCGCCATAGGAAAGGAACAAACGATTCTATTTGCTGATGTTATTTGGCGAAGAGCAAAAAATATTGGATGTGTTTGATTGGACGCCTTGAATTCAGAAAATTGAATGGATGTGTTCGGGGGGGGGGAGTTTATGCCTCTCACAGGAAATCAGTGCTGAGCCGTCTGCCTTGCAGTTTTTCTGATGCCACTCACATACAATGGTCATTGTACTGTCTTCGGACAGAACACGAGTGTCTTTGCACACGCGAAAAATCTAAAGCACGACTGCCATTTCTGCGTAAACTGCAAGGTCCTCAGTCCAGTTCTTAGGTGCTTAAATTTTTTGCCCTCATTTTGGAAAGTTAAAATTCTGACAGATCTTAACTTACGTAACAAAATAGGAAACTTATCCATGTCCCAATGAACAGACATACATACGCAAAACTGTCGTAAGAGACACTGTGGTTAGAGATGAATTAACTGCAAAAGTATAAAAGAGTCATACTTGTACCTAATGTAAAAGATCTAGACTCTGCAGCCATCGGTGGTATCCAAGCTGGCATTTCAAACATAATTTGAAAGCGTATTAATGAAATTCAAGCAGAAATGTTGCAATGGACAAAGAAGCGAATTGTTAGTTTGCAAGTGTTAAGAGTCTGTCACAAGTTTCACTTCGCAATAGGCGGCAACTATGTTCCTGTTGTGGATTCGATTGATTTGCTCCACATCCACGTCTGAAGACCGCACGAAGAACCTTGGAAGTGTTCACCCAGAACAAGGTCATTTCGGTCGAAAAATCACACCATGATTGAAGCAACGCAAACGGAACAAATCAAAGAATGACGAAGAGAACTTTCATCAAAAGTGCATTGGTCTTCGAAGATTGTTCCCCAGAAACCGGACTTGGCCAGCAATTAGGTACGTACAGCAGACAGATAAACGGTGCACAAGATACGCCTTGTTCAGAACTTGACTTGGCCAGGGCATGTTTGGAAACAAACCATCTGTGAACAGGTGGAGGCAGTGATTGCCCAGGCACCAGATTCAAACTTTCCAAACTCTTTCGTTGCCAGTCTGAGGCAACGTGCTGCAGCTGCCGTGAAACATTGCTCAGGAGGACCAAAACGCCACCCTTTGGAAATTTCTGCTTTTCCACGAGTTGCTTTCTGTGATTCACTTGACACAAAATGATCTTCGGGGCAAAACAAATCTTGAGATGCAGCTTGGAAAAAATATCATCCTGCACTTTTTGGTTTGAAAAAAATTTGCTCTGAAAACCATTGACATGAGCGCCACTGGCCACTCGTAAACTCTGACTCCAAAGGACTCCCCAAAGAACCAATGCATCCAATGAAAAGATCTCTTCCAACTGTTCTGAGACGGAATCTATCATCGATTTTCGTGTGATGCTCGTGATATTCAGCACAATCGCGTGCATGGTTTGTGCATTTCACACCATGGTGCAAACACTGGACACCACACGCAGATCTATCTACACGTCTATAGACACCCAAAAATATTTTGGACATCCAGTGCAAACTTTTGTTTCTGAGCAACAGGCACCCAACAACTTCAGGTGCTGCGTGGTGTGAAAAGGCTTCGACAGTCAATATCAAATGACTTTCTGTGGATCTACATTCAAATGACACGAACGAAATCAAACCCCAAGGATAATCTTTGAAACAACGCAAAAAAATCTGAATCTAGTCAACACATTTTTGTGAAGGTAGCGAAGGTTTCTCAGAGCATGGACAGTCACATGCAGGAACAAACAACTGCGTGCAACAAGCTCATCTCAGACGCCAGCAGAGAAGAAGGAAACAAACACGACAGCTGAAGGTCTTTGTACAAACTTACCTTGCACTTTCACTATGGTCTGCGCTATCACGGAAGGATTGACGACGTTGCCTGCAATGCATTCGTACCTCCCCTCGTGCCGCAAGGCAGCGTTGCGTATCTGCAATCGTGAGCCTTTCCTGCAATTAAAACAAAGAAATATTGCCGTTATTGTCACGTTCGTGCAGACTGCAGAGCCGGATAACCTTTCCTGCATGGTATGGCACCGCACAGCCGGCACACCATCTTCAGAAAGTCAAAGTCGTGAGACCAGCATCCACGTTGTCTCAAACAGCAATCAAAGACCACGACTTCCAGATTTTCTTGCGTGCACAACCAGCTGGCCACCACCACTGTATATATCGGGTTGAAACATTGTGACTGGTCCGCAGGTCACTGGCTGTGTTGTCATTGTGATGCTTGAGGCCTGCAATCAACTGTCAGTTGGACCAATTCCTGATCAATAAAAACGTGTGATATGTCTGCGCCTCTCCAGACATTGTGCGCTTTGCGCCGAAGAAATGTCTTGTTCAATGTCAAATAGCATGAAACAACGTGTTCTTTCAGCGGGGATCGGGTCCACTGATCAAATAAGGTGGCTTGGAGAAATCTTCTCCGGGAAGTCGACTGCCTGGAGCATCAATGTAATCAGCCAGAGCCGTTCATCCTGTTCCAAAACCAACACATACGAGCATTCGTTGCCTTCCACAGCCCTGTTGGGAATGCGACGGACAGTTGCAGAAAATATCACTGACCCCAAGCAAAAGAAGCTGTGTTTTTAGCTTTTCTCAAAACAAGAAGTTCCGAGGCGGGAACCCTGATGGTCGCGGAAGCGGAGGGGGAGGGGGAG
>JAAUXT010023394.1_pt1 | contig 12090 bp, 13 predicted proteins | sample 7278171 | NCBI WGS metagenome assembly JAAUXT01 (sample SAMN14350112, study PRJNA611818) | marine sediment metagenome | isolation source: surface marine sediment (1.8m) | place: French Polynesia: Moorea | collected 2018-08
AGGAGATATCTGGATGACATGATGCCCATTGGAAACCTGGTCCGTGTCAACCCACAGTGAATAGGTAAGTGCTGCCTACAAAAATATTCACTAACTGCAAGTATGATGAAGAGCAATCAACCAACTGCGCTGTCAATCAAACCCAAGCATGCGTAATCTGTCCCAATGAAAGTGATGCTCCCATAGGATCTGGAGCGCTTGAGTTCCAAGTGTACAGAGCATCTCTGAGTGGGGTGCCACTCAATGACCGCAATTAATTAATGTGCGGTGCCGGTCCCATTACAGGTGCCGCTGAGCTCCTATCGGAGCTATGGGCACCGCTAGTGTTAACATGGCAAATTTACTTGCGGACCGCGGGCACGACGAAGTTGAAGTTTTGAGAGCAGCTGGATGGTCTTCACGGGAAGTGCTCTCCTGTAACCTTCAGTGTCAGCAGGTGCCAGTGTGCCTGCGCTGAGCTGCACATGTCAGAGATGCCTCAACCATTTCATCCTCCGCAAAACGGTTCTTCAGCAGAAGACGCCCAAACAGTGTGGAATCCTGGTCTGGAACTTCGACTTGTGGACACCTGGAGCATGGCAGGGTTCTGGACAGTGAAGTGGTGCCGCACGCGCGGACTGGTGGCAGGTGGCCGCCGAGCATGGCAGCCACAATGGAGACAGATCGGTGTCGCTCTGGGATCATCTGGTGTGTGGACAACCAAAGCATCCGCACTGCTGCTGCCGCTCAGTGAGGCACACTCATTTGCAGATTGACTTGTAACCAGAGTCGACAAGAAAGGAAGCTGTGTCAGTGTTTTCTTCGATTGAGGAAAATGGTTAAGCACACCAGCATCTCGTTGTAGAACACAGCCAGCGACAAGCGCACGCGATCGAAACTGCTGCGTTTAGAGAATTGCGTTCGCAACCAGGGGAGGTGGATGAACCTCCGTGCAGCGTTATTTTGTATCCAAATGGGTGGAGGCAGAGAGAAGGATCTGGAGGGTGTCCAGATCTAGGGGGCCTGGAGAACCAGTGCTGTGCTTTGGAGGCGCTACACTTGGCTGGTGTGCCCAAACTTGACAAAGTGGGGCGGAGGTACTTTGCAGAGGCACACTTTCGCGAAGGAAAAAAGCCAAAAAACTCATTGGGTCACTCTTGGCAAAAAAAAAAAAAAAAAAACAGTCACAAGCAAAAATTTTCTTCTCTCACGTGAAATGTTGTGCAAAAGTGCTGAGTGCGGCATACCGAGCACTCGGCGCCTCTTCTCCTGTCACAGGAGCGACGCGCCCAGTTCCTGGGCTCTGTGACCCACCTCGCCTCACAGAGGCCTCTATGCGTGCAGAACCACGATAGCGTGAGAGGGTCCGGACCTCCGCGGTTCCCAGTCATGCCTCTGATTGAAACGGTATTGACTGGTGTATTGATCCCAGACTCTCTTCAGTCTCGTTCCCCACACCGAGGAGGTGGCGATCGCCGGTCACGGTCTCAGCCTCAGTCCCCCAGGTGTGTCTTCCGGTCTCGACCAAGGGGCGATTTCATGCTCTGCGCACGTTTTTATCGCAAACCCCGTCTGAGCTGCGGGGTTGTGCTGCGCATGCAAAAAAAGGGACTTCACAGGCTCTTAGCACCTCGGTCCTGAATGTTGACAGACGAGGAAGCACCAAAACAACACGAGCAGATTATGAGCAGAAACCTTCAAAGCGCCTCTACCGACAGGACAGGGTGAAGTTTTCTGTCATCTGAATTTGAAATCGACTTGTTTTACTTTCTCTCCGTGTTTGTCCTTCCTGAGGGGAACACCAGCTTCAGGGTTCAAGTCTTGCGGTGAAGGCACACGTTGTCTCACTTTTACAGACAGACCGGACTCTCGCATCAGCCACACGTCAAGTCGTTGCAACAAAACATGAGAAGTGCCTCAAAGACCAGGTGCAGCATCGTCTCCACGGCCGTTCAGACAGTTTCGCTAAAACGCTTGTTTTTGACGCGTGTTTGTTTGTCACAGTTTGAGTTGAAACTGCCCACCCTGATACCGTGTCAGCTTCTGGGCACTGTATCAAGTTTCTCGTCACATTCAATGCGCCTATTCACTCTCTGCACTTTGCGGAGACAAACAGCGACCATCTGGTGCTCCCAGCAGTTCAATTATCAGAACAATAGACCTGACTGGCTCGGGAGCCGCCGCCCCGCAGACCCCCAGCAGCCGAGACGACGCAGTTGCTTGAGAAACGTTCTCTCTGTAAGGGTGGGACCTCGCCCTTCACCGAGAAGAAAAGTACAAACAGATCAAAAGCCACGCTTTGTTCAAAAGAACCACGCAACGTTGTATTCTATCGGAGTGATCTCAGGATATCTGAAAGATATGGAAGAGCCTTTGTGTCAGCGGCACAGCTGTCACTGGCTGCACGCACTGAAAACGCCCAGTTTGAAGGTCTGCTTGGCTGGTTTGGCATTTTTCTTGTTGCATTTTGAATGTGGGTAAACCTTCGCGAAATTCCTGAATCCTGCAAAAAAAGCTACCAAACCATGTAGGTTTTGCTCAAACGCCCTGATGCCACCGTGCAATATTTCTCTGTCTTTCTCGTACAAAACATGTGAAAACCCGTGTGAAAAGTGAAAAGTTTCCCACTTCAAACAACCTGAAACACACTTCAAACCCCAAATCCTGAAGTGTCTCGAGTGAACACCGACCAAGCCTTGTTCCGACGCGAGTCTACCACCCCCACATGAAGCAGCGCGCGATGCTTCTGTTGGCGACTTGAGCCGAGGCCCAAAGATAGGACTTCATTTCTTTTTGATGCAAGGCTATTGATCTGCTTGCGGTCGGGACGCCTTCGCCCGCGACCTTTCTCTGGACACAGAAAAGATCGTGTGGAATTCTGATGAGGAAAATGTGTAGCTGAGTCTCGTCACATGTGCAGGGTTTGTTTTTGTGCTGCATCCAAACAGGAAACACTGGAGGTTTCATCTATGGAGTTTCGCAGAACGTGAGAGTCCCAACAAGTACAGATAGGTTGCCAATTAAGAGTCCGTGCGACTGGAGTTGAGAGGAAGTTCTGCGAAGTTCTGAGGCAATTCAGATGGGACGAGACAGCCGTTGGGCGAAGCGTTACGAGTGCTTCGTGGGAGAAATTACGTGCCAATTTGCGGGAATCATTTGTTTGAAGTTGATGAAGCATTCAGATCGTTTAGTTTTTTCTCGCAACAAGACTCGACCTGAGAAAATGTTGCCATCTTTGGAATTGATCGAAATTCGTCCCGGACGGGCCGGGGATTGACTGCAACCAACAAGAATTTCACAGGAAAGAAGCGTCTTGTTTTGCTTTCCATGGTGAAGCAAGTTGAGCTATTTTCCCAGTGCAAGGGCATGGTGAGGAAAGCGAAACCAGGAGGCACAAGGGCTCAAGGCTGTACCGAAGGTCAGGCAGGTTTGACCGCAGGCTCTTTGCCCCAACCTCGTGCCACTCATTTCAACTCACACAATTGATATCAGTTGACACTTGGAGCCTTGGTGAGTGTCTGGTCATTTCAGGTGAGAATTGAATGGACGAGGCACCCGTGTCTCCTGGTTTCGGGTGTCTGGCCATGTCGTTACACCGGGGGGTTGGGGCGGGCATCGACTTTCTGAATCTGCCACAGCGTCCATCAAGTGAATATGGCTGGGAAAAAACAACAGCATCGTCGGAGTTTATGTGTCTGCCTCATGTCTGGGAATGTGTACGGATTGAAATGAGGACGCGAGTCACGAAGTCAGATTGACTGTCGTTTCAGACGTCGGGCCTCCAGCCCGCTGCACTCAGACCCGGACGAGACCTCATGAGAAAGTCGCAAGTGCCTTCCAGGCAGAACCCCAGGACAAGGGAGCCTGACAGGTCGTGCACTGTCCAAGTTTCGGAACACGCCAAACGGATCACAAACAACTTGATGAGCTGCGAGGCAAGACGATTGCAAACCAGCCACAAATTCATTGTGTGAGGCTTGGGAGTCCCCAGGCAACAGACACCTAAATTCCGGCTTTGTGTCTGTGTCAAAGGCAGTAGGTGCGTTCGTGTCGCCCCCGCCGGTGATCAACAAGTCAGGTCGGAGAACAAGTCCCGAAACGACCCTGGTCTCCGTGCGCACCTGCCCGGCTGCCGCGCTCTGTGCAGACTGCACTTTGTAAACTGAGCCAATCTGTAGCCTTATGAAACCCAGCTGTCCCCTCCAATTTTGTCACACCAATGCCAAACAAAATTTTATGATTCGCAGCTCACCAAATTCACAGTGATTCCAGGCGTGGGGGATCAGAAGCAAACGGACTCGATTCTGGCTTCTCGGTTTCCATACGACGCAACATGCCACGCGAATGCAATGCAGAAGCGTGCGAAAATATTGCAAGACAGGAATGGTTGAACAGGATAACAGAGAGCCTTGAATGGCATCGCGCAAGTCAATCTTTTGTCTCTGGTACCACACCCAGATATTTCGCACTCCTGCACACATTTATTTTGTCATCAGATCAGAAACAAAGCAGAAGGGCGCAGTTGCAAATTAATTCAATTCCGCATTTCTTCGTAACGTCTCCATCAGTGCTTGACGACAGAGGGGACCGATGGTGAATACAAACGACCAAAATGATGAACACCCGCCCCACTCAATTTGCTGTCGCGTTGCACAGCGAATACATGTAGCCAAGTCCCGCGGCATGTTGTTTCCTGGCAATCGTGGTCATTTCTCGCACCGAGGTTACGGTGAAATTGCAGGCAGATTTTGACAATGAACATCGTCAACGCCAAACGACCGCCGCCCCCTTCTTCAGAGGATTTTTAAAGCCAGAGAACAAACGTCAAATGTCTGCAGCCACAAGGTGTGAATCGATCTTGGACGGCACAGTGTGTGGAGCTCGCTTCCAGGAACAGTTCTGTCTGTGGTGCACCAACGGTCAACACGATTTGACGGAACCATATTCTTCAAAAATGCTGCTGTTTCCTGGAGAACAGAGCTGAAGTCGAAAGAAAACATTTCACCGCCTGAGGCGAACTCATTTGTCGCACTCCCGGCAGCGACAGAATTCCTGTTCTCCCAGACAAAAGAACACCAACTCTGCGGCAGTGTAAACATCACGAAGACTGGGCCCTGATGACAGTCGTGACTGTAGGAGGCGGCTGAACCCGCGGAGCACTGGAGTCGCGAGGTCACCTTCACAGAAATCCGCTTGTGTCCCCGAGCCGAGCCGAGCCGAGCCGGGCCGAGCCGAGGCGCTGGAGTCACTTTCACACGTCGAACTTGAAGAGCGGTTCATTTGCACTGCACCAGGTCGGGGGAGGGAGGCTGGCCTTGAGCCTCCGGAATCTTCCGTTGTTTCGACCAGTTCTTTGACCGCGAATGAGCAGGATTTTGGTTGACACACTCGTGGTTGCGAAATTTCAGCATGTTGAACTGTGAGAAGTCAACAGGTCTCAGCTGCTCGTGGCCGAGGCGGACCAGACCGATCGGGCCTTCGATTCGCTTGAACAACTTCTTCAATCGCGAAGCCCAAAACAAGTCAAGAATTTGGTCACAAAAGTGACTTCCGGTGGGATGATATTGATGAGTCTTTTGTTTGCGCACAAAACATTGCTGAGTGGGTGCTTTAAAATCAGGTGAGCAAAAAGTGCACAGATGCAAAGTGACACATTCTGCTGTTCTTTCACAATTTTAAGAGTCGTGCCTTCTTCTCCCACTCTCAGGGGTTCTTTCTTTGTGCTCTTCACACGATCTAACATCTTTACGTACACGATTCTAATCTCAACATGACACAGTGTCAGAACCACAAAATAGAATGAACAAAGTCGGTCAACGTTTTCTCATTTTTTTCGTTGCTTCGGTCGTGATCACGTTCGGTCGTTGCTCTCTTGGTTTCAGTTTGTGCTCTCGCGGATGCAGGATCAAAGTCAGAGAGGAACTCCTTCAAGAAGCACTCACACGCAAAATCATGTTTCCGCTCCCCCTGACACCCTCTGAGGATTTTGTTAGCTGGTGTTAGGCAGGTTTCCTGGCCACCTGGATTCTCTGTAAGCGCAGGTGGATCTTTCGTGCACAAGTTTCTTACAGCTCCTTCTCCTGTCCCCATGAAAGTTTAATTGCTCTCACGATTTCCGGAACAGTCCTCCCTGGCAGAAGTGGTGATGACTTGGTGCAATCACGCTGGGATGCGCCGATCAGCGTCGGGGGACGTTTCTGCACCGAGCACTCGCAGTGCAGGAGCATCGTGTCGTTCCGCCCGAGTCTATCATCAGTGAACACCGGTCTGTCGGCCACTTATCAGAGGGACCTAACCAGCTGGATTGCGCGATCACCAGTCGGAGTTGGACGGGACTGACCTCCTCTTCCAGTCGTGTTTCCCGGGAAACAGATCGGACCTGATCACCTGATCTTCTGGCGCACTCTCACTCGGTACGTCAGGCTTTGTGCTCGTGCACCCACTTTTGAAGCTGCGTCATCACTCATTTTGGAGTTTCAGCACTTCGGAAAGTAACATGTAGACGTAGGTACTGCTGTGCTGTGTTTTTGGCGCAGAAGAAAATAGATTCCTTTCGTGTATGAACGCCAATTTCAGAGGTCTGTTTTGCCAAACAAAACTGTTTTTACTGAAAACTGTGGTGTCGAACGTTTGTTGTCAAATATATATTTCTGTGTCAATTTTAGTTGAGCTTCAATGAAGAATAACCAGTGAAACTAGCAATTCAAGGGAGGGTGTTTTTTGTTGATGTTTGCAAAGGAAATTGACTCTTTCAAAACTGGGGGAGTTTCGTCAAAAGCTTTTCTGGCTGCAGAACGTTGTACTGAAACTCTCCATTTACTTGAACAGCCAACCAACGCGTGGCCCATCCTGTGTGAAACAGCGCAGGGTTGTTTTCATCCTGCTTCAGCTCCAGGCATTCAGAGAATTCCGGACTTGGTTTGAGGGAGAGCCAACATTGCAGAGGGTCTCGCCCCAAGAACGACCTCCTCTGACCACATGTTGGAGGCGAACTCACAGACAGACAAAAGATATCGCACTTGGATCCGCCAAAAGCGTTCGGTTTCACATTGTGAGGCGAAGTGCAGAAAGCAAAAATCCCCGCGTCAAAGTTACTACAAGAAAGACTGGAACAAAAGAACGACCTGGGACATTGAGCAGAAAGATTAATTGATTTTGTCACTCCATTGAAATTGCTCCTGAATCCAGAAAGACACATTCATTGAGTTGTGAATGGGACTAATTCTTGTCGGAGTCTGAGGAGCTCAGATGAAAGGCTGCACAATTGAATTCCATCTGCCATCGCGAGGCGCGCTGAAAGACTTCAGCTGTCAAACTGCGCGGTGGTTGAAGCTGCTTCTGTCAAATTTCACAGGAGAACAGCGAAGAGCAGAAGACAGAAGAAACAAGGCTTTGCGATACACTTCAGGGTCCGGAGTGTCCGTCTCCGCAAGTGAAGTGTTTACAACAATCCAGGTCTCTGACGGATCCAGAATCGTGATCGGCGGGAGAGGGCAAGGCGCTGCAGGTTCGACTCAGAGGAACGAGCCCAGACTCCTTCGTTCAACAGAACAACAAAAAGAAAACCTTTTTGTGTCTTTTTGTGTTTGTGGTTCAAACTTGGGCGGAGGGGAACATCATTCACAAGAGCCAAGCGGGCAAGAGCGGTGTGAGATCCCAGTGACTCCTCCCCTTGAATCGGCTGGTGCAGACGCTGTTGCTTCGTCATCCTTGCACACATCCAAAGAACTCACGGAGCCTGGACTCCCCAAAAAGCGGTTTGTCACGAAGGAGCCAGCAGCAAGTGTTTCATCCGGTTCTATCCTGCAACTGCGGGGAAAGTGTCCCGAGCCCAAGGACGAGTGTTGTGAAAAATTTGCCTGGAAATTTTTGTCATCTTGGCTGAAAACACCCGCAAGTGCCCGTGGGTGCACGTGAAAACCGGGTGACCCCACCACCCAGCCCGCAAATTCAAGAAGTCCTCTCCTTTCACTTTCATCTTTGTCAAGTTGGACACCCCCAAACAGATGGAGCCCGTCAGGTTTGGTACCTCTGAGGGTGGTCGGACGCTGGGTGAGCCTGACACCGACACCGACTCCGGATCCGCTCGAGCTACGATGTGTCGGAGTCTCCGGTCGAGCCTCATCCATCATGGCCACGCTCAATGTAATTTTGTGAAGGAAATCTCATGAAGCGGAATTTCGATCATAACACAAACATTCCGCCACAGTGGTCCATCTCAAGATTTCTACAGAGTCATAGCGTGTTCTTGAATGAGTGCGTAAATTTTGCGGCGGAACGATTTCATGCCGCAACACATTTGCCACGGTGAACTTGCCTCGGAGAAGTTCGAAGTGAATCGCGGGTCGAGAGAAAACAGCTTCTAAACTCACACAAGGATTGCGTGCGTTCAGGAACCCCCTCAATCCAAGTTTCTGCTGGTGAACCGACACGATGCGTCTGCACTCTTCACTTTCTGACATGCCGCGTGACAAGTGCAGAATCAGGGTCGGGTCCCCTTCGGGTCCTCAGCTCTTCATCACCTTCGGTTTGTTTCTCTCGACAGTAGGCAGCTCGAACTCCCAGCTGACAACCTTGTGCAGTTGTTCTGCGCTTCTCGCAGCATTCAGCGACCGCAGCACAAATTTCGCTGCAACTTGGATCCAACTCGAAAGACCCTCGCACCGACTCCAAAGGGACTGCAAAGAAATTCGTGAGAAGGGGATTGTTTCCCGTTCCCCACTGGAGCTGCCCAAGCAATTCACGTCTCTGATCACGACCTTCTGAATCCCAGAGGAGCCAACGGACAAAGGTGCGGTGTTTGCAGCCACTCAAGCCTTCAGCAGAAGGCGTGTCCGCAACGTTAAAGCTTTTTTTCCTCAGGGAAGAAATGTCTGCCGACTCCGGAAGACTCCGCCAATGGTTGTCAGTTTGAAATGCAATTTAGCAGGTGATGACGTTGTGCAGGGGCGGGTCGAGGATTGGCCCAGGGGGAGGGGAAGGGAACCCGCCGCACATTGTCAATTGGAAAACCCCTATACTTGTACATGTATATCCAGTTTGAAGAGTGCGACCATGTGTCCAACAGCACTGGACATGAAGGATTGCAGCTTGCCCGTCCTGGGTCTGTGCGCTTTTCGGTCTTTTTGCTGACGAGAACAACTTCCGCTCCAGGAAAGAATTGATCAAGTGAGCTCTGCTGCAAATGATTACACACGTGAGCTCTCCCGGAATTGATCGTGTGAGCTCTCTTGGAAATGATCAGGTGAGCTTTCCTGGAAAAAAGACACTCGTCCCGAGTGTTGCTGTTCTCAACATTTTTCTCTCCCCAGAGGTGTTGTCATTGAAGCCTTTCAGCAACACAGAGCAACCCCAAAGTTTACTCGCTGAAAGTTGAAAAAAAACTGCATGTTCCTGCATGATGACATTCCACCTGCAGCATGGAAGTTTTGCTAGTCTCGTGACGTAAATCAAAACGCGTGTATCGAGCGGGTACAGCGTGTACTCATCGATCAGAGGCGAGTAATCTGCTGTCACGTCACGCCCAGGCACTGTCCCCAGATCCACTTCCCCCTGGCGTCGAGCCTCGTCGGAACGCGTGTTCACTCGACTTTCAAATTTACTCCACAGCGACACGGCGTCAGGACGTACGACGCTTCCTCCCTGAGCGCAACAATCAGCGCTCAAATCGAACGCGTTCAGTCAGTCCTCTGTGTTTTCCCTTTCTCCCCACTGACTGAGGCTCAGACGGAGGTTTTCATCACAAATTAAATGAGAAAGGCAGGTTTGAATAAAGTCGCACCGTGAAGGTCTCTCAGCTGGAGACTGTCACGATCAGGATAAAAATTGAACAAGAACTTACCGTGGAAGTTTTTTTCGCGATGAAACTGTACGTTTTAAAACAATTTCAAGTGTTGTGACCAGGATCTGCAATTTCACTCGTGCGTCATAACCCCTGCCCCACGCATGCTGACAGAAACTGAATGCAATCTCACTGTAATTTGTTTGTGTTTGTCACAAATCCAATCTTTTTGCTTTGATATTTCTTTGTACAATCTTTTCTACGCGAGAATTGCCATTTTTGAGTTTGGGTTTCAACTTTGTAACTGCCCGATGGAAGTTGCCTTGTGAGACACGCAGGTTCAAAACCACGCTGCAGACAACGAACAACAGACCCAACGAGCTTCACTGGGCTTGGCTGGTTACCATATCGTTTGTTTTCAAGCAACCACAAACAAGGGTCAAACGAAATTTTAGTGTTCTGAAACTCAAAGTGCAAGATGCCAAAATGAAAGATTTGGCGCCTGATAATGCTGAAAAGATCGAAATTTTTTTTACATGAGTGGGCAGAAGTGGGTGGGTGGGCCCGGCCCCTCCTGGATGCGCTGTCTGAAATACAACGCAACACGAACCGTTCAACACTCTCTCGTCTGTTGTCTGATGACAGGGTTCTCACACTGTACAAAAATGGTCCCTGTGAATCACACAATGACTTTACGAGACCTTTGGTCGAGAAAGGAGTTGTGTGCTTGAACAGGGACGATTTTTGTAAGGTGAGAACCCATTTCTACAACGATGCAAGCACATACGACCGGTGTTGTGATCGCAGAGTAGCAGAAATTAAGCTTCGCGCTCCAGGTTTCACAGAGTCTGAAATCAATCGTAAAGAGAGAAGTCACCTCACAGAGCGTCGAAGATCATATCCGCAGGAACGTCTAATTTTAACTGTCTGGAAATCACGCCCTGAATGTGATGAACGCAGCGTGGTATTTCGACAGGCCAAATGACAAAGGGAAGGCTTCTTCGAGGCCACTGATCAATGAGTCTTTTGAAAGGTTGGCGTTGTCACCTCTGCCTTTTCCACCGACTTGCACCACAACACGCGGATATGATGATGGATCCAGGAACGGATGATCCAGAGACGGAAGATCTGTTGGGAACCAATTTAGGGAGATAAGCTTCCACAGACAAAGGATCTGGGGACCAGGGATCCAGGGACTCAGGGACTGTGGAACGAAGCATCCAGGGACCAGCAAATGAGGGACTGAGGATCCAGAAACCAGGATCCAGTGACAAAGGAACCAAGCACCAGGGATCGTGGGACCAAGGATCCAAGGACTGAGGAATCAGGGAACAATGATCTTTGGATCCAGCGATCAAGGACCCAGGGACTCAGGGACCTGTGGTCCAGGGACAAAGAATATAAGGATTGGGGTTCAGGGGACATGGATCTGGTTTCAATGATCGATGGATCAGGAATCTTGGGACCAGGGATCCATAGACCAAGGACCTGGCGGTTTCAAAGGAATCTGAGGCCGAGAGGAACCTGATGAACCTCGGGGCTCGGTTGCGGCCTCTTGTTGGCGAAGCCCTCAAATTTGGTCAAGAAGAAGCACGGCAAGGCAGCCTGGATCCGCCCTTGAAGTGGGTACACTCTGCTTCGTTTTCTTCATCTGCAGAAAAGTCGCGCTGCGTGAACCTGAGCTCCTGCCCTGTAATGACACTCTCGCTGTCAGAGTTGTTTTCATGCGAAAAGCAAGGCAGACGGCTCGGCTTGGTGCACAAATTTAATACCAACCAAGACGTACGTTGGGTTCTGATGTTGAGCAGTTTTCACATTGGTGACGGCGTCAGCTATTTTTGACGACGTCAAAGAATGGTCTGGAGCAACACCCACCAATTGGGCGTCAGGTTAGATTTTGACGTTGACGTGAACAGCAGAGTTGACGTCAAAATTCTGCTGTTGACGTCAAAGAAGTGATGTCGACGGCATTGATGTGAAAACGGCTTCACAGCCGTGTTACAACACTGTCAATATTCTCGTTCTCAGACCAGGCTGTGTGTCTGTCAGCAGTGCAACGCTGTCATGACCGCTGTTTTTTGAATGTTTTTGTACACGGAGATAAGACGAGGCACTTGGATGAAAACTCCACTCCGAATCTTTGCCATCGGCAAAGGCATCTTTGAGACGCTCCAAGTTGACGGTCCCTGTCGGAGCAGGGCGTGTCGCGCAGAGCGCCGGTGCGAGGTTTTATGCTGGGGCCGTGCAACTTGCAAATTTGGGTGCCTTGACTAGGATAATTTTGAGTGGCGTACTTCTGTCCAAGTTCTGATGCTGAGCGTCATCGCATC
>JAAUXT010100544.1_pt1 | contig 12090 bp, 13 predicted proteins | sample 7278171 | NCBI WGS metagenome assembly JAAUXT01 (sample SAMN14350112, study PRJNA611818) | marine sediment metagenome | isolation source: surface marine sediment (1.8m) | place: French Polynesia: Moorea | collected 2018-08
CTAACCCAAAATGAACCAAAAGAGCCCAAAAGATCCCAAATCAATCCTCATCTTAACCATGAAACTGCTGTACACATACTTTTGGAAGATGCTGCTTATAGGTGCTTTGATTTGGCTCACACCAATTTGGCTCATTTGAGCCCAAATCGCGGGACCCACCTCAAATTACCCAATGAGCAACTGACCAAAAATAACCCGCCCAATTTGCGGTTTCTCGCCCAATCTGGCAACGTTGCTGACCCCACCCACCCATAACCCACCAGACCTGCCGTACAAGAAGTACAAATGTGTTGGCTGGCCCTGCCAAGGAGTTCGAAATTTGTTTCATAGTGTTTGATCAGCTTTATGCTTCGAATGATACAAACAGCTTCAAAGTTATTCAGGGTGGACAAATACCTGAAATTTTAGACATTATTGATGACCACTCATCAATGATACAGGGCAATTTCATCCACCAACAGGGGTCATAACAGAAGGTTTGTCAAAATTGCCCAAACACAAGCCAGGTCGTATTGATGACTTGTCATAACATCTTGGGTGGTAGTCAAAAACACCTGGGTGGTTTTAGGTAATTGTTGACGATCACCACAACCACCACCACCACCTAAAACAGGTTAGACTTTCTCAGTTTGGCGTGGGCATGGCCATTTGGATTTTCACCTCCCCCCCCCCCAGACTGCCACTATTTTTGGACTTTTTTCAGTCTGGCTTGGATGTGTATATCAGGGTTGCCACCGCCACAACCACACCAAATTTTATTGACTTGTCAGTTTGTCCTGTACATGGCATCTGGGTCCCCCCCCCCCCAAGCACGACCACGCACAATTTATGGACTTTGTCTTGTGCGAAATCCCTCTGGGAAGAGCACACAGTGATAGTGCCAAATTCTTTATCTTTTTTTTGAGGGGGGGGGGTACACATGCCAACTTGGTGAAGATGTCCCACTTTGTCCTGTCCATCATGCATCCCCCCTGTGATGGCTGATGGTGCTAGCCTGGGACAATTGGTTGTCTACCAATGTACACAAGTTTATATGTGTACATTTACGCGGTGATGTGACGTTTGGTTGTTTTTGCAGGCTCACATCAGAAAAATGTTCCATCCTTCGACTGTCGGGTCCGTTGAAGGAACAGTATGCCTTGGTAACGAGCAAATTTTGTTGTGAATTTGTGTGAACTGTTCCGAACTCGATTTCCCATTGACATTCGCTTTGATATTGACTTTTGCAGGAACACCAGCTAGATTTTGAAAGACTCATGGATGCTTCCGAGTACAAGGAGAAATTCAGAGCTGACATGATAAAATGGGGTGAAGAGAAAAGGCGAGCCGATTCAGGCTATTTCTGTAGGCTTACTACCAAGAGTCCTGGCTCAGAAAAACCTGTGTGGATCATCAGCGACGCCCGACGAAAATCTGACCTCAGTTATTTTGAGGTGAGTTTCGGGTGTTTCGGAATTCATTGCAAATGGTCATAGTTCCGGCAGGTGTCGGTGTTCAGCTGTGTGGCACTGAGCCGCTGCTTTGGAAGAAAATGTTTAGCCTTCCCATTCTAAAGCCACAACTCGCGAAAATTTTCGACTCAAAACGGCTGGAAAAAATCCCATGTTCTGTTGATGAACCGGCTACACACGCGTAGTTATTTATGAGTCCAGTTTGAGACCAACGGTTGTTTCACTCCGTCTGGTACAATCTTTCCAGGCACACCACCAAAAGCAGCTGATAAAGATTCGGGTGGAAGCGACGTTGGATGTGCGGGAGAGTCGTGGTTGGAAGTTCACACCAGGTGAGTTGCCAAATCTTGCATAGTGTTTGCAGCGAATGTCAGGCAAGCGTGGGGTGTTCAGTGGTTGGTTGTTAGGAAGCAGCGTGAAGAAACTAAACACTGCTGGTGCGGAGGTTGATCACTGCCATTTCGGTGGTTGTTACCCCTGGTCACCACTGGAGTAGCCAGCCACCAATCACCCATCCCTTGGTGGCTACAAGTCTATTGGTGGTGACTACTGCTGAAATCAACCCCGAGGGTCTGCTGAGTAGTGATTATGGATGACTGCAAATTATGGCTGACTGCAAAAATTCGCAGTTGTGATTCCCCCACCCCGCCCAGTGTTTACCCAGCAGGCTTTGGTGATCATGGGTGACCGCTACCCATAGTAAGCATCACTCAGTTGCGAGTTCGCTCGCGACGGACGCGCCTGTGTTTAAAGATTTGCTCCCTTATTTCACGAGCAGCCAGCACAGAATGTCGAGTGAGAGTGGATGAGGATTGGTCAGATGAGATGGGGCACTTGGGTCGTTTGACGAAGCGAAGCCCTGTGGGCGAAGTGTGGAGCTGCCGGTGATGGCGTTGCCGATCATCCACGTTTGTTGCTGGACTCGACGGAAGCCCTGTATTTGAGTGACGTGCTGCCTGAGTGTCTGAATCCAACACTTTGTTTGATGAAATCTTCATTTCAATTGAAACTTGAAGTTTGGATGGTGTGTGCACACGCGCGTTGATGAAACAGCAGGGATTTTGAACATCGTCACCTGCGGTTTGTGTTGCAAGAAACATCGGCACATGGTTCTCGTATGTTGGTGAGATTGGGTACTGACAAACCTTTCACTAACAGGTGTCGACGATGCGGAGTCGGAATGTGGCTTGGACACGGGCGTTGAATGGGATTTCGTTGTGAGGAACAACGGAATCAGTACCGAGTTGGAAACGTCAATACAAGCCGTGCTGGAGGCTGTTGCGCAGAAACTGATCCATTGATCAAGACCGTCGTGAAACTTTATCACTTGATGAATTGGTGGACAAGGCACTTGAAAAGGTGCTGTCAATTATGGTGGATCTTCGATGTCAGATTTGCTGTGATTAACGCGAAATGTGTGATTGTGATTACATTCCTTGACTTGTCAGAAAGGACTCGTCTTGATTGAGCGTTGATGGTGCACTAACAAATTGATCTTTTATTTTGCGTTCATTCATGGAATACACTTTGCTTTTTCTGCTCCATCGTGTTGGTGCAGCGACACTTTTGCAGATACCCCTGTGTTGGTAAACGGCAAAATAAGTTCAGTTCTACCGAATGATGCCAAAATAAGACAGTCGCTGACACTTCATATGTGTTCTCCTTCTGGAGCTGCCTCTGACCAGAGTAGATCTTTTATTGAGTCTTTGTTCTGAAGTTGATCGATCAAATGTTCCAATTTTTGGTGACGTCAGCATTTTTTCAACAGATCAAATAAAGTATTCATTTGCCGCCAAGCAAAAGCTTTTGTATCCTAATTAGAGGGGCTTCAACAGAAAGGGACAGAACTGCAGCCGTCAACAAAGTAGCCGTTGAGAAAGCCATGAAGAAAACCGCCTGAAACAAATTATATTTCTCCGTGAAACAATGTTCTACTTTCTTGTGAGCCATGAATCCAAATTGGAGGAGCGCAAATTTTTAAATGGACACGTACCATTGAGAAGTCATTCAGGTGAATGAGTGACTGCATGCTGGCATAGATGACATCCATGACCATGGGGTGGCACAAGTACCCAGCGAAACTCAATCTGGAAATGGGAGCCCAGACGCCCCATGAAAGAAACCAGTTGACGGGACCTGCAAACCAACAGATGTGGTGAGGTGCGAACTGGACATAAACGTTTTGGAACAGAAAACAAAACTTGCGTTTTGTGTGTTCTTTCTACCCATTTCGTGTTCTGTACGCACCTCCCATGCCATTGGCGCACGCGAACACAATCCAACCCAGGCTAACGGCCCACACAGTCCTGTGAGTGGCATTGTACAAGGCATCCATTTCGGTGGACATGCTAATTCTGCCGTCTCGGTGGAATGGGTACATTCCAAAAACAAGTGTGTAGTGAATTCCCAGGGCCAGTACCCAACCAATGAAAATCAATGCCTGAAGATCAAACTTCCGGTTGACACAAGCACCTTTGTTGTGAGAATTTTTACATTGGAGCCAGATGCTGTCTTCGGCTTTCATGTTTGACGTACCTTGTTCAGCTTTGGTTTTTCCACAAGAAAATGAGCAGTTGACAAGCCAACGAGATATGCGCCCATCCTGTAGTACGGGCGGATGTACATGTACCCAGCATATGCCTCCTGCTCCGGTGTCAATTGTTCTGTCCTGAAGCAAGAACCCAAATATCTCTCGGACGTAAACTTTTGGTGCTGAAGAGTAATCTTTGCACGAACACGCCTCGCCGCAAGTTGTCAGAAGAAAATTTGTCTCGGGAGGAATTAAATGACGCTTGATTTTGGGCTCGTGAGTCCGGCTTTGTGATATCATGAGAACTTACCCGAACATCAACGAATGCAGATCGTACTTTGAACTGACAATGCCAGTTGCTAAGAAGCAAACAACGATGCTTTTCATCACGTAGATGTGTCCTATTAGAGGTTTTCTGTACAACAGGTAGATGTAGATTGGGGTGAAGATGAAGAATTGCATGTCATTTGCCATGTACCATCCAACGGCATGACACTGCAAAAACAACCCCAAAAACGCAAATATTTCAGGGGCGGAACCAGTGGATTTGTGATCTCTTGACTCTCAGCAAACCATTTTGACCGTGACATTTGCTGGTCCTGGGGAAAGTGTTAAGGTGATGGAAAATGAGCAACATTCCAATAATATGTCGCTTGATCACATTCAGACCCACGGTCGGAGTGTTACGCACGACACATCGCGCAATCTGATCTCTAGTTCTCGTCCCAAGCTGTTCACTGTTGAAGTCAGCCTCGCCTCCGCCCCCCCCCCTCCTGAAGATTCTCCTGTTACGCAGGAACTAATTCTGACCTTTTTTTCGGCATGCTGGTCTTATGCAATGAAACGCCTGACAGTTGTGACTCCACGCGCGGACTGAGTGTTTTTCCCGGTTTGTTGATTCTATAAGAACCACTTTTTGCGGTGGAAGGGGAAGGGTTGACGGGTGGGGGTGTTGTGAGCTCTTTTGTGCAGACCAGGTGAAATATTGTCGGCAGACAACCTCTAATTCTTGGGGGAGTTTACCATTACACCGTTGTCTGGGTAGAAGTTGTTGATGTACAGAAGGTTCGTCCACCAGTACTTTTGGCACCCCACGGGAGATGCTACGGCTGACCGTCCGTCTGCTAATTTATTCTGGTAGATGCCCTTTGTTATGTGGCGATAAAGTGTTGCGAGGAACAATATGCTGAATCCGTAAAGGAGTGTCAGTCTGGAACAACAACATCAGGAGGAATTGAGCATTTGACCTCAAAGGGTTCAAGGTCCAAAGTTTTCGACTCTCGCATGAAAACTGACGGATTGGTTGGACAAGTTTTCCCCCCAGCAGATGCAGAGCAACCGAGCCCACACCGGAAAATATTTACCCTTTTTGTCTTTCTACACCCAGCGGAATTCAAGTGCTTTTGCCTCAGATTTCAATGCAAAGTGACCCAGATACCAAGCACCCTCAGCCCCGTACCCACCAAATGTTGGTTGACCTGGAGGTCAAAGCCCCCGAAGGAGGGCTTGTCATTCGGGGGTTTGGGTCCGAGATTGTCAAAGGGAGGTACCAATGTTTGAAAAGTGAGGGGAGATCTGAGGCAAATTTACTGAAATTTCACCAAAATCCAAAGCAAGGCATCTGGTTGATGGCAATTTACGCAACACATGAAACATTCGACGCTTCATCCCTGCAGAACTTCTGAGTCTGAAGAAACCTGCCGATTGGAACTATTTGTCACTTCTGCATGCAGGTGTGCTTCAAATGATTTTGAGCACGAAAGCGGTGTTTTTTCTTCTGCATGACACTTTTTCCGACGGTCAAAACTTGCCCAGCAAAAACAACTTTTCCCCAAATCTAATCCAACTGCGTCTGAGAAAAATATCTTTCGGAACTGTACAGAAACACAAAGGTGCCACCAGAACGAGAAAAATAAAACCTGCCACACTCTGGAGGTTCTGGGATCTACCTGAGATACCGATGAATGTAGAACATGGGCCAGTTCATTGAACCCTTTCTTTTCTTGAGGACCTCCAGTGTTGTATACGCCACCAGTAGACCACTGTAACAAGATGGTGTCAAAACTATGGCAAGTGCACTTTTGCCAAAGTGCCAGAAAAGGAAAGGAAATAACGAGGTTTGAGGTACTCAGGACCGGTGTGACGCTTCACGCGTCTGTATTACCTGAGAAAAAAGAAGGTGTCCACGGCGTACGTTCCTTGCACTATCAGCTGATACGCAGCCTTTCGCAGGTACCTGTCGACCTCCAAAAAATTGTCTGAAAGATAAATTCCAGGCCAAACTGATCAAATAAATTCAACCCCGCGGCTTGCGCTCTCTGCAGCATTCCGTCAGCGGACGGAGGGGAAGGCGTCGCGATGCCCTGTGTGTCAAGAGTTTTCAAAAAATGCAATGCTCGTGTCTGTTGTCACTGCTCACTGAGAATGTGAAACGCCTGACCCCTGAAAACTGCAAACCCTGGGTGTTTCTGTTTTTCATGGAAAGGTCACAAAAGGCACAACAACGTCCTGTTTTTTTCACCTGGGAGTCACTTCTCAAATGTCATTTCGTGCATGATGTCAATTGACATTTGACGCTTTGCCGCGTATTCAACACTTTTGTTCTTGTTGAAAACAAACCGAGGCACCCACCTACATACGCTATGCCAAACGTGTAAGTGTGTCCCAGGATGACCCATCCAAAACTGAGAGCTCGGAGGCCGTTGATTGCGGAAAGTTGACCTCCAGCGTTGGAGAAATTGAAGAGTTTTTCGCCGTTCGTCAGCACCGAAAAACTGAGCAGGATTTTCTGGCCAAAACCTTGCAAAAGACCAAATACGAGCAGTGTCAAAACTAGGGAGCGAAAGCAACAAGCACTTTGACGTGACGAAAACCAAGAGATTTCATTCGCTTGGATACTGACTTGGTTCTTCAATGTCCCCTTTTCGCACAGTTTTTTCTTGTTCTTCGTTTGAACCTTGCAGACAGTCCTTTTTGTGACCGGGTGCACAAGAATTGGCTTGAATTTGAAGCACCACTTCGGTTGTGGGTTCTTCGCTCTGGGTGTAGCCTTTGTTTTCTTGCCCAGTCCCCACCACCTCATTTGCAGACCGGACGACGCCGTTCGACACAACATTGATTGAAATCGCATTGTCGTCCATCGGTACTTTCTTCGACTCCTCTGTCTGTCTCATAATCGTTTGTTGAATTGGATTCTTTTCCTGCGCACAGTGATCGTTTCCGTAGGACCTGCGCTTTGAGCGGCGGAGATAAATGTCGAAAATGGTCGCTACGACGAGGACCATACTGATCACAGAACACAGTCCACTGAAAGGAAAACATTTGTGGTTGCTTCAGGATATTTTTTCTTGGGGGGGGGGGGGGTGGATTTGCGAGTTTTATGGTCGGTGGAACAAGTCGCGTTTGGACGCTACTGTTTGCTCTTTTTGAAATGCAGAGCTCACAGAGAATTTGCGCAACTGAAATCTTGTCAGATAATCGCTGTTCACACAGGTGCGTCCTTCGGAGCGAAGTGTTTGCAAGTGTTTGCAGTCATGAGAGGGACGTGGATGTGACATACCTCATCAAAATGAGGCGGGTCCTTCCCAAATAACTTGCCTCTGAAACAGGTTTGCGCTGCCCCTTTGGGCCGACATGGCCTGATGTCGGTTCTGTTGGGGGAAGGGGACAGGACCTACGAGCGTACCAGTGTGTCAACAATGGGCGGCAGGTCCCAGCCCAGCCCCCAAGAACAAAGCCGTGACGCGCCTGTTCAATATGCTTTCTTGTTGGAACTTGGCACTCGTGAGTGCATGTGTTCTGACCAATTGTCAATACTGCTGCCAGAAGTCGCGGGGTGGTGTGACCGCCCCCTCTTGAAGCCTTTCGTTGATGCCCCTCCACTTACAGCGTGACGTAGTCTCCCGTGATCCAGGGAATGTCTTCAACGCATTGAATTGAGGTGTTCGCTGGGTGATAAAAAAAAGCTTGACGTCACATGATTCGAAACGCGGCAATTGACGTTTTGGAGAATTCTCGACAAGGAGAGTTATAGTTCTCGTTTCACAGATCAGGTGCTCAACTGGAACAACTCGTACGATCAACATTGTTTTCAAACCAAAGGAGTTTGAACTTTGAACAACAATGCTGATCTCACAGGGGTTAGCGGAGCACACCATATCTCCCAGATAAAAGTGCCGATGACGAATTCATATCAAAAGATCGTGCAGCTTTTCTTTCAGTGAGTGATTTCGCAAGAGAACATCACAGTGCTCATGTGTATGTGTGTGTGTGTGTGTGTGGAAGGAAGGGGGGGTTCAGTGTGTTCGGTGGACTTGTGGGATGTTCTATTTCAGCCAGTGCAGCTGCCTTATATTTATATGGTCTGGGGATGTTCTGCATACTGCACAGATTGGAGGCCCACTGGCACAGGCGTGTGCCTTGTTCGAGGGCGTGAAGTACTCGTATTTGCGACGAAAAATATTGTGGGCTCTGACCTGGAATCGGATAGAACTTCTCCAGGTCCTCAGCAGCGCAGGTGTGAGGCACACAGACACCGGTGTTCTACAAAACAAACGTTCACCTCGCTGCAGTATTTTTTTTGTGTCGCACGCCATTGAAATCCAATGCAGTTCTGAAAGCAGACTTTGTTCGACCGTGAGTTCGTTTGGCTTTTGCTTACCAAAACTCCCCCGGGTCCGGGTATCCTGCAGTGTTTTCCTTTGATTTTGAGTTCGCCACGGACTCGTTTCTCCGCTTCAACACATTCCTCGTAAAAGCCCAACCATCGCCAATTTCCGATCAGCAGCCCATTCTGTGCTTTTCCAAAAGAATCGGCCACTGCAAAACAGGTTCAAATTGCGCTGAAAGACAGACGACTGAGTGAAGATCTTTGCTGGAGTTGGACCATGTGCATGGGCTCCTTCCTGTCGTTCTGATGAATGGGAATCCATGTCATGTGTTTTCTTTGGTCAAATTGCTGGCGCGTCGGCCTGTGTATTTCAATCGGTTGACATCTCTTGTCGAACCTTGGAGCTGCCCGTTGTTGGGTTGAAACAAAATGCTCCGTGGATACCATCAAAAGGAGAGGACCTGTAGCCACCTCAAGAATTGATCCAAAACGCGAAAGTAGTTTCAGACCCGAAACACAGAAACAGAGAAAGGGCAGGTCTTGATCCACCAGTTTCTGGGGAGCAAAAAGCTGACCCAGGCCAATTGATATCATCAGGTTGATAGCCGGTCGGCCGGGTTTGTTCGCCGATTAATCCAGTCATCTCTCAGTCTGATGTTCCCAATCAAATTATTTGTGTTTTTTGCGAAGAGAATAGTTTGAGAATTCTTGGTTTATATTTGCCGCTTGCAGTGATATTGTTTTGACCGTGTATGTATCTGTCAATGGGCTGGACAGGATTTTGGGTTGCTTCGACCCTCCCCCCACCCCCACGACCACCACATAACTTTTATACTTTGTCAGTTTTGGTGAGCCTTCCAACAACCCTGGTTTCCAGGTTACCCCCTCCCCCACTGCTACCAACAACTTTGGGACTTTTGTCAGTTTTGGTAGGCCTTCTGACTTTCCAGGTTGCCCCTCCCCTCCCCCATCCCAAACCATCCATAACTTGTGGACTTTGTCAGATTTGGGGAGCCTTCCGATTTTCTGGCTTTCCACTGTACCCCCTCCCCTTCCGCCCCACCACCCTTAACTTTTGGACTTTGTGAGATTTTGTAGACCTTCCAACTTTTTGAATTTCTGATTTTCCCCACCACCACCCCAGGGTTACTCCCTGCCCCACACCCCTGACTGGGACTTTGCTTTGGATGACCGCATGCAGGCATGCACTACGGCTCAAGCGGCTGAGGGTCACTTGAAACTAGTTACTTTGGGAGCAATCTTGAAAGATTTCCTGAGTTCTACATCTTGCAAGAAGTGTGGCATTTTCAAATCATGCACACACAAGTGCTTTTGTTGACTAGCTGGCTGGTCTGGTTGGTGTTTCTGTTTGGGAGATGATTTGATTTTTGCTTGACGAACGGAAGCGGGATTGTGTCTTTTACACGCGGCGGAGTAGCAGACGATTGCTCTTGTGCTTTGGCCCAAGATGTCAGTGACCCGACGGCACCTGCCTCAAACTCCACCGACTCCCACCCCGCAACCCACCAGACGCCATTCGATGACGGGGGTTACCCAACATTTGAAAATGTAATGTCAGGTGACTCCAATTTCTTTTTTATGTGAGGTGCCCCCCTCCCCGGTTGCTCGACAATGAAAATTTTGCTGGGGTCACTGGCAATTGCTGGGGCACCCAACATTGAAACTTTTGCTGGCTATCACCTCATATGACACGCAAAATGATGGATCTGTCATACTCCGCCGAGTGTTGCATGTGGTCGGCATGCCAGTTCTTGTCCGTGAGCTTGATCTGTTGCCGAAAACCAACAACTAGATTCGCGGATACCCCGGAAGCCGGCGCGGGAAGGTTTTACACCGGAAAACCGGAGCTTGCATGGAGGGGGCAACATGGGCAGGCATGATGAGGGAAGGGGGCAGTGATAGGAGGCGGGAGAAAGGGCAGCCAGGGGTAGTCATGGGGCAAAGGGTAGTTAGTGGGGGGGGGCAGCTGTGGGGAAAGGGGCAGTTATGATGGGGGGTGGGGAAATGCCAGACAGAGGAGACATCGCAGGGGACAAGAGGACTGTGAGAGGTTCGACAGCCATTGGGGTGGGGACAGTCCAGGGGACAAGTGGACAGCCACAGGGAGAAGTCATGGAGGGCTCGGGGGCAGTCATGGGGGACAGGGGGTTGTCACAAGGTGGTGCAGGGGAAGCCAACCTTGAAATAGTGCACACATGCTCAGTCCAAATTGAAATCCCAAGCAAAACTCTGCGCGCGGGAAACAAACCAGCAAAGGTGTATTGTATACTCACTATACCACGCGTATTCTTGCGTGTCGTTCAAGTCGTTCAAGAAGGTGTAAATGTCCACGAAACATTGTATGTCTGTGTGATTAGATGCAGGAGACGATCTGAAAGTTTCGAAGAAATTCTTCCTTTCTTTGTGGAATTCAAGAATGTTGCTTGGGTTGAGTCTTGATTTGAGCGAATTGTGTTCGCGAAGGAGGCGCTTGACGTTGAAAACTGCATCCTGACTTGAACAGGTCTCCAAAACCAACAAAATTATCAAAATCAAGTGTCGAGCCATTGCAACAAGTTCTGGTCGGATTGTGTTCGAGGCCGTGGTACGCCGCGGCTTTTGTACTCGCTGTTCATTCGCTCTTGGATGATGCGTCAAGAACTGGATCTATTTATGACCAGTTGATTGGCAAATACTCTCATCTCAGACTTTAGTCATCGCTATCTGCGAAGTCAAAGTTGAAAGGTCTTTTGTTGCAGTGTCTTGCACGAAGGAATGTTGAGCGTTGTGCGAAGACGAGTGCTCACTATTTGGGCCGAGATGCGCAGCAATTTCGAGACTCGAATAGTGAGTACAAGTCTTCAATGTTCCTCATATGGTGCGGATGCTGTTTCTGTTGAGATACGGCACAAAATTCGAGACAGAAAATGGCATCCGTGCTGTACGAGTACAATTTGCACTGGACGTGAAATCTCTCAAACTCAAAGTCTTGCTAGGTTTGAGATATTGTGAGACATTGTCCTTGCCAAAAGTGCACGTTCGATGTTCCAATTTCAGATGTATTCTTGAAAAAGCCAACCAAGAACAAAGAAGAAGAAAAAAGTTTCACCTGAGATTCACATTTTTCCCCACGCCGAAGCAGGAATGTATTCTTCGTACGTACGACAATCATGGTTCGCATTAGAAGATGCACGAGTAGTCAAACCGGTGTCTTGGGAGCAGAACCCGATCAACATGTTTTCCCGACGTCGGGAAGAGATCCCAAAATTTCAAGACCAGGACCCGACCTGAGGTGAGGTCGGAAAAAGGTCCTGTTTTTTTTTTACCCAGGACCTGTTCCCGATTGGTTCGGTTGAGATCCCAGCTACTTCAGGACCTGTTGCTCACCCTCATTTTCAAGCGTGTGGTCCCGAAGGGTCGTTACCACACGCTCAGTGCAATCACCATCAGGGTGTATGTATGTATGTATGTATGTATGTATGTATGTATGTATGTATGTA
>JAAUXT010057376.1_pt1 | contig 12088 bp, 22 predicted proteins | sample 7278171 | NCBI WGS metagenome assembly JAAUXT01 (sample SAMN14350112, study PRJNA611818) | marine sediment metagenome | isolation source: surface marine sediment (1.8m) | place: French Polynesia: Moorea | collected 2018-08
CTGTGATGTCGCCCCCACCAAATTTGAAGCCTCCACATGAATCTGTCACAAAAAATTGACACTTCAATCATCACGCCCAAGTGACCCGGGTATCTGTGGACTTGCTTATATCCAACTTGGAGTCAGTATAATGCAGACAATTGTCAGAGGGTATCTCAGACAAATTGAAAAATTTTTTTGCTGGTAAGAAAGGGGGGGGGGTAACCCAGAGAATGTGTGACTTGGACATTGTCTGAGTTAGGTTGTCTGAGTTACAGCAGAAAATTTTCAATTGGGATATTTCCTAACTGTGGCATTGCCACATTGGGACAAGTGCTGCCTGCCGATGTAGCTGCCTGTGGCTGATTCTCTGCTTGAAAGTCTAGTTTCACAGAAAGCATCAAATGTTTGGACAGACTAGACAGCTGGTGCTTGAAAATAAAGGACCCAAAATTTCAAAGACTTTCTGTTCATCATCATAGTCATGGGCTCTATTTGGGTAAAGAACTTGACCCAATGCTTCCTTGAACAAACAGCACTCGAGCTAAAGCACTGTTGCTTTAAAATTCAAGAAAGCATTGGGTCTTGTTTTTTATCCCTTACAAAACAATCCAACAAAAACGAATATGTGGCGAGATTAGAGTCATTCCTGAGACCTTCCCAGTGACTGCAAGGAATGTTCAGTTGTGGTCTATGAACATTGCAAAACTTGAGACGCAGTGCATGAACTTGAACATGTGCACGTTGACCCGTTCCAGCGCGATCGATTCGTTCATGGCGCACAACGAGAAACTGCGTCGCGACGACGAATGGTTCTCGGCCTATCACGACCTGGAAGAGGTGAGTACGTGCCTCGACATGATGACCTGCATCAGCTGAGTCCGTCAAGGCCAGGACCCAGGAAGTGATTCCCTCTGCCATGAACTGCAGGAGGTGAGTCCCTCAACATCGTGACCCACAGCTGCAGGAGACGACTGCCTCAGTGACATGGTTGTAGGAGGTAAGCAACGTTGGCATCTGTAAGCTCCTTCTGTGCAGATCAAGGCATCGCTTGTGACCCTCGGGGTTTGAATGGGCTTGGACCACGATCCAGCATCCCTCCCAGGAACCCAGTGTCGGATCCGCTGGATCCGCTGGATCCGCTGGAGCTGTTTCTTCTGCTTCCACTGCAGATCACTGACTGGGTGCAGCAGAAGGCGCTGGAGTGCGGCGAGCGTTGTGAGATCATCACGCTCGAGTCCAAGTCGTTTGAGGGCAGGGACCTCAACGTCCTCAAGGTACGTGAACTTGACCGCACAATATTTTTTTCTCATCCGAGAAATAACTTTTTTGGACTTGTCTTCCCAACGCATTCCTCCGTAGCCCAATGCCTTACAGTGGATTCTCCCGGCAGATCGGAACGCCGCGCGACGGTAAGGAGACGCTCTGGATCGACGCGACGATCCACGCGCGCGAGTGGATCGCTCCCGCCGTCGCGCAATACTTCATCGAACGGGTATATGGCCTGCACTACGAGGCTGAGTCAACATATTGTGAGATTTTGCATGTTCACTGTTTCAGCTACAAGGCGCACATGATTGATTCCAGACAATCACTGACCCTGCAGCAGAGTCTATTCTCCTTCGCGCGGTCTCGAGAACATGCACCATCCCAGAAAATCTTGACTCAGCCTCGTATATGAATGCGTGCACCATTGTGTGTGCACGCAGGAACCTTTATCTGGAGAGACATCCATGGGATCAGGTTCCCTGTGTGTCTGGGTTTCACGGGCGAGTGGCACGCACGCGGTTCACACATGCGCGTGTTTTCAGCTGGTGGACGACTACGGCGTGGACGACAACGTGACACGACTCGTCGACTCATTCGACTTCTACATCGAGCCCGTCGTCAACCCGGACGGTTACAACTACTCGTGGACCGAGGTGAGTTCCTCATGTCCATCTTGGTTTTGTGTCATTTGCCTTTTGCGTCCTCTTGCAAACTCTACTAGAATAGGATCCAGGATCTGCTTGGTAAGAGTCAACCCCCTTCAGGTGAAAATTTGAACGTGACACGTCTTATTTGTCTGCCCAGGTGACAACCCAATTCTCATACCACAGGCACACAAGTATTCTTCAGAGCCAGGACCATATTTCTCCCTGGCCCTGGGAAAATGGTTTCTTCAGTCAGCTCACATGTGTGCATTCACGTAATCCACATAGTCCATCTCATCGTCACGGTTGTGTCGTCTGCAGGACCGTCTGTGGAGGAAGTCCCGTTACCAAAATGAGTCTGGTTCCCCATGTATCGGCACGGACGTAAACCGCAACTTCGACTTTCAGTGGGACAGTGAGTCAGCGAAAAATCTTATTCCTCAGCTGATTATGGGTTGGGAAGCGAGAGGATGATCCAGTGCACCTGGTCGTGCAGAATTGCACGGAGGAGTCGATTTGATCTTTCGGCTAAAACCCAAAAAGATGCCACTAGAGTGAAGTTCCCATTTTGCTGGAGCGTCACGTAGATCAAAACGTCCACGCACAAAGGTCTTCGACAATTAAAGTACATGTGACACGATCTTTTTCGACAAGAGGACCATTCGTGCACGTGTGGCAAAACTGACAGCGACTTGCACACACATGTGAGCAGCACTATTTGTTCATGCAGTCTCTTCATCTTTTCTTTTCCTGTCTCCCCTCCAGCCGTGGGCACGTCTGACGATCCGTGCTCGGACATCTGGCCGGGATACTTCGCTTTCAGCGACCCAGAGGCGGCCGCACAGGCTGACTTCCTTCAGGTTTTTGTTTTGAAGAAACGTCTTCCACGCATATTTTTTGCGTATGTCACGCCCAAATCTCTCGCTAAACAAAAGGGACGCTTTGGGGAACATGCAGAGGTCTTGTCTTCTCATCGGTTTCAAGCCATGCTCCCAGCAGGTCAAAATCCAAGCACTTGGGCGCACTGCATGGAAGGAAGTCCTCACGGAAGGCAGCAACATGAAATTTCTTTGAGTCTATTGCAGTCCGAATAGAATATATACATGTGTGTGGTGGTTTCAGTCCCCAAGTCTCACTTTGATTTCTCTGGACACCGTTGTTGCAATGAGAGTGCGTGGTTATCCTTCTCCTGCAGACAACAAATGGCGGTCGGTGGAAACTTTTCTTCACCATGCACTCCTACAGCCAGCTTTGGATGGCTCCTTACGGCTACACCACTGAACATATTCCAGACTATAACAAATACGTAAGTGATGGAATCGGTTGACAATTCAAACACAAGCTTTTGAACAGTGAATGAGATGCGACAAATAGAAATTCCTCTGATTTCGGTGCGGCGTCCGTTGTTTGAAGTTTCTCTGTGCAGATCGATGCCGGACGCGTGGGCGTCGACGCGCTGACGGCGCTCTACGGCACGGAATACGAGCTTGGCGCCGCCTCCGAAATCCTCTGTGAGTTTGATATCGAGCCTTTTTGAGTCTTCAAAAAACCTAGGGTACTTTTGTCCTGTGCATGGTGCTTGTTCGCTTTGCGGTGGGTACGTGTGCATGGTATGTGCACTGTAAATCTGGACAGAACTGAGAATTGCCCTGAAAAAACAAAGCCCAGGTCAATGAAACATTGAATCTGTTGCAGGAAATCCTGCTCATGCAGATACAAATGTTGCCACGGTGGTGCAATCGTTTCTTTACATGCACCTGTGTGTGCTCTTGATTCTTGCCGAAGATTTTTCCGTGTGTGCTCATCTCCATGGCATGCATGCAGCAATGCACGTATACAGAACCTGAATACACCAAATCTGTGGAATGACGAAGCGCTAAGACCGCAATTCATGAGATACCTACACGTTCTTTGCATGGTGGCAGATTCATCGTCGGGAACGTCCCGTGACTGGGGGTACGGGGTTCTGAACGCGGAGTACGTCTACACGATCGAGCTGCGGGACGAGGGCGAACACGCCTTCGAGCTGCCCCCGGAGCAGATCCTGCCCTGCTCCGAGGAGACGTGGGCCGGGCTGCAGGCCTTCCTCATGTTCATCATGGACTCCGAGCAATAGTGGGGCTGACGGAAACCAACTTGTGAAAGACGAAAGCAGGAGCAACTGACAGTTCAAAATTTTCTGATGACGTGTTGAACGAAAACAATGAAATAAATAAATATACAGAATACACAACAAAGTCTGTATCTATACAGTTGACCACACTCATGCACGTGCTTGCCTGGGAGCACAATTTTATTTTGATGGCGAAATGTCAAGACACAGAGGAAACGTTTTCACTGTTTCATGGACTCATCCAATCAGTCCACGAATTCATCTTTCAGCTTACATTCTTCGCTGTGTTCTGGACGACAATAGATGCGTTCTCTGTGTGCAGTGGTACAACCGTGAATTGAGTGAATTAAATAGCCACAAGTGGGCAAAGGAATGGAAACATCAGGAGGATACTCGCATTGCGGCAAAGCAGCAGGTGCAACCCCCCACCATTCACGCCAAGAGAATAAACCGGTGGTTCATGGCTGTGCATACATTGTTTTTCTCCTGCACACACTGCAAAAAGTTCTGCTCACCAGATCCATATTGATCACCTTCGGTCATCTCTTGTACCTGTCATGGTGACTGTCTTCTCAGGTTTCTGGATCAACAAAACTCGAAAAGGCAACAGAAAACCATTTCAGATTTCCTTTTTCGAGCATTACGAGCTTGCGTGTAAATTCGCCAGGACACTGAAGACAACAACTTTTGCATCAGAACATTTCACACTTGTGCACCTTGCGAATTTTCACGTGAGAAGTTGGATATTGGAATGACAACGGTCACTTGCGGTGGAGGAAGTCTCATTCTTTTGTGTGGTGCCACAGTTCACGTGCGAGGTAAGAGGTCCGGTCCAAGCCAGAAAACATTTCAATCCAGTGGTTGCATGTGGACTGTTGGGTCAGTGCACATGGCCCTGTGTGGTGAAAGGGTTCACACACGCTGGAATACACAATGGCTTTTCGAGTCGAAGCAACTGACTCCTCCCTGGGGTTTGCACTTGACCGAACCTTTCTGAATTCGTCTCGCACGAGGCCGCCACGGTTGCCAACAAGATCCAGTTCCATCATCTGTTCATTCTTGAAAGGTTGTATTTTGTTCTCCAGGCTGGACAACAGGCGCTACGCCAAACCTGACCTCACCGTCCACGGATTCGTCGGGCGCTTCACCGCCTTCCGCCTCCTATCCGACGACGTTGATCGCCCTCGCGCTGTTCGGCATCATCGTCCTTCTTGCCATCGGCATCGCCAAGGTCGCCAACATCCTGTATGATCGCCGTGCGATTCGCGACGATGCGTCGGACATCAGTGATTGCACGAAGAAAACACTGCGGGTGAGCACAGGGCATCGATGTTCGTATTTTCTTGCAAGGCGCAGACTTCGGCAGGGCCACATGCACAAGTTCGAAGTCGCCGTTGTCTTTTCTGACCATTTGTGAGCTGTCATGTATGACAGTTCTGTTATGGCTTTGCTTTGGCCTTTCCTGCAAAACTCTTCAAAATTCAGTTCTGTCAAAATAAATGCTACAGGAATTTTCCACGGCTGAAATTCTGATAGGCTGATCCAAGGTCTGTACACACGTGTGCAGGATCGTGGAATGTCGACTTTCAAGGCGGCGACATCGCGGGCGACGGAGACCGCAGTGAAGCAGCGGCACCAGAACTCGACAGCGCGGCGCGTGCTGCGGGTGTGGGCCGACACCGTGGCCGAGGGGAAGATGACGAGAGATGGGTGAGGAAAGCTGCCAATGCATTTGACAGATCGCTTCGTGGTGGAGAGCTGATGTAGATTTTTTCTGGAGGGAGGGACAAAAATCGGGAGTTGCATGGGAAGGGGAGCTTGAAGAGGTCGCTGCAGAATGAACCGAGAATATGTCCATGTTTCGGTCGCTCAAAATTGAACTCCCTCAAACAGCGCAACCTCAAATCACCTCAAAAGGTTTGCAAAAATTTTATCCCTGCTGGCAGCGGATGGGGACGAAAATTTGCTCCTCGGGGACAACTGGATTCCCCGCCCCGTCCCGTCCCCAGTCCAGACTGCGGCTCCTGATTTAAAATTTGATTTCCCCAACGATCCGCTGCATCGAAAGCACGAGTGTCATTGCCCAGGGACCTGGAAACAAGAGGGGTCAGGAACGATGCTGCCGACGCGGTGACCCAGCGGGAACCTGCAGTGGGAATCAGATGGAAAGTCCCACAGGTATGCTTTCCGCAGGTGAAAAGTTGAGTACACGTACAACTTTTGGTCAACCAATGCCAAAAAATGTTCTTGAAATGCAAAACAAACCCCATCCTGCAAAAAAGACAAAACAGCGCAGCGGTGACCATTTTTTCTCATTCACTGGTGTACGTGCACGTTTGCAGGTGAAAATAACAAGTGACACTGATTCGGAACACATGGTTGTGGAAGAAGTTGAGGAAATTCCGGAAGAAGTGGACGACGAAACATTTGAGGTCCCAGATGAACAAGGCACTACTTTAAATCCCACAGACTCTGCCATGACAGCAGAACCAGGCGGAAACAAACAGACTGGGAGTTCAAAAGATGTGACTCAAGAACCAAAGATGGAACCGCCACAGACCCAGGATACTGCCACCATTCCTGGACAGGTGACGGAGACTGGCAATCTTCAGCAAGAAACTGACGAGAATGTTCCGCTAGAAGAACTGGCGACACAGGAGACTCAAAACAACTCTTCCAAAGATGTGCGCCCGTGCATACCTTCTGGAAAAGCGTGATTAGAATACAAATTTGCGCCAATGCATCCTTGGCAATCGACACGCAAAACAATAAGGTTCGCCTGAAAAGCGCGAGGCACATGCAGTTCCTCATCCCCCATGATTTTCAGAAGTTGGTCTTTTCATGACAATTTATTTTATGAGCATTTTCATCACCTGCAGCTCTCTTGTGACTGTAGCAAGGCTGTCACTGAGGCGAGCCGCGTGCAGAACTGTGGAAAGTTTGAAACAAACCGTTGAAGAACGACCCCATGCGACGAACAAAAACACACAATTCTCCTCTTATGTTTATTGCATCAAGAATACGAGTGTGTCACGCGAACGCAAAGTGCACATTTCAACACCTGTTCAACAAAGGACTGCGCCTGAGTTTGAAAACAGAGATCCAGCGCCTTGGACAATCTGGGACTCCATGGACATCTGAATGCCACCACAAGATTGGTGTTCCCGAAACCTGGATTTATGTTCTTCACAACTGAACAGCATGTCACCACGTCGGGTTCACACTGGAGGGCGTTTGTCTCGACAGAAGTGAGAGAGTTGCATCCTTGCGTCAAGCTGCAGTTCGCATCACACGTCTTGACCACGGGGAATGTGATGAAAACAAAATGTGCGTCAAACCCACGCAATCGAGTCATTCCCACACCGCGTTCCGGCGCAATAGTTGTGGCTCTACTGGTGCGCCAGACTGCACTTGCAGTGTAGCCAAGGTACAGCACCTGGGCCACAAATTTGATACAACCTACACAAACACAACAGCAACGTTTGAACATTTGAGCAAATTGGATGCTTGGTCAACGTTATGTTTTCCAACACATTTCACTTCAAAAGGAACTTGTAAAGGTCAATGCCTTCACTTCAGAGAGGACACCTTCGCAAACAGCTTGAAAAGGCTCGGGTGTCAGTGTTCATCTCACCGCTTCTTTTCACTTTGTTGATCGACCCCAAGTATCCCGAGATTCCTACACAGCGACCCACTGTACAACGACGCCCAACAAAAACCACCAGCGACGAACTCGCGAAACCAAACCGTCTCGAAGAACATGGGCTTCGTCCAAAACAGTTAACAATCGACTCCGTTGTGTTTGCAACGGGAAAACACAACCAAATTACTGTCGCCAGGAGCATATTTTTGCGAACGATTTTGTGTCATGAAAGCCAAAGTAGTTTTTGTTGTCACAATGCTTTTGGCTTGAACACTGTCAGATAAGGGAGCAGCAACAATGGGTGCATGCACCGACTTGGGACAAAGCTGAGGCAAACAAATGCAACAAGTAGACCTGTACACGAATTGTTGGCACAACTGATGCGTTGATCTGTTCCTTTTTCAAAGAAAAGGACAACAATTGTAAAACAAATTCAGGTTTGATGCTTGCACAGAATAATGTCAAGGCCACCTTGTTTGGACAAAACGCTGACCAAACACAAGAGACGGAGTCAAATTCCAAAATCACATTCAACTAGACTTAGAAAATCATCCGCCTGCCAAAAATCCCTCCCTGAACCCTCCACTTGCCCCCACCCTGGTAAAGTACAAGTTAGATACACGGGCCGAAGACACACGGCAAAAGCAATATCAGCACTATCGGCTGATAAACATTTTATCTTCAAGCAAGAAGAATCGCAGGTGAAGCAAAACTTGGACACTAATTTTGGACAGAGCATCGGCCGGGCTCTTGACAATTTGGTCTTGTCGCCATCAGCATACAAACACGCAAATGATCTTCAGTTCTGTGTCAAACTGCTGCTCTTGCCGGAAAGGTAGAATGCAGGCGTCTTTGCGTGAGTTCGCAAAGCTTTCACCAGAGATTGTCCAAACTCTCGGTGGTCACTGCGTAATTGGACGGCTGGGCACACAAACACACACTGGGGCGTGTCAGAAGCACGGAGAAGAGGTGAAGGTTCTTGTTCCATTCCCTTGGCTTGTTCAGGAGAGTTGCTTGCTCCAGAAATTTTATGCGTCATCCGCTCGCCGAAGTTTCAGCTGAGATGGGAGTGCTGGGTCTTCTGGGCGCCACTGATTCATGTCGGCAGATTTGGTTGGCGTCAGTCGTCTCTCAGTGGGAGGGTTGAGAGTCGTAAAGACGAGAGTTGTGTGGGCACTTCGCACGGAGCAATTTCGGTGCCGACACGTGGGCGTTGACTTTTGGCATGTATCGGTGTGTTCCTTTGAGGCGAGTGAGGGGAGCATCCAAAGTGAGGAATGTCTGCCGATACAGTTGGGTGTGCAATTCGGAGCAGATGACTGGGATGGGAGTCGGTGGGTTGGGCGGGTATCAACTGTGGGTGAGCTCCACCTCCTCGTCGTCGTCCACCACCTCGCTCTCCTCCTCGGACGGTGCCGCCCGCACCTCCTGGTACCAGCGGTTCGTCAGCTGCCGCATCTGAGTCTGTCCCTCCCGCACCTCCTGCAAGTGTGTAATTATTGACGTCTTACACCCGGTCTAAATGCCTTCTCTAATCGATTCATCCATCACTTCACTTCACTCTGAGTGAGTGAGTGAGTGAGTGAGTGAAACAATCGGTCGAACGAACGAGGACCATGTGGGCCAAAGAAAGGCCTTTTGCTTTCTGCCTCAGACATGTTGAGGAAATCTACAGGCTCCGAACGAAATGGTTCACGTGTGGATCAGAGTCCGTACCCTTGACACACAGAAGCTTTGCTGGCCACACGTACGCACCTGCTGGGTGAACCTGCGCGTGAAGAAAGGCGTCAAGTATTTGGCGTCGAACTTCAGGAAGCCTTTGAGGTGCGGTTTGACGAAGTTGACGTCATATTCCTCTTCCGTCAGCTCCGACAAGTGCTCCGAGTCGAGGGCTTCGCCCTGCGGGATAAAGACAACAACCGACATAAAATTGTGCCAGGGCCGAAACAAGGTCATTCAGAGGAAGAACTCGTAACTGAATGTTGCAAACAAGCCGAAGTTAGAACATATGTACCGTAAAATCCCGCGTGTTAGACCCCTTCGCGTATAAGACCACCCCCCTTTTTTCAGCCACAAAATCAGTATAAAGCCATTGTTTACATTTTCAGGAAAATTATTTGTATATACAAATTTTAGGTTTGTCTAAATTAAAACCTAGGAAATTACTCTTCAAAGCCACTTTCTCCAAAAAAAATTTCTGATCCCAAGGTAATAATAGCATTAATTCTCATTTCCAAAGATATGAATACAAGCTCTTTGAGCAAAATTTTGATAAATTTCTTTATTTTAACTAATTTTAATGTTCTTTTGCCTTATTTTGCTCTCCTTTGATACTTTACTCACTTATTTCTACTTTTGACTCTTCACTTTGATACCAAATGTCAAATCCTCATGTATAAGACCACCTGCTCTTTTTGGCATTAATTTCTTAGCATCAAAAGGGGGTCTTATACGCGGGATTTTACGGTAACTCAGCAAAGATAGCTTTTGAAGCAGCGACAATATGGTTTGACCCATGAAGGAGTGGAGGGCACTTCATCCATGATTAAAACCTCTTGTCAAGCAGATCCAACACCTGTTTGATGTTCGCAGCGTTTGACTATTTTCGACAGAAAGACCAGTGAACGGCTGCGTACCATTTCCTTCGTCTTGGAGAGGCTGATCTCCTTTCCCGGACGCGTTTTCTTCCGCTTGTCCGTCTGCAGGAACTGAAATGATCAACACAACCATGAGAAACACAAATCCACACAAGACTCGGTGTTGGTGATGCATCGACACATTGTTTCACTTCTCAAAACAATCAAAGCTTCACCTTCAGAACAGGCCGGTCAAACCACACTCGTTACCTTTCCGCCAACCCACTGCACCCGCCAACCTCGTCACGCACCCAGACCTGACGACGTACGCACCTTCATCATGGGCATGGTGGACCCGCCCAGGATGAGGACGGTGAAGAGCACGATGATGAGCGTCGACGTCACGATCACGTGTCGCTTCTCGTTCTCGAACTCCAGATGCAGACTGAGTGCGAACGCGATGGCGCCCCGCAAACCTGCAAAAAAGAGCCGGGTTTGAGGTGGGATGAAATGTGCCGAGCAACGCAGCACAACCGCCAAGCCGTCCCGAAGTTTGTTCTCCACGACGCAACACGTGTGTTTGATTGTCGATTTGCTGTTTTGATCTTTTGACCACGCAATGATTCAAGCACCCGGTTGACAGTTCAGTGACTTGGGTGGCGTTGGCCTGATCGGTGAACGAAATGACCGTTTGACTGACCACTGAACCACATGATGAATTGCTGACGCTTGGTGATCTTGTGTTCGCGGAAGAAGTTGCAGAGGAAGGACAGAGGGAAGATGTTCACCGCACGTCCGATCAAAATCAGGATCTGAAACCGAAAAGGGAGATCAAAGTGCGCACAATCCAACTGGACAGTGTGACACTGACTGGTGTTTCAAAGACCCATTGCTGACCGAGCACCGGCAGGAAACGAACAGTTTTGCTTCATCTGATCCGCTTTTTCAGTTCTGCTCATTCACAACTCGGCCTTCACAAAGTGACAGACATTGAAACCTTCGACTGCCATTTGGGTTGTGTTACTGTCTGTTCCCCGGGCAATAACAAAAAAGTTTGACCTTGAAAAGGTGAACCCGCGTGTCCGGCTACAGTTCCCAGGGTCTTGACAACCTTGTGACAAGTGTTTTCGGCAGACACACAGGAAATCCGGGACAGCAAAATGCGTTCATCGAAAAACACATTTGGACTTTTGTACGATGAAGGACATTCCAACAGCATGTTGTGCTCTGTTTTCTGAGAACACTTGATAGATAGTTACAAGAACTCTTTTTACTGCAAGAACACTCACACCACTCAAGAATCCCTTTGTAAAGAAGCTTGATCAGTTGTTTTCACAGTGTATTGTGTCAGGAAGACTGAGTCTGTTCGTACTTGTTTGGGCTTCTGCGCTTTTTCAGCCAAGTGAGTTGCTTTGCAACGGTTAAAGTCGCTCACGACAACTAGACTTTTAAGTGGAGAACCAGTCGCGCGCCACGTACATCGGCAGTACAGCACTTCATCTCAGAGGTACCCTTTCCAGTCAAGTCTTTCCAAATCTGGCCTTGGAATCACTCTATGGTGCTCTGTTTCTAAGATATCGACTTTTTTTTCCAGACCATCACTCAAGTGGTGAAAAGTACCCTTTCCAATCAAGTTCTTTCCAAATCTGGCCTTGGAATTGCTCTGTGATGTTCTATTTCTGAGATATCAGCTTTTTTCCTCAGACAATGTCCAGCTGAGGGTACTGCAGACAATGTCCAGGCAAGGATCCTGTGGACAATGCCCAATTTGAAAATTATCTGGCTTTTTTTTGGGGGGGGGGGGGTTTACCCCCTGGACAATTTAAGGGTGGGGTAACACAAAAAATTGTGTGCCCAAGGGTGC
>JAAUXT010061744.1_pt1 | contig 12088 bp, 11 predicted proteins | sample 7278171 | NCBI WGS metagenome assembly JAAUXT01 (sample SAMN14350112, study PRJNA611818) | marine sediment metagenome | isolation source: surface marine sediment (1.8m) | place: French Polynesia: Moorea | collected 2018-08
AGCTTTGTTCAGAAGGAGATACGTTCATCGTTGAGAATGAGTATAAACCCAACAAAGGATTAGTTCTTTTCAATACGGGCAAATACGATGAAACCATCGATGAGATAATACAAAAGTATGAAAGTGATTATAATTTATTTATCTTCTGTGACTCAAAAGCCAACAGTAAAGCCATTCATGAAAAATTAAAAGAACTAGATCCGACGGCTAATCATTGGTTATTAAATGGGGATACTACCTCAGATAAAGAAAATAAAGCCATCATTGAGAATAATATTAATTACTCCATCAAAGAACAACAGCCAAGAAGTTTGGTTATTACCACGTCTATGAGTACAGGAATTAGTATCGATGGACGGTTTAGTGATGAGTTCTGGCAGGAAGTTTATGACCACTTTACCTATGGCTTTGTCTTAGCGGTGGGGGGAATATTAGAACCCGTAGAAATCACTCAGAGTATGGCAAGGGTGAGAAAGAAGATTAATTTTACCGTTTATTCAGGTCAAGGTAAAAAGAAAGATGAACTTCTTAACTCCTGTAACCCTGATGTCATTAAACGACAAATATATAAACGTAATCATAGAGCTTTTGACCTTCAATTAATCACAACAGAGATATTAGAAGAAAAACTAGGCAGGGAACCCACTCATCATGAAATTTATGAAGAAATGATGAGAAAATGTGACCCGAACACAGGGATGATCATTGACCCTCACCTTGACTTATATTGTCGAGCTAAAGGACGGTTAAATTATGCTCATCAAAACTTTGACCTAATGCTCTATCAGCAATTAATAGATGAAGGGTATCAAATCGTGAGATACGATTGTCTTGAAACCACTTCTACGGGGAATCAGATAAGAGAAATAAAAGAAGCACAAAAATGGGAAGAGGCATCAGCTACGTCCACCGCCGATGATATAACCATAGAAGAGGCTATCGAAATTAGTTACACCAATGCCCCCCCTGAACAACGTCATCAGGCTCATAAGGCATTTTTAAAACAGGAAATTCCCGGCGTAGAACTCACCCCTGACTTTATTCATAAGGCCGTCATTAAAGATAACCGACGCTGGTTGAGGGGTAATAAATTATTTTGGTATTGTCAGCATCCTGAAATTACTAGAGAGATAGATCAGGGGCATTATCTCAGTAAACTTAAACAATTTGCCAATGGGGTGATCTTCCTCCCAGACATTCGGAATTATAGTGTGATGGTAGATGAGATTGAGCAGTTAAGGCTGTTTGAGTTAATCGATCTAAAGAACCCGAAAGAATTATCAAAGGATGACCCAAGGGTGATCTCATTTATGGAGAGGGCTTATTTTAGACGGTACACAATTTATAACGCCTTGGGGTTAAACGTCACCGACAAAACAGATCCCATCAAATTTATTGAACGGCTGTTAGAAAGAATCGGCTTGGGATTAATTTTAAGTCGAACTGAGAAAGAGGGCCAGAAGAAAACTCGATATTATTCTCTGAACACAGACGCATTAAATGACCCGGATAGGGTAGCGGTATTGGAGGCACTAGACCGAAGATTTTTAGGAGAAGTTCAAGGGAACTATGATTTAGCTGAAAAGCCCACCCCTTCAGGAATAGAGTCGGGGACAGGACTCCCTCAAGAGTGTATACAAAATAGGAGTCCTGTCCCTGATGAGGGGGGTCATAAAAAGGTTTATCAACTGGCAAAAAGAGAATATGTTCACACTCCTGGGGGTGAAATTTTCCAGCTTCCTATGAATCGAGGGTTTCATGATTGGTGTTCATTTAAGTATGGGGATATAATTTATGATTCCCGTGAGATATTTCCTAGTCCCTTATGGGTGATCGGTTCGGATCATAGTGAGGGGTGTGGGTTGATCGTTGCTGACGAAACTGGGATAGAGATCATCCCCTATCGTTATGGGGTACTATGGCAGGCGAGACGAGTGGGTTAAGTTTGAGTTATTCTTATGGGAAGTCTGAGTCTGTAATAAGAAAATATAAGCTACGCTGATCAATGCAGGTGTAACTCCCATTGATAAAAGATTTTATGAGTTTGAAAATATTTTCATAAAAAAACAGATACTAATTAAACTAGCTAATTTCTAAAAATTCTGAAAATAAATATATATATCTTAAAAAAACAAAATTTAGATTTAATTACCAGATATAATTGTATTGTAAAAGCAAAACCCAAGTTTATTACCCATAATTGGGGCTTGGAGGTAAATTATGCTAAAACAAAATACTTTAATTACTCTTTGTGTAATCGTTGCATCTTCTATTTGTACACCATTAACTTTAGCAGGAGAAGGATTTGTTGATGATGGTGGACTTAAAACTCCGATACAACGACAATCTGATTATTACCTTCGTAATAATACAGCGAATACAACTGATGAACAGATTGATAATGCTTCAGGGGGAGATCCAGATCTAGGAAATCAAATGCGAAGAGAGCGCGATAATGCTAGAGGAGAAATTATTCGGGATCATTTTCGAGGAATTGAGTACGGAGATGGCAGTGAATACAATAACAACCATGAACAAAATTAACAATTGCTGGCATTAATTCAATGGGGGATGTTTCCCCCAAACTCCCTATTTGGACAGATGGGAAAAGAATGGGTTAAGTTATTCAAAGAGAAAACCCTTTGCCTCGACTCCGTTTTTGTTCCTATTCTCGTTCCCATCGAATTTGAGCGATTAAAGCCTCATTCTAATCTTTATAATGTCTAGGGACTAACCGACTAATTTAAGCCGTTTCAAGGGCAATATTTCTGAGTTCTTGAAACAGGAAACATATGGTTCTAAATATATAATTTTGAGAATTAGTTTGAATTCAAATTCAAGAGGTATATGGTCATGATTGAACAACAAGAACTAGATTTTCTTAACTCAGATAATTCAAATAAAAATGTCGATTTAAGGAATTTACTATACATTCATCTATCTTGGTGTATCTGGCATGAAGGAGTCAGAATTTTTGATGATACATATCCTGGACAGATGCGTGATATTCATACAATTCGTCAAGAATGTGTAAGGAAACAAGACCATAATAAAGAAGCAGCTGAAATGATTAATCATGCTAGTAATAACCTTCTCAAAAAACTTCTTTTCAATACGGTCAATAATGTTGAACAAGAACATAAGCTAACTATAAATTTTGAGTGGGTAGCATATCATGAAAATCGAAGAGATGCTTTTTTGTCTTATTTAAGAGATCGCAACTTTAATAGCATTCGATCAACATACGAAGCAGAACAATCTCACAACCCTAACGCTCACTATCTTCTTCGTTGTGTTAGTAACTATCAAATTGAGAAGCTTATTAATCAGCTTTAATTAGTTAGTGTTGATTGTTTCTGGTGAAAGTTTAGCTAGTATTATCTTTACTAAAAATTTAGTACACTTACTTTAAAAAATACTAGCTAAACTTTTTGATAAATCTATAAATTAAGTTATTAAAGTAGTCACAGAAAATTAATTACACAGTTCTGGGGGGAACAGGCAACAAATAAGAGATACAGCCATTTTAAGTTCTTATAAAAGTGTGCAATTAATTATGTTTAGGGACTTAAAAAATTATTCAAAGAGAAAATCCTTTACCTCGACTACGCTTCTGTTCTCGTTCCTTTTGCCGTCGAATTTCAGCCATTAAAGCCTCATTCCAATCCTTATGATGTCTAGGAACTATTCGATTAATTTGAGCGGTTTCAGGGGCAAGATCCCTTAATTCCTGTTCTATTTGCTTACCAGCTTCATCCTTATCAGTCGCAATCATAATATGTCCCCCCTTACCATGAAACTTTTTAAAAACACCTTTAAGTAGGGTTTTCTGCTTCTCAGATAAAGTGCCACCAGTAGCAAAGTAACGGGTAGTATCATCAGGGAATAATTGATGATAACTTAAGCAGTCCAGGGGACTTTCACAGATAACCAACGTCGTATCGTCTTTAGAACCATTAGAAGCCCATAGCCCCTTGATACCCCCCTTAGAAAAGCTCTTAAAGTCCTGATTCCGCATTTCATAGCCACAAACCCCCTCACGGTCTACATGGGGGAAAATGACGTTATTACGGCTGTCCGTGTAGATTCTGCCTTGAAATCTAGGGTCATTGCTGGTCTGTTGGCTAATACCCCGTTGGCTTAAATAAGGATGAGTTACTACTGCTTTGAATGCTTCAAATTGAGTAATGATTTTATGTCTATCTGGGGTACTTGGGGTTAGTAATGGTGTTGCTTGTTTAGGAGAATAAGGAGGATTAGAAGGTTCATTTATCCAAGGTCTAAGTTCTTTTCTAACTTCCCCTAAATTAAGGTTTCTTCTATTCTGAATAAAGTCAATGATTGAGCCATGATCTCCCTCATCTTTAACGGATGAGTAAAAATAGTGATTATCGCTTTGATTTAAACCAACAAGAATCTTATCTCCTTGGTTATCTTTAAGCACAAGACAGTTAACTGAACTTTTCTTTTTATCTATACTGTAACCGTTAGCTTGAGCATAGTCAGCTAGGTTAATTTGTTTGCATCGATGCAATTCTTCAGCTTGTTTATCTGCTATTTTTCTAAGACGTTCATGATGTCTTGATAGGCGTTTTCGAGTTCGGTTATTCTGTTCGATAAGTTGTTGATGGTGCTGTTGAGTGAGTTGATTTGCTTGGTTAAGTTGGTCATTTGTTCGTTCTGTTGTTGCTTGTCCTTCTCGTATTGAATGGCAAAGTTCTTGAAGGTTTCTAGTAGTTCTTTTTCTAGTTGGTTCATCGTCTTCTTCTACAGCTTTAAGCAGGGCTTGCCTTTGCATTTCCAATTGGTCTTGTGATTGCTGTTGGGAGGTAATATTATGAATTTCCCTTGACTGGTTTGATAAAGTTCTATCCCCCAAGTCTTTTGATTGAGTTGATTGAGGGTGGTTCTGTTGGTTTGAATTTGTTGAAACTGTTTTGTTAAATATTGAGTCATCCCCCAACTGCCTATCAAGGAACCTGTTAAGAGGCTGATAAGAATTGTCCCTGGCAGTAGTGAAGTCCATTTCAGGTGATTGTTGATGCTCTGTTGAGTAGCTTGAATATCGTTGCTGATGGTAGTCTCTACGTTTTGACACATTTTCTGACAGTTTTTCTTGAGCTTGTTTAATTCTTGATTGATTATTTGCTCTTGTTGCTGTCTGTCCTGTTGCCGTTTCCGTTGTAGGTTCTTGTCCAAGTCGCCAAGATGCACTATAAATTCCTCCTTTTAATCTAATGCGTTTATTTAGGTCATCATGGGTAACAGTGATGTAATCTTCCCCTTCCCTTGTAATGGTAAAGGCTGCGTCTTCTAGGGTGGTAATAATATCGTTACGGTTTTGGATCTGTCCGTCTTCTATATAAGCAGTTAAGTAATTGGTGATTACCTTTCGAGCATCGTCCCGGCTCATGGAGGTTTGTCCAGCAAGTTCTAAGCGATGGTTTTGGGCATTAATTAAGGCTTGATGCCCTGGATGATAGGTTCTAGAGCGTTCTGGGTCATCCGGGCTTGCCCATCCCTGAGAAGTGTTCCAAAGGTCACGCCAGGGTCTAAAGTAGCTTTCCCATCCAGGGGGAGCGATATTAAGGCTTTTACCAGTAGTTAATTCAACTCTAGGGGTAACAAAGTGTAATTCTACACGATCGCCTCCTGTGTGGGTGTGTCGAACCCAGAGGATGTCATATTGATCCTTATCTAATCCAGCAAAGGCGACGTTTTCAAAGGAGTTAATAAGGGCTTGCTGTTGTTCTAGATTAGGAGCATCTTCGGGAGCAAAGCTAAGAACGCCACTACGGTATTTATGTTTGAAGTTTAGAGAATCAATTAAGTTAATGGTTTGTTGGGGATCTCCTTTAATTAGTTCAGGTTGGGGTTCACGAATGATGCCTTTAGCATCAGTTTCCTTGAGGATATATTCAACGGGGGCTTTACCTTTTCCCGTACCACGGTCAAAGAACTTAAGTAACATCTTCGTTGTCCTCTGAGTTAGGAGAAGGTTTATCAGATTTAACTGATAGTTCATGTAGGGTTTCTTGTATTAGTCTAAGGGCTTGAATAACCTCAATAGCTTCGGCAGTTTGTTTATAAGTATTAGCCCATTTAGCGATTTGGTTTAAGTTATTTCCGATGCGAGCGATCTGCCTAGTTTGTTCCTGAACTAATGAACTATTTGAAGCTGTCCAAGTCCGAGTTTTGGACATAGCCTGTCGGATAAGATTAGATAGGGTTAGGCCAGAGAGAACAGCCTTTTCTTGCCAAGCCAACTTTTCCGTTGGAGTTACCCGAATTGTTAGATTAATGTTACGTTTCTCAGTCATAATAAAAAGAGAAGAACATTCCTTTCCCATCTGCCCAAAGGGGGTTTTAGGGGGTGTCCCCCTAAACAGCAGCCCCATGTTAGAATTTATGTAATTCAACTATAACATAAGTACATGGGGTCTGCTGGCTTAGCTTCCGCTAAGAAACATCACTAGAAGCCCTATCCAGGGATAATGGGGTTACGGTAATAAGATAATTATAAGGTATTTTCCTAATCGGAAAATAGTTATTTATGGATGGGGTATAATCCCCCAAACCCCCTTACTGGGGGACACCCCCAGACCCCCGTTAGGGCAGATGGGAAAGGAATGTCTTTATTTGATTAATTGGTTTAATATTGATAGTAGTTATTATGGAGGTGGGATTATAGAAAGGCAAACACTGGAAGCTTTAGAGAGGGCTTATTTGTCACTCCAGGACATAGTGACTAATTTATATGCTGAAGCTGATGAAGCTGTGGCATCTGAGAATTATAATGATGCTAGTTTACTTCAGAGCCAAGCCGATAAAATTTATGAAACGATGGAAAATCTAGGGATTGTAATAGCTGAACAGGAGGGCTAAATCAATGGAAGAAATTAAGAGTCAAATTCGTCATGAGTCGGGTCGGGCGGTTCAATTAAGCCAAGATGCTAAGAAGGCTTTTGAAGCTGAGAATTGGGAGCAGGGAAAGGCTTTAATGAAAGAAGCTGCTACTGCTAGTAAGAAGTCTCAGGAATTGATTAAACAGCTTCAATCCTATTCTGAGACGAATAGAATTACAAGTTAATTATTACACTTTAATCTTTATTAGATTACAGCGTTTTTTATATTGTTATATAAGTATAATATAAATGGCTAATAATCGCAATAATTAAAGTTGACTATAAGTTCATTTATACAGCTTATTAAAACAGTGTTTTGTTATTTGTATAACGTTGTAACTTATAACGTCATATAAATAATAGTAAAAATCTGTCAAACATAGACTGAGTATAGAATAAAGTAATCTTAGGTTTAAATTTAAACTGTCAGAAATAATTAAGATGAGATTAGAAAGGAAAATTTTATAATTCTTTAGAAAAATTTTATAATTCTTTAGAAAAATTTGCTATATGTTTAAATAAACTTTTAGTTAATGTGAATAATAAAACATATGACATTTTTAAACTTCAAAAACGTTACAAGTTTAGGGACATGTTTTTTGTTAATTTCTGCTAATCCTGCATGGAGTTTTACTCTTTCTGATGGATTAACAATAAAAGAAGCAATGAATTTAACAACAATGTTAGAAGCCACTGGGAGTTTTGCTAGTGGTTTACCTTTTATAGATGATTTATCTCCTGAAGAGGAAATAAGTGAAACTAGAGATATAATTACTTGGAATGTAGGAAATGGAGAATTAGCAGCTACATTCTTTAACAGTTTTAATACAGGTTTATTAATGACTGGAAATGCTACAGAAGAACAAACTTATACTGGTTTAGCAACTTTTCAAAATTCAGGAGTACGGCAACCTGCAAGTATACAATGGACAGGAACTTTTTCAGAAAGTGGATGGAATTCTAATTTATCAGGTATCGTCAATAACAAAAGTTTTACAATTGATTATCAAGGTACTTTAAATGGAGAATTGGATGAAGATATAACAGTTATTTTTACTGGTAGTGGTAGTTATGACTCCCAAATTGTATCTGTTCTTCAAGGACAATCTGAATATTTTTATGATTCTACATTAGATGCTTATACATCTATGGAATTCAATCAATTAGTTCAAATAGATACGAATCCGTTGTGGCTTTGGGTTGTAGGAGGCGAAGCTTTAGTAGGGGGTATCATTGGTGGTATTGTAGCAGAAGATGGCTGGAAAAATAGAGCAGGCGGTGTTTTTACAGGTGCTCTTGCAGGTATAGGAGCAAGTGCTGCAATTATTTCAATCAGAAATGGATTAGCTGGCGAAGAACCTCCACTTCCTCCTCAACAACCTCCAATACCGCCTTTCCCACCAATTCCTCCACTAGATGGAGATCCTAATGACCCTAGAGTTCCACTTTTACCTGAAGAAATTGAAAAAGTGCCTGAGCCTAATTCCAACATAGGCTTATTTTTCCTGAGTATTATGTCAGTATTAATTTTTAAGCGTAAACTAATCTCAGTAGATCACAAACTTAGGTAGGTCGTTTACGGAATGGGGGTTTCAGCCGACGACACTCATTTCCTACAAGCTTTGTGACATAAGCTTTTACGGTTATGGCTTAAAAATTTGGTGATCGCTAGCTAGTGACAAACATATATATCTAATGGGCTGAAACCCCTATTATTCCGTGAGTTTGTGATCTACCGAATCTAAGTAATGATTTTTATTTATAATCTTTTTTGAGGTAAATATTCCCTAAACTCTTGTTAGGCAGATGGTAAAGGAGTGGGTTTTCTTCTCAAAGGGGTCAATGGCATAGGTTAATAATTGTTTAGTGATTTGGTTAAAGTTTGAGGAGTTACTAAATAGCTTTTCAACGGCCTTAGGTAATTGGGCGCTTTGTTCGTTTCTCCAGTAAACTAAAGTATGGTCTGGATAGTTATAAAACATCTTATTTTGCCTCTGATTGTGTTAGTTAATAGCTTAGGATTGAAAGAATTTAGATAAACTGCTTCCCTCTTCGATAGGTTGATATTTCCAACCGCTTAACTCTTCAAGGTATTCAATGGGGTCAACTTCTAATAAGGAAGCTGCATCTTCTAAGTCTTTGACTGTGTTGAAACCGAAATGCTTGGCTAAACCACTGCGAGTAACGCCTTCTCGTAAGTCTTCTGATGAGGGGTTCCATTCTTGTAACCCTCGTTTGGGTAAGTAGTTTTGAAGCTTCTTAACTACCTTCTCTGACCCAAGTTGAACCAAAACTGATAAGGTATCATTAAATTGTCTTTTTAGGGTTGTAAATTCCTGTTCTAGTTTTTTAAATTGGTCGGAGGTTACTAATGCTTTAGTTTGAATTGTCTCAGTGGGTTCTGATTGAAACTCTTCGATAGTTTGGTTTAGATTATCAATAGAGTCAAAAGTGAAGTAACCTATACGAGAATCCATAGAGGACTCTATAAAGTATTGATACTTGTGATGACTATTCCAACGAGTTCTTAAATTATCTGCTTTGCCAATGTAGAGAAGTTGATGATCTAAAGTGTAAACAAAATAGACTCCAGGTTGAGAGGGTAATTTGACTCGTTCAGTGATATGAACCGAGGGGATAGAACTTAGTAACATCCCGACAATTACATCGGTCTTATTTTGTCGAGTCTGTTCTACTTGTTCATCAATACCCTTCATTAACTCAGAAGGACATCGGATAGTAAAGCTTGATGTAGGTTGACTTTTAGCCATGTTAGACAACGTTAATTATTATAACTTGTATTGTAATCTAGTTTGTCTAACAAATGTAAATAAAATTAGGTAATTAGACTTAAATTAGAAAAATATTAGAATTTATTAACTATTTATAGTTACGCTGTATATATAAATGTATAACAGTGTTAAACAATATGTATGTTATACTATCTAACTTAGAAGTATTTAAAAATTTAAGTAAGCAAAAGAAAGCTGTTTTTATTTAATAAACTAAATTACATAAAACAGTGTTACATTTTTAAGTATGCAATGTAATTAATTTTGTTTTACAGATATAGTTATTTTAAAAAAAAAGCTGGTTTAACTTTGAAGTTAATATAAGAGTTTATTTAGTTTAATTAATAAAGTTGTTACACTATTATGTTATTAATAATACACTGTACGATAAATTAAATTACAAATACTTTTAACTTAGACTGTAACAGTAATAGAGGTTATTTTTAAAAGTAACCTGGAACCGACTGTAGGAAATGACTAGATTTATCTGTTAATAGTTCCAATGGTTAAGAGCGATGAATTGGTTAGTAAGGGGGATATTGGCTGCTTTGAGCTTGGCGATTGCCATCTCTGACCCTTTTAGAAAAACTATATTGATTCATAAATACATTTGTATATTTTCGTTAAATGTTGGTTTAAATAAAAAAATTAATGCAATAATTAAATTGTAGGAATAAATACTTAATTTGACTGTCTAGCTCAGATTTAAACCTTTACAAATACCTATATACTAAATACTGAACTAGATTAATCAAATATCAGTGTAAGGGCAGAACTAGCAAAGCTGTCATGAAGTGCAGGATAGTTTAAAACCTTTATCTAAGTTTTACCTAAAAAACTGAATACTATTTACAGTAAGGAGAATCAAAATGATTATTGACGTTGCTGGTATCAATTTTCCAATTACTATTGATCTACAAAATTCTCAACTTTCAGGAACTATACCCTCTGAATTAGTAGTAAGAGAGTTGCGGACAGAAATAGATAAATATGATGGTTATATGATTAAGGATACAGGTTTTAATCGTTGGAGATTAAATAATATTGATCTTGGAAATTTAACTTCAGGAGGAGTTGAAGTCAAGCTATCACTTAATCTAAAACATCGTGAAAAACTAGCTTCTTTATTTGGAAAAACCTATTGGAGTCCTTGGGTTTCTGTTACTTTGCATGGAAGTGCTGAGTTTGCTGTTTCAATCAAAGATAATATTATTGATGTCAGTTATCGTTCTCACAATTTGAGAGGTCAAAAATGGTATGCAGATATTGTAAGTCTTTTAGCTAATGATTTGCTTAAACATCAAATTGCATCAGCCTTAAGAAAGGGTCTTTCGAGATTTAGTGGACTTTCAATCATTTCCTTTTTGAAAGAGGGAAAAGTCATCAATACTGAAGGAATGAATATACCAATTGATACTCTTTTGACTAATGTTTCTGCATCTGCAAATATTGTATCTAGTGGGATCAGTTTTGTTGTTAAAATCCCATCTACAGTGATTTTAACTTAAACAAAAGTTTTAGATTTTTTGGTTTAGTTCAATAGTTCCACCAAATAGTCTAAACTTGTTAAACAGAAGATTCAACTGATAATTTGCTTCTCGTATGTATTTTGTAACAAAAACCCTATAAGATATAACTGATTTAAGTGTAATCTTGATCAGTTATATCTTATAGGGTTTTATGAAATTTTAACAGATTATTATTTTAACTGAATGTAACTTATAAAGTGTAAGAAATAATAAGAGAGAAAATCTTATGAAAAAGTTAGTTAGAGTTTTTGTAATCATATTATTTTGTATATTAATAAACTTTTTAATCATTAATATGGTCTCCGCTAACGATACAAATCTGCCTAAAAAACAAATCAAAGATAATTTCAAAATTACACAAACAGAAAAAGTTAAGATTGATCCAGTAAGTGGAAAAGATTATCTTGAGACTAGAACTAAAATTTTTGAAAAACCTATAACAGACAAAGCATCTGTTTATGTGGGTGGAGAATCAAAGACATATAGAGAACAAGATAAAGATACAAAGGATGAAAGTTATTATGGAGTAGGTATAGAATTCTAGATACAAAATGCGCTGTAAATAAGAATATTAATTAACTAATAAGATCACCTAGCAGACTTTTTCTGATGTAGAACACAAAGCCGATATAATCAAGCTCTAGAGCTTATAACTTGACGAAAAGCCTCCATGAAAGTTAACCGGCATGGCCGAGCCAAAATTTTAACCATAGAAGAGATCCAGATATTATTCTCTGACGGGTTAAAACTGGAACGAGATCGGGTGCTGTTTGGGGTGATGTTGTTTACGGCCTGTCGAATTAATGAAGCTTGTACCTTAAGAACAACAGATGTCTATGATCGTCGTGGGCGTGTCATGGAG
>JAAUXT010013709.1_pt1 | contig 12087 bp, 8 predicted proteins | sample 7278171 | NCBI WGS metagenome assembly JAAUXT01 (sample SAMN14350112, study PRJNA611818) | marine sediment metagenome | isolation source: surface marine sediment (1.8m) | place: French Polynesia: Moorea | collected 2018-08
CAAACTCACCACACATCCATCGCACAAACTCACCACACATCCATCGCACAAACTCACCACACATCCATCGCACAAACTCACCACACATCCATCGCACAAACTCACCACACACCCGTCGCAAATGGGCGTGGCCTTCGGGTTGGGTCGAGTGACCTCGTTGATCAGAGTCTGCTTCACGTGGGGAGGGAGTCGCTCCAGTTTGCGCGCATTTTCAGGAATCAGACGCTTCAAAATGTCAGGGTGCTCGCCCAAAACCTGAAAAACCAAGACAATTGAGCCACACGAATGCGACAGAGGTTGAGGGTGGGTTCAGGCCGCTCTTTTGCAAACCACAGAGCGCAGATCAAAATTCGCGTGGGAACATCTGGCTGTTCACTGCAGAACATGTTTATTCAGTCACGGTCTGTGGCGCGGCGAGGACAGATCGAACGCGACCAAAGATCGTCCCCAACCAATTTGATTGCAGCTGTGGAGGTCCATGCACGTGGTGGTGTGATGCGCTTCATGCTGCAGCAGACCACTCAACGAGTTGTTCGTTTTACGCAGTGTAAAACTGATGCAAGAATGAAAAGCGGTGGGACAGATTCGAATTGGAACTGCTGTTGAAGGTTTCAATTTTGACAATAAAAGAGAAAAAGATTCAGCACCAATTCAGGTGGATTGGCGATGATTCGAGTTTTGACGCACCAGGTCAATCCGAAAGTAAATAGAGCTGGCTGGCTCAGCTTTACACATTCAAATAATTTTTTTGAAACAAACCAAACTGGCTGTACCTTGAGAATGGCGAGCACTGGATCCTCCTCCGGACCATCCTGGTGGTGCAGGGCGCTCCAGGTGTCCTCTATCTTCCCGACATTGAATCCTTCTGTCGAGATCAACGCGCTTAAGAAAACAAACAGGGTGACACGCTTCATGGCTGACGACAGAGCTTGACGTTGGGAACCTTCACTGCGCCAAAATTTGTCAACAGAAGAAATTGCGACAAACGACAGAGGCGGATCCAAAGATTTGGTCAAGGGGGGGGGGCGAATTTTGACAGGGGGAATTATTTCATAACAGCAACGCAAAACTGAACCAAATCACCTCGGGGGAGGGTGTGTGGGGGCAGAGGGGGGGGGGTGGTGGTGGAGCCTGATACCTTTTCCCTAGACCCGCCCGTGAGATGGGAATGTGATAAAACATGTGTTTCTAGATTAGATCATTTTCAATCACCAGAGATAGTGTGTTTCCGTGGCGCGTTTTGAAGTTGTGTCATTTTTTGTGATTTTGGAACATTTTCTTTTTGCCGTGTGTGTGTGTGTGTGTGTGTGTGTGTGTGTGTGTGTGTGTGTGTGTGTGTGTGTGTGTGTGTGTCGCAGACGTGAACCTCTTCGTGTCCATCAAGATGAACTTTTGTCCAAATCGTGGAGGCCTTGTCCTGCAGGACAGTGATGTTTTGTTGGTGGTGACTCTTGAATGGGTTCGCTGCGTGACCTTGGCGATGGTCTGACATCGTCAGTGAGGTCAGCAGTGCGCTCCGCTCCCCGACGTCCGGGTAGGCTGAGCTGGGGGAGTCCCAGTGAGGCTCGTTCAGGACTGTGATCGTGCATGGGCAGGTGTCGCGAGGGTGGGTGTTCTCTCTGAGGACTTGATCTCCTGACACTGACATTGACTGGAGCAAGCATTGAGCTTCGTCTGTGGAAGACACGGGTGTCTGTCATTTCAGGTTGCAGCTGACACCAAGGGACTAGCCACTCAGAGCCTAGATGAGTTGATAGGTGCCTGGCCATGTCAAGTGTAACTGCAACCTGACCCCCCCCCCCCCTGAACCCCACCCTCACTCCCGTGAATCCACTCACGAGAAATGCGTGCGACTTGCGACTACTGCTTATCGCAGCGAGGACACACCAGTTCTCTTTGCGCACTCGTGTGTTTGGACAGAAACCACCAAAAATCACAAGAGTTCAAATCCTCCAGGCCACGTGGGATGAAGCATTGAAGCTGTTGGGTCACGCGTGACCTGCTGTGGTGACAGAGGATGTGGGAAAGAGTTGTGCCGAGGGCGTCTGTCGCTGTTCACGTTCACCGAAGCGACTTTGCTTTGTCACGCATTCTTTGTACACCGGTGCATGGAGTGACCCGTGTCTCAGAACCTGATATATTGACTTAGTGTGCCAACACTGTCGGTTGGATCTTCTGTGGTTGTGCATGAGTGGGGGTGGATGCGTATGGGTGAGGGTGGGTGGGAATGGGTGGGGGTGGGTGAGGGTAGGTGGGGGTGGGGGTGGGTGAGGGTGAGGGTGAGTGAGTCTGTGTGTGGTCTGCACGGACACGTGAGACAAGTATTTTTGTGCCAGTCTTTGTCAAACCTGTTTCACTGTTTGTCTGTTCAGATTGGAAGGCAGTGACCAAAAAGGGAAATGTCCAGTGTGTGACAGGTTTCTCATTCAGGACCCGCCCCATGTAGAAAATCAAAAGTTGCTTTGGGGGCATCCATCCTTCTTGACGGGAATGTGACACCATAAAACAGAACTCTGAGATTCAACAGTGATTCCAGAGATCCTGTCTGGTTTCAGACAACCAGATTGACGTCTATGTTTGCTCGTGCAACACTCATCCAGATGAGTGTGGATCTGTGCTCGTCCGCTGGACGAGAATGGACTCGTACATTGTACCACTGGTCCTCAATGACATTTGGCCTTTCTATGGTTTGTGCCAGTCTGTTCAGCTTCGTTACACAACTGCAAAACTTTGCTCACCAACCAAGGATATTGTTGGATCCCGACTGTACCGTTGAGTGGACTGACCATGGTGAGGTCCAGAACAACATTGTTTTATGCCTGCTGGTCACAATCCTGTCGCCTTGTCGCCTGCGAAACGAGACGGGGGGGGAGACGAGGGTCTTTCAGTCTCGGAACACACACAGGAGAAAGAAGGATTCATGTGTCCACCAGCAGACTTCAGCATTGCTGCGTTACACGTGAATCCTTCACCTCGTCTACATGTGATGGGATCGACCGTTGGTGATTGGTTACAAACAACACCATCAGGTTCCCTTTGCAAGGAAACTTCAAGGGTCTCTGCCCAGCCACACCGTCCTTAACCAGGAACCCAAGACGCAGGAACCCAAGGCGACTCAACTTGGTAGCTAGAAGCCAGTGTGGACGATCGAAGATTATCAAAGAGGTTCCTCACTTGCGGTGCATGGCGTGTGGGGTGCGACGGAGGAACGGAACGCAAAGGCGTCAGGGTCAGAATTCTTGGCGACGGTCTTGGAAATGACGGACGAAGTTCCTGATCATCTCTCTTTCCTCCGCGACTTGTTTACGCACGCGAGCGTCATTTTTACGTTCAAGATTTTGGTGGGGGAGTGCCGTGTTTTGTTTGTGCAATGTGGACCAAATGGATCTTCGGCAGACCCCATGACCCCGTGACTTCTTGAACCCTGTGTTTTTCACTGCAAGCTTCAAAGTTTCACTTTTCACGTGTAATTTTTTCCCTGTGGTCTGCTTCCCTGACCTCAACACTGTATCCACACGATGCCTGATTTTCAGGCTCCTTTCTCCAACCCTGCAGGGCCTGATCGTGCGGTGGGTTCCTCCCACCCAGGGAAGTCTCTGCTTCCCATCACGTTCCCCTCAAGTGTTCTCCTCCTCACAAACATTTGTATAGGTTCATTAGTGTTTCGTCTGTGACGATTCCGCAGCTTTTCAACAGCAATTACGCTGTTGCGACACAATTAGTTGATTGGGACGTCATTGTTCCTGAGGGTGCTGACACGTGTGGAAGAACCTTGGGAACCTTCCGGTGGAATCTGAGGGAACAAAATCTCAATCATAGAAAAATGCCACACAAGGAAACTGACTGCAATTTCCAACTGGGAGAAACGCAACGTGCCAACCACGCCCATGACCCGAGCCAGAAGAGCAAGATTTCCAGGTGCGCGGGTCAGATCAGCACAGGTGGGGATGAAAAGCAGTGCTCAAAGCAACTGCAGTGCGAAGTCCCTTGTTTTCTTTGCCGGTCGGGGGGGCATTGGCAGGCAGGGGAGGGACATGGTCTCTGGCCGACCGTACCGCACCACCACAAGGTGTTTTCCCAAAAGGGACTTCGCACAGTGAACAAGACAGAGTTGAATTTAACCTGCAGGGTCTGTGTGCTTGACAATGAGAGTTGGAGAACCTGCGTCGCTCGTCAAGACTGAATTATGTCGGAAAATTATGCTCAATCAAATCTAATATCCTGCCATCATGATAAATGCCAACATAAAGCAGATTTCGTTTGTCAAACGAACAAAGCACTTCTTCGACGGGCTCTGGCAGCAGGTACAAAGGGAACCAGTAATTAAATGGTCTCTCAGGCTTTTTACGCAATCGATGATACATGTACAGTACTTGGAGCAGAAACGAGTGCCTAAGTAGACAATAGCTCTGTGATGTTGTTCCAAGACGCCCGATTGAGAGACATTCAGTGAGAAAAGTGCACGTGTTTCTTCACTCCTTGATGGGAGCGCAACAACTTGATCATTGTGCACGACAAAAAACTGTTGTTTGCATCGTGTTTGTTTGAAGAACAGAGTTTTACCAAGTACTCAGCGATGACAAAAATTTGTTGTCTGTGCTCTCATTCACGACTCGACCAACACGACTCAAAGGTGACAGCACAGGAACTATTTTGCAGAGTGTGAGAACCCTGTCATCGTTGCGGTCGGGTCGAGTCTTGATGGTTGGGTGCAGCAAAGAGATGCGCGCTCTGCCTGGTTGCAGCATGAAAGGGTGGGGCATGACGTCAGAAAGGGTGCAGCATGCTGTTTAGCAACCGCGGTCGCGATTCATGTCAAACGAGTACGTGTCCTCATCGTTGCAGAATGGGCTCTCACCCAACACAAAATGGTTTCTGTTCAATCGTACAACTCTTTTTGTCTACCAAAGGTCTCAAAGAGTCACTGTGTGTTTTCACAGGAACCATTTTTGCGCAGTGTCAGAACCCTGTCTTCTCTGGTCTCGGGTGTGCAATGAAATGGCCAGACACCGCAGACCATGAGGCTCGGACGTCTCGTCATTTCAGGTTCAAACTGAAACGACCAAACACCCGTCAAGGCTGTGAGCGGCCCGTGTCTAAAAAACAAAGGGACAAAACTGAGAAACTTTGGTGGGTGGGTATGTCCATGGAAAACCTTCCCGGAGTGCAAAATATCCCCAAATCAAATGATGGGAGTTGAACACACAACAATCGAAAGGCCCAGGGGGGGTGGAACTTTGGCTCCCGAATTCAAGCAGTTTGTTTTTCATTTTCTGTCGGGCCTGACAGGGCCTCAGTTTTTCCACCGCGACTGAGACTGCGTCTGAAGTCATCGTTTTGCTGTCAAAAGAGTAGTGTCCACGCACGCTCGGAACAATTTGCGGACCTCACAGCGTTCCATTTACTCGTACGCCTGCGGTTGGCCGGTGGTGAAGTGGCGCCACTTCGCCCCTTGGTTAGAGGTGGGGCGAAGTGTGCAAAGTCAGCCAATTGGGCTCACTCGGCCAGCCAGAAGGCGTAAATGGAACACTTCCATTGTTGTCTCGTCTGTGATGTCTGACGCCAAGAGGAAGGATGTCGTGAGAAAGAACGATCTGTGGTGCCCTGCAGAACTTTGCTCGCGTTCACTGCCATCAAATCCCTCCTTGATGCCTTCGCTTGGATAATCAAGGATTTGAGGAACTTTCAAGGCACTGACATTCAGCCCAACAACAGCACCAATGTTTTTGAAAACACTTTGTTTTGATCAAGTGTTTCTTCCTCCGGGTCAGAAAATTGCGGAAAGGCCCACGACCCCTGAAACCCGCTCCGCAACTTGAGCTCCGACGAGCCGAAGGCGTCTTCGCACACAAATGCACCAGGTCTGTGCGTTGAATACGGATGGAATATTTGAAGGATTGCAGCCATTCAGAAACAACATTCATGAGATAAAAACAGCTCCACTCGGTTCTATGGAAATTGGTGCATTGCAATAATGAAGATGAATTTGACTTGTTTTTTGAGCGTTGGGACTTATTTTTCTATCAACTCGTGAGTATTGCGCAAAATACACAGGAGATGTGTGTGTGTGTGTGTGTGTGTGTGCGTGTGTGTGTGCGTGTGTGCGTGTGTGCGTGTGTGTGGTGTGCGTGGTTTGTGTGTTCGTGTGTTCGTGTGTGTGCGTGGTGTGTGCGTGCGTGTTCATTCCCCACGCTGTTTGATTTCAGCTACAATAGAATCTCACAAGTTTTGCATTTCTTGCGACTTCGTGAAATGGGTGACCTCGCCTCCTTAAGACGTGTCAACATTTTCAAAAGAACCCAACGTCAATGACTCAAAAATGATTTCTTTCACACCTCAGAAAAAAAGAGTAAACGATTGGAGTACGAGTACACAAATTGACAAAGCTCTTGCAGAATGCAGTTGTTTGCACAGGGAGATTTGAACAGATTTGAGACCTGCAGCCCAATTCTCACTGTGGTATTTGTTTCTTCCAACAAGGGGCTATAGTAGCAAGATGTACGGGCTGTAAAAGGCCTTTACGCGCTTTTTGAGACAACATTTAGCGACAAGAGTGCTCTCTGGCGTGCCGTTGAATGGTGCAAAAACACGAGCGTAGAATTAGGTGTCTGAAGCAAGGCTCGCTGGTTCCACGCCGAGGACTGAATGCAGATGCGTTTTCTGCAACCCAACTGCACTGGATTCAGCAACGAAATCTGCGGAAGGACATCGGATGCAGATGTCAGGGTGCGTGCGTGTGTGTGGAGGGTCGCAGGTGGGGTGTGCGTGTAGCATGCAAATACTGGTGCTTGACGAATGCTTCGTCGTGTCAACAGACACACGCGGACGGGCCTTGGGAATCCAGGGACGGATACGCATTGTGCAGGACGGGGTGTTTTATCGTGGACGAGGCAGTTGTTGTGATATCCGGGAGAGAATTCCGGAGGAAGTGACCGAGTAACCGGTGACGCGGCGACACTCCATCACCTGCACCAGTTTCGAGTCTGTCTTCCTCACACGAGCAATTCCGCGTGCGAACAAACTTGGTTATCCACGCCGCAAAGGAAGTTTCTGATGTTAAACTCAGCCCTGTGTGTTTTTCTCCGATGCTTTTGCGCGGGTATGAAAATGCTCACAAAGTTTTACTCAACGCAGGTTCTATTCTTTTGTGACGCAAACAACGAAACAAAGAGTTTTCTATCACCATGGAAACGCACGTTCAGTGGACACATCTGTGTTTTCTGCTTTATTTTCAGATTTCATGAAGTGTTCAAAACGCCCAAGAGACATGTCATCAATGTGTGAGTAAGCAAATTGTGAACTCGACAGAGAACAATTGAAACCATTGTCTCCATGAGAAGACTCAAATTCTGCAACACAAATGGCGTTGATGTTCTGCCTGTCGTTTTACAAGTCTCGAACAAGGCATAAATTAGCATATTTGCATCTTTTCCCTCCCTCGTTGAGGAGACCCGGCGCTCTGATTGATGCAATTTGTCGACACGGCCTGACGATGGCGCAGCTATTGTTAGAATGTTGCCTGCAATATTCACTTCCTGTGCTGAGAACGCAGGTTAACAGCTGCAATACCTGCCCACAGGACAAGAAAAAAGTGCAACCCATTCTTCCTCAATCAGACACCAAAGCCCCAGGTTGTGAGAGAACAGCCCTTCCATCTCGTCATGAAACACGAAAAGTACAAACTGCGTTTGGCCAGCGGAAGTCGAAGTTGCCTCAGGTGAAAAAAGCGTTCTGCGCAAAGGTCACTTGAATTTCGTTTTGAACTTTTTTTTACTCCTGCCAGAATGATTCAGAATGGCAGCGCACTCACAGTACAAAGGGAAGTCAGCTGATGTTCATAACACGGACGCTGACGCACGGGTAAATCAGACGCAACGCGCTTGTCTGACAAAACTGACCCGCGTGTGTATCTATTTCATCGTCATTCAAATGTCATCTTGTTCATCTTGTCCACTGCTGCAGCTGCATGTTTTAATTTCCAAGACCTTGAAAGGACACAGATCCTGAACACAACAGAACAGAACAGGTTTTGCGTTGTTGGACAGTGCACTGATTGATCTACAGCAGATCCGAGCTGGGTTGGGGCGAAGCTCGTTCCTGGTTCAAGTCCAAAAATGTACCTGAAGCGACTTCAGTTTGTTCGAGTCGGTGCTGACTGGGGCGGGAACCTGTGCACATGTGTCCGAAACAACCAGTGTTTTTGAAAGTCAAAACGTCAATTTGAACACAATTTAGGAGATTTTGCGCAGCAAAACCACGCACCACGCCCCTATTTCCACCCACACCAGAGTGCAAGGCTCATTAAGTCATGTTTGTTGGATTTCATTGTTCACAATGAACAAATAAATTCTGTGAAGGCCACCAGACAAGAAAGAGAAAACCTGGACCTTGTTTGTTCACAGCGATGAGGCCACCAAAGAACCTTGGGTGGTTCTCTCAACAATCTGGAGTTGAAAGAAAACTGCCCCTATCCCTTGCGTTACCATGACCACGAAAACAACAGTTGCAATTATGCATTCGGTCATGAGCTGGACAAGCTGCATTGATATGTACAAACAGCAAAAGTTAGAAGATCGCAAACCAGCGCATTTGCTGAAAAGTTGTTTCCTTCGCTTGTTGCACTTTTTTGTGCACTGGGGAAGTTTAGCACGCCCTCAAAAACCTTCCGTGCGGTGCCCCCAATTGCCAGAACGGTGACACTGATCACCAACGAAGACACTGAGAGCCCATGACAAATGACCAAATGGTTTCTGTGTCACCCGATCTGGCAATTGGGGCACGTCGGTAAAGGAACGGACGTATAAATTTGCTGAACCTCCGTACTGTTATTCGTGAGAGTCCTCTTGCTCATCTTCTGCAGGGGTAAGTAGATTTAAGCCCAGACGAAACAACAGCCTTGTCACGACCACGCCGTCCTGTGGGTGGGTGGTGTTGAGAAGGCTCTTGCGCTGTTTTACCACGTGGCGTTATCACGTGATCTGTTGACACCGCGTGGTCTACCACGTGATCTTGTGTCGCGGGAACAAGGCAGCCATGGATCCGACCAGCAGAACGAGGTAGAGGACGAAGAAGAATCGGTCCAGCACGAGTCCAATGTAGATCCACTCGCGCATGTGCACACTCCTGCGGGACCGGAACTCTGCCTCGCTGTCCATTCTCTCCTCCAGTGTGTGGTAGGCCTTTCTCAGGTCCCTGAGCTCCAGCTCCAGGCTGCGGAACTCAGTCCCGGGCGGCTGTCCATTGGTCCCCACCTGACAGTCGACTGCGGAGGAGTAGTGGCTGTTGGAGAGGTGGGACTGGTCCCTGTGCTCGGGAAGCTGAGCGGAGTACGTCACAAAGCGAGTGGTGTCGCACTCGTCACCGTGCGCATGCGCGCTGCCGGCGGGGTAGCGTTCCTTGGCGCCCTTCTTCTTCATAGAGGGCGGGGCGCGGGCGGAGAGAAACAGAACCTTCGCCACCCACTTCCCAACGAGCTGCATTCAAACAGAACAATCAGAATCATTGTCTCGCAGCGCTTCATTGTTGCCTGCAGGTTCCGTTGAAGCTTCCCCACAAGGAAACAAAAAGAGAAGAGAGCACGAAAGACGAAAAAACGCCGAAAAATCCTTTCAAGTTACGAAGGAATTGCATGCACTTGTGTGATTGATGTTGCAAACTGCTTTCTATATATTGACAGGAGGACCCCATTCACACCCCATTCACATGTGCCAGCGCATTACACATACCAAGGTGACGGCGCATCATATTGGGGTTCACCCACGGGAAGTGGTATGGCAATGGGGTGTGCATGGCTGTGCTCACATCAACTGCTTACTTTCGCACCGTGCACCACCATGATTGCGAATGGGTCCCAACCCCAACCACGCGCACGGTGCGTCATGCGCTCGGTATGAATGAAGGGTCATACGAACCAGATGCAGCCAGCGAGGCACCCTGGAGTCTGTCGAGCTGTAGCGAGACACGTTCACCACGAGCGACGACAGGATAATCGCCAGCATGATAATCACCATGTTGAAACAATAGTAAACACCTGCAAAACAATTACGGGAAATGAGGCAGTGATCCAGAATTTATAACCAAAGAATTCAATGCTTGGCACAGTTGGAGTTTGGAAGCGCCAACCACGCGCAACTTTGGATTCCAGCCAAGATTTCCGTGGTTCGCGGGGTGTGGTCAGGATTTGGGTCAAGGTCAGGCATTTAATGAAGGTCAGAACCTCACCCAAGGGCAGGGCCTTAATTTGGGGTCATGGCCAAATCTATCACTAAATTTACCCCACGTGATCCAGTTTGAGTAATTCAACACAGAGTTATTCAACACAGAGTTGCTTGAATCTGCGCCGGAAGTGTCACTCACGACCAACAAGGTCCTCCACCTTGGATTCTTCTTTCAGATCAAACAGGCGAAATCTGTCATTCTGCACGAAAATTGCTTCTCAAGAGTATCGCACGATGTCCTCCTCGAAGAGGAAGTGTCTGCCAAGTTCCTCGCATCCTCCTCCGTGGGGAGCGGAAATTGTTGCTGCAGAATGCTGACGCATTAATGGCGCCCAATTCCGCCATCTTTGTGAATGGAACTCATCAGGGTGGACTCGTCTGCGACTTTTTTTTGTTTGACCCATCTTCTCTTCATTACCGCCCATCACGCAGCCGACCACTGCACGGAATTTGGCGGAGTGGAATCGGATTACTTCATCAGGACAAATAAAGATGATCCCTCCCCGGAGCTCCCCTCATCCAGGGTCCACGAGGGACTACCGCGGGGGGATCGCCGGCGCATAATTGTTATCCAGAATTGGCACTGCATGATACATAATTGGTGGAGAGAAAAGAACGAAACAAAACGACTTCAGCTTGTCAGTATCCATGTGTCTTTGTACCAGAACAAAACTCTGCAGGGACGTTGCCAAAAGTGATTTCGATTGCCCGAGACAACAGAGTCTTGCCTGTTAATGGCTTCTCTGGCGCCATTGCCGATTCACAATGCGAACAGTTTCACGGAATTTGACACAAAAGCGCTCAAAGTGCTCTGGTATGCGCAACTTTGTCCCAGCAAACCTTCCACAAAGTTCGTTCTTCGTGCACCCTTGCTCGATTTATTCGATTATTTATGGCAGGCCCATTTCTTCAAATTCGCCAAAATTTGAATTGACTCAGCACATGCCAGTGAAAACCCAGTGGAGACGGGGTGCTTTTTGCATTCTCTATCAATCAAACACGGGTGGAGCAAGTCCATCTTTGTTGTTTTTTTTCGAGGACCAGGGGTGTGAGAACATCGAAGAGCACGCACGAGTACTCGACTCGGGTTGTCGCACTTGGTTACTTGGTGTCCGTCTTACCTGCCGGTGTAACGAAATGGCCAGACACCGGAAATCAGGAGGCACGGGTGAAGAACGACTTGTTAAAGGTTAGGCAGGTCTAGCGGCAGGCTCTTTGACCCTCCTGCCTCCTGCCTTCTCCTGCGTGCATTTGGCCTCCGAGTGACTGTGTCAACTGATCTCTTGTCTCGTCATTTCCTTTCACCGGGTACTGGTCGACAGTCCCACGTGACACTGACACGGGCTGAAAGTCTCACCCCCCGGGGAAGAAGAACGGTACGTACCGAGTGTAGGCACTGAGCTCGCTGTCGGGGGCGCCGCCTCCACCAGGATGAGTAGGAGCAGCATCAGACTCGAGAAGATGCTCATCGCTGCAAGAGTCCAACAAACGATCGAGTCAACAAAACACCGAGGCGAGCACAGAAGACACGTGTAACTTGACTCTACAGCTTTGATTCGGAAGGTCGTTTGTGTGGTCGAAATCGTGAAAGGTGAACGAGGGATCGGGTGAACTGTTGTCATGAAGATGACAATCGGAATGAAAAGCAGTGCTCAAGGCAACTGCAGTGCAAAGTCCCTTGTTTACTTAGCTGTAGTGTGCTGAAAAGTATTGGAGGGACATAGGCGGGGGACATGGGTGAGGGAAAAGGGCAGGGGGGAAATATGTGGGGGCATGGGCAGGGGAGAATTGGACAGGGGGACAGGGGCAGGTTGCTGGCAGAGGGGACACAGGCCGGGGGATGTGTGGGGGACATGGGATGAAGTCGTGG
>JAAUXT010146601.1_pt1 | contig 12086 bp, 9 predicted proteins | sample 7278171 | NCBI WGS metagenome assembly JAAUXT01 (sample SAMN14350112, study PRJNA611818) | marine sediment metagenome | isolation source: surface marine sediment (1.8m) | place: French Polynesia: Moorea | collected 2018-08
AACTTGCACATTGAAACCCACACCCCCCCCCCCCTCCCCCCTTAGCAAATTTTTGCAACTCAGACATTGTCCGGTTTAGGGTATCTCGGACATTGTCTTGGATACCCCCCCTCCTGCTTAGCAAATTTTTCCTAACTCGGACATTGTCCTGCCGATGTACGCTGCCCGCGGCTGATTCTCTACTTGAAAGTCTAGTGTTGTCATTGGAATCTCCCCACCCCAAGGTGGGATGGTAGCAAGCAACGAGTTACATCCCACCCGGGTCAGATGTCTTGCTGTGGAAAAATCACCAGATCCCCCCTTCCCGGGCAGAATGACAGATAGCAACCTTCCCGAGTAGGCCGCTCACTGTGAAAACCGTGGGCTTTCTTAGCTCTGCTTTCTTGTAAACACTGTACACCCCAAAGCCACAGTCACAATTTACGTGGAAAAAATCTATTGATGTGCGAATCGACGTGTTCAACAGAGAAAGGGCCTGCAAGTGTTCAGAAACGAAAACTTCGAAATTGGAAACATGCTGTTTCCAAGGCAACTCGGTTTTCGATGTGCCGTGGTGCCTTTGTTGGGCAGAGCTCCGGCGACAGAGGAGCAAATTAGATTTTACACTTTTCGTGTGTGTATTTTTGTTGAAGAAACCGAACGCAGGGAAAGAAAAGTTCTGAGAGGAGCCACAAATTTGTTGCTTCAGAATCGTACGAAAGCACCTCGCGCTCTTCGTGTCTGTTCCCTTTTTGCCAGAGGACCTCCGGCTTGAATTTGTCGTGCTGTTCGTGTCAATGCCCTTTTCCCAGAGGGCCTCTGGTTTGAATTTGTTGGAAAGGGGCGGTGTTTGGGGTCACGTCTGAAAATCACCAAACAGCAGTGGTCTGAGAAACCGCATTTTGTTCGCTCCCGCCGTGAAAACATTATTCCGTGGGGGCCTTTTGTTCCCTGCGTCTCGTGGAAGAGCTGAGTTGCGGTGGATCTGTTTCTGTGCCTGGTCTCAAAATATCCAAATGTAGTTGTGATCCCTCCTTTCGTGAAGAACAAATTTCAGTGGCATGGCAAACATTCACGGGAACTTCAGATTCAGACCTATCACACTCATCCGAACTACCACAGTTTTCTGAGATTGGTCCCAAAAGTTAAAAAAACAAAACAAAACAAAACGAAAACATTGTCTTTGAAACCTTCAGACATCAACTCCAAAGCACAGGCCCATTCTGAGAGTATCTTTCCAAGGTGGGGTCTTCTTCCGCGGAAAATAGGAAAGTGGAAAGACACTTGGGCAGCGTGGAGATTCGTGGGTCTCTGATGCGTGCCTGTTCCAGCTTCCTTGTCGTGTGCGTGAAAGCCTTGTCGCAAACTTGACTTTAATTTCTTGCACCTTCGCTGTGTGCAATGGGACACGGCCTCTCTTTTTCTGATCCGTGCTGTTGCATTTCCTTTTGTGTCGCAGAATCCGAGTTCGCAGCTTTTGATGCGTCACTTGGAACAACATGACGCGACACAAATTGAATGTGAAAGATTCATGAGGTACACAATTCTCCGAGCGAATATGAAAGAACGCACATTCCCATTTGCTCCAGAAGAAATGCCCAAAGTAATACCACCGCACATGTGTCATTTGGAACCAGAAATTCTCTTTGGCAGCACATGCTCTTCGCACGCGAGCTGTTGCGAACCTGTTTTTCTTTGAGACTTGGTTGGGAGGAAAGAAATTGAAGAAAATACGAAGAATTGGGTGGCAAAAGCACAAAACACAGGCATTTTTGTGATTATTAGACTGTTCCACCTTGGCCAGAGATAAACGTTCCAAACATGGGAGAGATTGAGGACATGTGCATCAGAATTCGTAAAATGTTTGCAACAACTCACACAAGAACACACAAAAAATAACAGACCAAGGCCTTTCCCTCAGGATCTTTCAAAAGAAGTTGAAAAAATTTCAGCCACAAAAGATGTCGGGTGTCCTGCGCCGCACGCTTTCATGTCTCCATTTTTCGTGATCGAAAAGTGTCTGTGCATGCACATACTCGTAATTCTTTCGTCCGGACATTCTTGGTTGCGAATGCGTTTGCAGAAACTGCTGAAGAGACGCGACACTTGTCACAGGAAAATCAACCCTTCCGGGTGCAGGTGCCCGCGCGAAAGCCGCTCTGTCTTCCAAATAGCTTCAATGTCTTTTGCGAGTCATATCCCGTTGCCACACAATTTCATTGTGTAGAATCTTGAAGGCTTTTGCTCTCCACGAGTGAAATAGCAAAAATGGCCTCCTGGAAATGACCATGCCACCTGGTTGGGACTTCGCGCGAGGAGTTTGTCTTGAACATTGCTTCTTGTTGGTTGTACTTTGATCCGGGAAGATATGAAAACAGCTGCCAGAAAAGCAGCTGCTTTCTAGCCCAGCTCCGTGGGAGTCTTCTGATCACCGGAGAATGCGCTTCCCGGGACATGGTGTGAAGCAGTCGGGAGTCTGCGGACATCTGCGGAGTTTCCTCCTGCGTCGCTCTGTCAAATGACAGTAACAAGGACATATATGTCACCAGTTTCCTCTTGAATTTAATTATTCATTGCCTGGAAGCAACCAGGTTCGATCACAGCTCAACAAGTGCAGTGTTGGAAACAACAGCCTTCAGAGATCCAAGAGGACCCGATATTGGGTTCGCTACCTTTTGTGTAAGTCCGCCAGTTGGCGAACAACATAGGACATTCTCTTCTTCGCGCTGGTTTTACTTTTCAAATTCACTTGTCAGCAGACCACCTGCCCCTGTGAAAAAGAGATGAACTCCAGCAATTCTTTCTTCCTTTGGTATTTTCGCACAGAAACACGCTGGTAACTGCATTGCCATCGCGGACATGCACACGCAGTGTTCTCGTTTGTCTCCGAGACAAGAGAACCTGTTGATTCAACCAAAAAACGGGGGTAATTTTCGTTCTTGAAGGGTCGTTGGCGCTCTGGGTCTGCAACAGAACTCAGCTTCGCATAAGAGAGAGAGCATGGTGTCTGTTCTCAAGACAGCTTTGTGTGTATCACCCCCCTTCCCAGCCAAGAACCACGTTGTGGATTGCCAAATCATCGTGGAACCACAAATGGGTGTTTCTCCTGCAGGCGTGTTTTCCCCTGCGTTCAGGTCTGGCATGTCACTGCTCAGTGGGATTACTGCTGTGCCAGTTTTGGTCAATAGGCAGAATGAGGGTCCTGTTCAGCTCGGCAACAGAAATGTGATAAATCTGAAGGCGACAGAGAAAATGTGCAGGGATTTTTGTCTGCTGGAGCTGGATTACGACAACGTCAACAGAACCCCGACAGGGAAAGCACGTCAAACTATCAAGGAACTGCATGGCTTATGTTGTCCTCAATTGGATGGGTATCGGAGCAAGGTAAGAGACCCAGAGTTGGTCTGTGACTGAAAGAATTCACTGTGAACAGGAACTGGACCATTTCCTGTCAGAAGTAAGGTCTGGTTCGCAACCCAGTAGCAACTCCTTTTTGTCCAATAAGAATTCACCAAGATGATGAACTGACGACGTTTTTGAAATCCTTTGCCTTGAAGCACAAGAACACAATTTTTGCCTTGCTACGTCAGCTGACAGTTTCTGGGGAAAATTTAAAGACGGTTGCAGCAGCCCAAACTGGCTTTTCTCTTGGTGTATCTTCTTCAACATAGCTGCCATGAATAATGAAACTCTGTTGACTAGAAACCACTGTGAAAAGGAGCCACGGCTGATGTTGGTTTACCCAGGCATCTGGCTGGCTGGGTGGTGGACTGGTACCGTACTTCTCGGTATTTCCCCGCCCCCCCCCCCCATTGTAAAAAGTTGGACTTTGTCAGTTTTCAGATCTTTTGTGTTTTCTGACTTCGGGGTTGCTTCTATCCTAGTTGCAAACAAGTTGGACTTTGTCAGTTTTTCAGATCTGTGTTTTCGGACTTTCTGAGTTTCTGGGTTGCCCCCTCCCCCTGTTTTCAGACCTTCTGGGTTTTCTTTTTGAGTTTCCGGATCACCCCTGCATGTTTTTTCAGATCTTCCAGGTTTTCTTACGTGTCAGATGTTCCGGTTTACTCCCCCCACCATGCATAAAAAGTTACAATGCGTCAACAATTGATCACGTCTATGTCAATCATTGCAAACATTGCAACAGATGTCATTGACATACTATTCAGATAGATGTGACTGTCCTTCTTGTGAACCCTGGTTCTGCTGAAGAAAGGACGGCTCATACGATCATTCCACTTGAATGTCAAGTTTATTTTACTCTCAAGATCTGTCGGTGGTGGTGCTGTTCCTTCGGTGAAAGCCATGCAAGTGAACACCCACTGCAAAAACTGCACCTGTGTTTCAGAAAACAGAAACGTCGCGTTCAAGCTGTCAACAACTCGGGCCCACAACGTCCCTCACTGCCACCAAGAGGAGGCTTGTCTCACTGCCAAGAAAGACATTAGGTCATCCAGTTTGAAAGCGACCAAATGTACGAAGGAGCTTTCAAACATAGCAAACTCAAGAACGTTGGGTTCCACTTGCAGATGTTTGCTTTTTTCAGTTCAGCGGCACTAGTGCACGCACCTTCTTGGTTTTCATTTTCGAAATGTTCAAGGTTGATTGGGAGTGACGTGCCTCTCATGAAAGCTTGGAGCACTTTCGCTCGATTGCCAACAGCCAACTCCTGAATATCAACTCGGTGGATCTGAATGCAGTATTTGTGTGGTGCATGCACAAACGCAGTCAGCCGTATTTTTTCTGGAGACGCCTGGATTCCGCAATCCGTTTCCGACACAGCAACTCCAGGAAAAGCTTTTGAACGCGGAAACAGTTGAATTCAATGGACCGGGGATGGGCTACCATTGTCCCCGAGGGAACATACGTGCTCCGCTTCGTGAAACGTGAAAATTTAGATTTCTTTCAAGTGGGAAAATGGTATCCAACAAGATCTTTGTTGTTTCCCTGGGCCTTCTCAATTTGTGGTCACCTGTGCAGAAAACGGAGTGCGATATTTTCACTGCAACGGTGTGCGAAAATTTGTGACAGATCAATACTCTTTGAATGTTGATCCAATTTTACCAAAGGAGAATTCCCGCAGTTTGGTCTCGAAGGTAAACAGACTTTCAAGAGGCTGCCGTTTGCTCTTCATCGTGAATCAGATTTTCTTGATGAAAACGTCTCTTTTCGTTGGAAACAAACGCTGGCAGCCGCTATGCAAATACGAGCGTACGAGGGAAGTCCTATAATATGCGGTTTCTGTCCGGAAAAAAGCACCTTTTCGGGAGTTTCTTTTTTTCGGACACCTACAGGACGATCAAGGATCATGTTGTCCTTGTTTTGAGCAACATGCAATTGTGTCACGGTCACAGACACACGTCTGGTGACACCTTGAAGTTCACTCAGTGCGGAGCACTCGGCGATTGTCTGTGCGATTCTGATTGACTGTTTCACCAATCGGCATTTGTTTAGTTCACTTTAGCATGGTTTTTGAGTATTTTACATTCGTTGGATTTCATGCTTTTATAGTTGGTTGCATGCTATTTCATATTCTGAATGTCCAATAAATTCCAGGAGTTCTGCACAGCAAGAAAAATCGTTTTTTTTTCCGGACAGAAACCGCATATTCCTGGACCTCCCTCGTACAAATGTACTGGGTGCTGTTTTGGCGGTCACTTGTATCCGCGCGTACTCTGACGTAAACATTTTGGGCACGTGAAAGGAGATCAAGCCAACGCTGCGAGTGGAGGCTCAATGCGCACACGCTCATGTGGCACGTGGGTAACGATTTGCGTGAAGCGCGTTTGTTCGTCTTCTTCCATCTGATGCGCTATCCAGCCCTGTGTGCAACAGGACAGCTTTGTGAGGCCTGAAATGTTCACCTGAATCACAGATCACGCGCGTTCTCGTGCCACAGCAATGAATTGTGTTGATGACTAATGGCTCTTTCGTTGACCTTTGGCAATTCCGCTTGGAAATGTACCATTTCCCCGTTTGGTTGGAACCTGCTAAAGCTGTTCTTTTGACTATACGAGTTGATAATCCAACGCTGCCTACGTTCACTGCAAAGCTCGCGGATTTCGTCCAATGCCATAAATTATTCGTTGCTTTGTGCAGTGCTGTGTTGACTTCCTTCCCTCCACGGACTGCTCTGCTTCAGGACATGTGACGTTCGCATTGGAGCAAGAGTCACTCTTGTGCTGATTGGGCTTTGATGAAAACGTCGGGTTGTTGCATTCCGCCGATTCATCCGTGGAACCTCGAACAGAATTTCGCGACGTTTTTTGTCGTTGTGGTCACGCACGTCTTTGACTGCGTGTCATCCCCCGTTCCTGTGTTTGGAACGAATGCTGTGCCTATTCCGTGTCAGAAGAAGCGCATTGCTTCACCTGCGAGTGGGAATTCAAGCGACTTGAAGTGGTCGGTGGTTTGATATGGTAGTCACCTGTTCGAACTGCGGTCGTTGTTTCTCCTTTGTGTTTCTGCAACACAAGGCGACTTTCTGCTTCGAAGTGTGCGCCCAAGCCTGCGCTACCTCACGGGGTGGCTGTGGTTCAGAACGCAGTCTTTTTGTGCGAGCTTGGTTTACCTGATTGTGCACCGTCAGGTACCCTTTGTCTGCAAACATGAAGAGTGCAATTACTGGCCAGAGAATGAACGGTTGCGCTCTTAGATTTCATGTTTGAAGATATTGCACTCGTGGTATAAGTGGTTTTATGTGACGAGTATTTCCTTGGTGAAACACAGAAGGTTCGTCCGTTCGTCACACACCACGTTGGATGAACTCTGTCTTTTGCAGTGGAGATGGGGGCTTCCAGCTCATGCTACACCGAGACGTTTTGTACGTGAGTGATAAAGCCTGGTGCGAATGAAGATGTTTGTTCATAATGAAGTAATTTCAGCAGCTTCCTGTCAAAGGCTGGGAAGAGGAGCGTGGCTCGTCTCAGAGAAGCCGGCACAGGCAAACGGCACCGTGTTCGTCCGGTTCCGTGTTGACACATTGTGTGTACGCGTGAGGCACCAACACGAAACCTGATTTCTCAGATTGCTCAACTTTCTTTCTGGTGACAGATTTCAAGACTGGTGAAGGCAGAATAAAAACCACTGCTTCATGACAAGCCACGGAAATTTAATTGATGAGCCACGCTGAGTGCGTGGCTTGGGGAGACAGATTGGAGGAAGGGAAAGTCGTGACACACAGTGAATAAACAGCAAAGAGCATTTTTCATGTGCGCAGGGCCTGATGAGGGCCCATTGTCCGTTTGAGTTTTTGCGAGTTGGTGTTTGCAATGTTCGTCAAGGAGACCAGCGTTTGATTTGGTTTGGGAGTTTCGGGGTCACTGTCAACCATTGCGCACAACAGAGATCACGCGACGGATTCTGTCCTTCAACAGGTGCGGAATGTGACCCGTTGTGTCAGAAGATCATCATCGTGCGCCTCTCTGGTGTTTTTGGTGGCAACTTATCAGCTCTATCCTCTCGCATGATGCCTGCCTGATTCCGATGTCACAGTCCAGGACTCGTCACCTGCTGTACCCAGTGTGTCCAACAGGACCGTTGCAAACCGTTCCAGATTCCGCGCACACTCAAAAAAGGCATCTCTTCATCCCACGTGTCAGGTTGCTGGTTTTGTGAATTTGCCAGCCACTTTGGTCATGTTTGGTTTCTTCTGGGACTTGGTGTCCACCAACTGGTTGAGTTATGGCTCATTCAGAATTTCCACACGGCTCCTCGTGTCACCATCCAAAACCTTCCGACAATTGTGAAGTTCACTGAATGGGGCAGCATTTTGTTGAGGTGTGGCGCTGCGATGGCACACAAAGTTCTTTTTCTTCGTGGCGACAGCAAAGTTCCGTGTCGTGATTTTAGTTCAGTTCAAGTCAAGCTTTTTATGGTTTTGTTGAACTGGTTGCACATGGAGTGTGATGACACTTTTGTTGTTGTTTTGTCTTTTTAGAGCCACATGTTTGACTGTGTGTGGGTGTTGTGCATTGTCACTTGGCTGGCTGAAATATGCGTTGTGTTTGTGTGTACACGGTGTGAAACTTTCATCACTGTGGCATCAAAATCTCGCCCAACGAGCAGACCATGAAGTGACAGGGCTTTTGAAGAATGGCTCCTGGTTGTTATTGGACGTCGCGCTTGAATTGTGATTGTCATTCCAAGCATTATCTTCCTGCATTTGTCACGAAAGCAAGTTTCTGTATGTGATCCTTTGGATGGCAATGGCGTTTGTCTTCAATTTTTGGAAAAACGAGGATTGATTACCTTGAGCTTTTACGTGATATTTGGTGCTCAGTTTGGTGCTGAAAGGAATGAAAACATATCCAGGATGTACCACAGTTTTGTTCTGGACAGTCAGTGTTCCTCCAGAAGCCGGCCAGGTGAGGGAAGTTGGCCGCCTGATGGTCACCAGAGGGAATCGGATTGTCCTCAGCACTGGGTGTTGGCTCCAAGAAGGTTCAGGTCGAAGGTGAGTGAGTAATTGGAGGCTTTTCTCTCCTGCAGATCAAGCTGAGTTCCCTGGTTGTTTGCGAAGAAAAAGTTCAAGACACGCTGTGGTTTTCGTGTTTCTTGCAATTTCGTGTTTCTGTGCTCAAACGGAGGTTTGAAAGCAAGGTAATCTGCAACCACTCTTCATCATTTATGGGGCAGAAAATTTCGCGGAAAAAGGAACTCCTGCAGCGTATGTGCAAATACGAGCACTTGTTTGGTTGCATCTGTTTTGACCTGATGCGTCTGTCTCCTGCAACTGCCATTCGAAAAGGTTACTGGGCACTGACCCCCATTTGTCCAAGCAGTTGGCTTGTGCGGCGCGTAAACGAGCCAGAGTCCCACACCGTGCTCGGGTCGAAACTGTGAGCGCTGAGTCCAGAGATATCCATTGTTGGCACCACTCCCAGAGGGACAAAAGCCAAAGTGTCACTAGAAAGGGACACGGACGAAAAGAGTTGCTTGTACTTTGTTCTGTGTCAATTAGTGTGGTGCCTTTGGACGGAAGTCCTTCATTTGGAGAGTCCATTCCCTGATAATACTCGGCGTGAAGTAGGTGTGCCTTTATTACGCATTTGTCTGCGTCTTTTCCCAAAGCTAATTCCCACCTGCAGCTTTTTCTGTGTGTATGGCACAGTAAGGCAGAACTGCACATTTTCTTCGTTGTATGGTTCTTGGCGAAAACACTGCCTGTGCGTTCGGCTCGTACCAACAAGAGCAGGAAAGGTGTCTCGGACGTTGGCCGCTGTTTGCCTCACCGTACAAATTGTTGAATTTGCCACAGTTTAGCTGTCGTGGAGAGCAGTACTCAGTGCGCTGTGTTCAATTACATTTCACATCAGTTGCTACTTTCAGTTGCACATGGCTAGAAAAATAACCTTTGGTATTTTCAGGAAAATTTTCCTCATTTGCTCACAGCTTGACAAGTATTCTCAGACCCCAAGTGATTTTATCTTGATTTGTCGAACACGGTCTTTCTCCACACGTGGTTCATAAGTCGACAATCATCCAACTTGAAGTAAGGAAGTTCCCAATTGCCATATCATGGAAAGCATAGCCTTTCAAAACGTCGAGAAAAAGTTGTTTTCTGTTGTTAGTTGCCGACTGCGCGAGCAGCTGTTGTTTCCGAAGCTGTCGTCCGTGCATACGTGCATCATACAGTGTGTGGCAGCAACAAAAGGAGCATTGCGCGCATTATCTGCCGGAAATGATATTGTGGGAAACAGATTTACACGGACTGAAGGCTGAAAAGGTATCCGCGGAAATCCAGCGAGAGTTCCTTGGAGATTGTCAATGTGATAGGAGATCCACGTCAGAGTACCCCTGTTTTCGCATCTTTCCTGCTCGACGCTTGTCCATGGAAGCTTGCAGCGAGTTGAGTGAAGGTTGTCAGACGATGAAAGGTAGTGTTGATGAAGAGATGAAGAGACTGCAGAATGGACAAAGGTCACCTTGGAGCGACAAATTACACACATCCTCCAGCTGTCGCGAATACAAAATTCACCGGCTTTGGCTCGTCAGTGCTTCGGACTTGTGTCACTCGCCAGGACAAAACATGAATATTTTATGCAAGGCTGAATGTTTCATACAAAACAGAATGTCCTTGTGTGTGTCAGTACGTGCGCAACTGAAATACCTGCTTTACCCTACGTGCTGCCAAAAGAGGCCCAACCAAATGTGGACACTTGTTGCATCAAACACCTGTGTGCTTGTGATCAGAGGTTCCGTGAAACGCGGACAACAGATCTACTTGTCCTGTATTGAGCAGTGCATGTCCAGAACTCTTTTTTGCCTGTGTGGTGCACACCCAACCACAGTTGACGGACCTCGAGCGTGATCAGATGAGCGTTTCAAGCGCACGATCGTGCAGACACGCTGGCTGAGCTCTATCACTATTATGTTGTTCTGTCGTGTGGTGTGTGTGTGTGTGTGTATGTGTGTGTTCCTTTGTGCATACATTTTGCTGCTCCATGGGTGGGGTAAACCATCATAATTCAGGCATGCTCAGAACAGATACGTACTTGATCTTTTCGTGGCCAACCGCTTTGATTGTTTGACCCTTGAAACCAGTAATCAAAGCGGCTGTGAAGAATGTCACACTCATCAGAGATCCCAACGTTACGCTGTTTGGTGATTTCTGATCTCTCAGGAATCAAGGCTGAGGGAGACCCTCTGAAACGTTATTCTTGAATTATACGAAACATTCAAAACCTTCATTCAGGCTGGAGACGGACGCTCCCAGGAATATCTAGTTTTTGTGATTTTTGGAGAAATTGTTCCTGACCAGGAACTGCGAAATTGTTTGTGTGTGGGTTAAAGTTCAGAGAAGCGACACGAACAGTCCATATTGGGACATCTTCGATACCAGCAGGCTCAGCAACATCAAGACGTGGACAAAGGGAAATTGAGTTGAAACCGTTCGATTCTTTACAGAATCAGCTTGTCGAAATGATCAAGGCAGAAAACACGAGCTGTAGTGAGATTGCAATGCAGCTGTCAGGTTGCATTCATTTCAGTTCCGATGGAAGTGCAAATATTGGATCACAACATTTTGTCACAAGGAAAAAAAAATCATCTGAAAGAACAAGTTGGTTGCCATAGAAACCAGAATGTGTGCATTCACCGCAATTCTAGGCTTCCTGAAAACCTCGTCGTATTTCCCCGACATTTCCTTTGTGCTTGGTTTGTTTGAAGTTTCGCAAAAACCTCTGCTGCAGTGTTTGCTCAGACAGGCGCAGCAATGTATCAAGTGGGGCAGGTAGTTCTGAAGTGAGTGGAGCGTATTGACGCGTGAGGTTGCATTTTTAAGGGTGCGGTTCTCCGAAGGCGTCCTCACTGCATAACCATTGGTGTGTGTGTATGCCTGTGCACTACTGCCCAGGGGATCTGGCAAAAGTGCCCACGCCAACAGGTTAGGTCCCAGGAGAGGACATGTGTGGGGGATCCAGCAGCAGTGCCTTCCTGGACCCCCACCCCAGTGCCTTCTGGACCCCCCGCTCCTCTTGACAGATTGGGCTGTTCACAGGGGTGGGTTTAGCACCAGTGCCAATGCCGGACTCTCCTGTCATTGGACAGAACTTGTCCTGTCTGCAGGGGGGGGGGGTCTGGCATTGGTGCTCATGCTGAACCCCCTGTGCAGACAGGTCAGCTCCCAGGATAGGACGTATGCTGTTGATAGAGAGTGGTGATTGAAACTGTGACTCCTCCCAACCTGCTGGAAAGAAATTTGTAAAGTATAAACACTTACAAACAAGTTTGCCAGTTGACCAACAACCTGGGATGGATCATCAATTGGTCAGATGTTCACAAATATTGAAGTGTAACTGCACAAACAAAAACGAAAACATAGTCAACACGTCACGTGTTATCTGCTGATCCTCTCTTGTGAAATGAGATGTACTTTTCTCTTTTGTTCGTGTAAATCTGTTCTTGAAAGCAGCTATATCTGTTGTTGTGCGAAGTCCCTTCAGGGCGAAGCACCATGCGGAAGTGCAGTATATGGCAAGGTAGATGAAATGTCCCCTGCCCCGGGGGGGGGGGGGGGGGGGGGGGGGGGGGGGGGGGGGGGGGGGGGGGGGGGGGGGGGGGGGGGGGGGGGGGGGGGGGGGGGGGGGGGGGGGGGGGGGGGGGGGGGG
>JAAUXT010066818.1_pt1 | contig 12085 bp, 19 predicted proteins | sample 7278171 | NCBI WGS metagenome assembly JAAUXT01 (sample SAMN14350112, study PRJNA611818) | marine sediment metagenome | isolation source: surface marine sediment (1.8m) | place: French Polynesia: Moorea | collected 2018-08
ATTCGATAAATCTGGATATCCGATTTGTGTTTGTGTTTCCGTTGGGTTTGGCTTTGGCCAACCGAAAGCTCACTGTTTATGAAAGATATTTCAGCCACGCGAAGCATCACACTGTTTACGAGGGAACCGAGTTCCTCTTGCTTGCCGAGAACCCAGGCCACCAAAACGTTCGCATTTATTGGCAGGTTTCTGGCCGGTACATGGGTGCTGGGTTCTCGTTTGTTCGTCCTGGTACCCTTTGATAGCACATTTTGATGCAATATTTTGACGCTCCCTCTGCATGAATCCTTGTTCTGCACTTGCAACTTAAGTTTCCAATCATGTTCATTGCCCACTGGTGGAGATTTTCTCACAAAAGTATGCTTGGTGATAAAACAGAATTTTACTGTTGGTTTCAGCCAAGAAGACATTTTGTTTTGAAAATTTGCACCATTTTGCATGAATCTGCATCAGCATCTTTCGTCTCCCTCGCAGCCGAAGGACGCCAACTCGAAGCTGCAGCAGGAGATACGAGAGTCGCTCATCGACGTCGGCTTCCGCTACTTCCACGTGCTGTGCCGCATGAAGGACCTGGACGAGACCAAGGTCAAGCGCAACAGTGAGTACTCACCAGTCGTGACATTTCCAGAGGTGCAACGGGCAGTCAGATGTCAAAATAGTGAGGGCCATCTGAAACGACAGAGTTGAAACTCAGTACGTTGCCAAAACTGGTAACACATCAACTACCAGAATGAATGAATTGTCAGAGACCACAACAAGGACAGACAGAAATCCAGTCCGTACACCTGGATTAGTCCGTGCGTGTGGGTTTTTGACTTACAACCTGTTTTCAGAGTTGGTCAAGAGCCTGGAGGAAGACACCGCGTGGAACTACTACGAGAACGGGACGCTGAGCATCGAGCTGCTCATGAACGACCAACTGCAGAAAGACTACTTCCGCTGCAAGGATAAGGTGGGGAACACTGTGGTTTGATCCGAGCAGCGACAAGTAGGTCCAATCAAGCTGCACCAAGCAGGCTTTTCAACAAAAGAGGCTCTTTGGTACCAATGGATCTGTCTCCGCCACGTCACTGCAGTGGGTGACAAGCTCGGTGCTGGTGCGGTTTTGTCAGAGTTACACTGGCCAGTTATTTTGCGTTCGCCTCTGTACATGCGACTGGTGCAAACACAGGCACGTCAGCGATACGCAAGGTCTGACAGATGAGCTCCAACGTGAGCGTTGTTGCAGTCGGTGCTGCGCGAGGACGTCAAGGAGATGTTCAAGTACGAGGTGGACCGGTCCTCACCGAGCAACAAGTTGCGCGAATTCATGGACTGGAGCAAGGACATCATGGCCGATATCAAGTACACGCGACGCATATTGGCCAACCCCATCTCCAGGTTCTTCGTGAAGTTCTGGTCAGTTTTCTCTGCAGGTTTCCGTGGCCTATGTTGCGAGCATGTCCTTGACCAAGTCTCTGGTCGAATCTTTAATTGAGTCAGTGATTGGGCGATTTCATGACAACCAAATGGGCACAGTCTTGCATGCGTCACCTGATTGACAGCAGGTTCAACTTGTCAACTCTCCGAAAACACTGCGCAGCTTTCTCTTTTGTTTTCTGGGAGAATGGTTCGTCATTCTATAGTGGATTTTCTGCAATGTCGTTCCCACCCCAACATCTCGCTGACGTTTGTGTCTGCAGGTGGCACTTCAACATCGCGATGATCGTGCTCAGCTTCCTCTTCTTCATCCTCATCATGGTCTTCTGGAGGGCCAACCCTGACGTCAATGTGTGAGCATTCTCACTCAGATCAGGACCGTGTTTCAAAGACCAATTGTCACAGTGCAACTGACAAGTGTTCACAAGTCCTCATTCAGTGGACTGGAATCCGCGCATGCTTCCGCACAACTTCACGCGTTTCTATTCTCATTGCACTGCAGAGTGAAGCCCAACTATGCGTACAGCGAGACGACGGTGACCGTCATGACCTACGCGCTGGGCGTGATACACAACATATTGGCGCTCTGCGTGCTCGTGTCTTACTTCATCATCAACCACCCGATCCTGCCGACGCGTCAGGAGGTGACGTCCGCCGTCAAGTGAGTGTTCAATGGGGCAGGGCTGAGGAAGTGAATACGAGCCCACACCTGTTGATCGGAAGAAAGAAAGAATGAAAGAAAGAAACAAGACAAAGAAACGGTCCTTTTTCCTCCAAACAACATGACTTGTTGTCGCTCAGATCGGCTGTGACGTTTGGTTTGGATGACGATGATGACGATGAGATCGAAAACGTGAGGCGACGTGAGTCGCACCTCGAGGTCAAGTTCTTCAGCTTCAAAACGTTCTGGTACATTGTAAGTGTCCGCGCACTGACTTGCATGAAAAAATGCCCCAAACAAGCACACGAAGAGCATGCAACGTGAACTCATGAAGCCTTGGAAACGTGTGTTCCACGTGGATACAAAAAATTGCTGCGTGTAGCATCACGTACACGTGATCACGTTGTGTTTTTGTCGCAGCTGCTGTTCATTACGTCCATTCTGGGAACCATCTTCTACGGCTACTTCTTCAGTTTCCACCTGCTGCACATGGCCAACTTCAACCAGCTCCTGCTCAGGGCGATTCAGGCCGTCACGAAAAATGGTGCGTGCTGTCACGCCTCACACTAACACACCTCTGGCAGTTGCCGATGGAGGCGGTTGGATTCCGACAATTGAAAATTGTGTGTCCTTGTGACAAACTGCTCGCACATGCGAGTCACATCAATTGAGAAAAACAATCAGTTTAGAATCAAGGGGCCACATTCTTCGGCTCTTGGAATCGCTGGATCTCGCATTTCTGCAACATTCAAAAGTGATTGTCCCGCGAGCGTTTTTATTGTGGTCTTGGTCAGATTCTTCTACCCTGCGTAGGGTTTTCCAACCAAACGACGTTCGCATGCACACACAGGTCGGTCCTTGCTGTGGGTGTTTCTGTACGGCATCTGCTTCATGTACGTGTACGCCCTGATCGGGTTCGCTGGCTACCGCACCCTGTACGACAGCCAAGCAGGGATCTACTGTGAGACCATGTACCAGTGCCTGGTCACCACTGTGCACCGCGGACTCATTCAAACCCCGTTGGAGGTACCCAGCACAAAGAGACTAGTTGGTGCACTTCAGGTTCTTAAGGCTTTTAGGTCACCTGCAGGTGCAAGTTTCTGCTCCAGGCTGAGGTTGTAAGATTCTCCAGATCTCGAAGGGACAAAGCTGTTCAGTGTTGAGTCGCTGGAGAAGAAATGGATCTGCTTCTAAACCAGAAATTCTCGCTGGGATTGGATGGAAGCAAAATGACTGCTCTCCAAAGGACACACTTCATGCACACTCTGAAAGGCCTCTTGCTGTTTGAATTCACATGATTTGTCGAGATAGCGGTTTTGGTTTTTGGCAGGCAGATTTCATTAGACAAACCAGATTTTCTACACTTCCCAAGATATCGAGCGAGTAAACTACGCAGTGCATCTTCCATGTAGTTCCACTCAAATGGCAAGTGATTTTGGATTTGGCTTGCTTGGTACTCTTTGTTCATTCACGCATCTCTTTCACATCAAGGTTTCCTCGCTCTCTGCTGCTTCTGCAACCAATCTTTGTCAGTCACATGGAGGACGGAAATTGAAACGGACAGCTCATCACGTTGTCCTGACAGAACATAAGGCTCTGGAGCCCTGAGGTTCTTGAAGGTCCTCTCAGTTTACATCTGCCACTCGTGCTGGTTTCTGTCAGAACAAGTCCCTCAACTGCCCCCCTCCCCTCAGGCCGCCATCTCCCAATCTAAAAACCATTGAATGGCCTTGCTGATGCTGGATGATGCTACAGGCTACTCGCTGCTCTGGGTCTTCATCTACGGACTCGTGTTCCTGCACATCTACGCCCTCATCGCCTTCGCCTTCCTGCGCGTCATATTCAACCGTCACACCGGCTTCTGCGACACGTTCTACGAGTGCATGTTCACGTCGGTTCGACGCGGCCTCATAGACGGTCTCTTCAACGTGAGTGGTGGAGCCAATGCTGTACTTCACACGTGACAGTGACATACGACTCGTGCTCTCAGGAAGTTTCCCAGCGTTGAAAATCTGCAGAGGACGAAGTGAAATCAGATATTTCTCGTTGCAAATGTCCTGCATTGCGACCCTGTGTTCGGAGCTCGGACGTCCAGAACCCCTTGGATCTACTGGAAGGATCTCGAGAAAACTAACGTACTTATGCTGTTTCCTTTGTGCACAACAGGATGAGGTAATCGGGAATAACGTTTTGTCCACTTCAGATGAAACACTTTCCTGTTCTTGAGCAGCTGCCGTTCGTTGTTTTCTTCTCCTTGAACGAAGCGTGGCTTTTCAGAAACAGAACAAAAACCTTGTTGTGTCTGTGCTTTAATTTGTCATACACCTTGGGCTTCTTTATCCTCGTCTCTGTGGGTGATTTTATTTGGACTTCACATTGATTTCGCTCGTGTTTTTGTGAACCTGTCTCATTTTTTGGCAAGATTTTGACAACGTACTTGTGAAAGGCACGTGAGTTTTCGGCGGACGGAGAGAAACACTTCTTACATGGTCGTTGTTCCACAACAGAATGTTGCACCTGTAGATCCCAACAAAACCTTCTGTATGCAGAGTCAATTGTTTCACGACTTTACCAGAAATATCAAACAAACTTGATGTCTTCCAAACTGACGACATTCCTTTGGTAGAGTGTGTGCGCGAACACGAGAGCACATCTCCACCGTCTCTTCTCCACTTCAGTTTCTGGAGGTTCCTGAAGACAAAAACTTCGAGTTCCACCTGAACAAAGCCATCTTCGACGTCACCTTCTTCATCATCATCACCACAATTGGGCTCAACATCATCTTTGGGATCATTGTGGACACCTTCTCTGAACTCAGAGACAACAAGGTGTGTGCGTGTGTGAGTGTGTGTGCGTGTGTGAGTGGGTGTGTCCATTGTCCGGTGGCAGGTTTGACTGTGCATCGCAAGGTTCCCAGGACAGACATGTAGGGAGGCACCACCCACCATTGGAAGAGATGAAAAAGCACCTGACAGGTTGTGGGAACCCACCACCCACCACACAGATGAACAACAAAGGATCACACGCAAGGGGAGAACACAAAAAGGTGGTTCCTTAGGTGTTCACAAATTGAGCAATGACAAGATGGACAATGCAAGTACCAAACCGAGGCCAGAGAGTGTGAAGCCTGCCAGAACACAGTTCCCCCCAACCAAAACCCTGAGCAAAAAATACTTGACACTGCCACTTCCCATTTTACGCTTCGAAATTCATTTCACGAGTTTATCTGCAGTGGAACGTGGACAACGACATGAACTCGACGTGCTTCATCTGCTCCAGAAACTCGTACGACTTTGAGCACCAGGGAGGTGGGGTGCGTAGTCGCAGCTCGTACAACTCGTGTTCGTTTCATTGTCGTGTGCTGCAGTGGTAAAAATCAACTCCTCATGTAGGCACAGCAGTGAGTGGCATAACTTGCTGGTTGGTACGAAACACAAATTATCTGCAGGGCTTTGAGCACCACGTGAAGCATGAGCACAACCAGTGGGCTTACCTCTTCTTCTTCATCCACCTGGACGAAACGAGGCCCAACGACTACACAGCGCTCGAGCTCTACGTGTCCAGGATGGTGGGTATCAGGGTCAGATGAAGTGGTGTTCACGTTGCTGTGTGCCACGGGAAGCATGCAAACATTCTCTGACCAACTGCAAAGGTGTGGTCTGTGATGTGTGAGGAATCCGGTTGTTCCAGGTGCGAGCCTCCGGCCGGGTCATGTTTTCGTGAATTCTTTCAATACGTTTGTTCGCACTTGCAGCTGGAGCGAGAGAACTACAACTTCTTCCCTCTGAACCGCGCGCTGAGTCTGCAGCACGAGGAGGACGACAATGAGCTGAGGCTCGAGACGCTCATGACGCAGGTGTCCTACCTCGTCAACAAGATGAAGGAGGAGGTGAGGCCCGTGTGCGTGTGTGTGTGTGTGCGCACAAGTAAAGTAGGGGTTGAAGTGTGTCAGTATAGCCATGGCTGCTTGCGAATTTTCCTCAACAGTGAATCCGTGCAGTCCAATTTGTTTGTCGTAATCTTCGTGTCCTTGTTTGTCTCTTTGAAGTTGCAAAGGTCCGTTGTCTCAGTTGTCCAGTTTGCGTGCGTGCTTGTTCTGATTGCTCTGTTGCTGGAGAACATTTGAGTTCAGTTGTTGCGTTGGCTTTGTTTCTTCCAGGTCAAAATCTTGTGGTCTTTTTGTGACGAAAATTTGTTTTGTTTATTCAACGTTTCAGTTGCTTTTCTTAAATTAAGTTCTGCTGATGCTGTACGCTTGTGAATTGTGTGTTGGCAACAGGAAGCACTCAAGACCCGCGAAGAGGAGAGGAAACGACAGCAGCAGTGGGAAAAGGAGATTCGTGCCTCAAAGTAAAGCCCTTTCTGCAGCTTTTCTCTGTGTTCCCCCTTTTGCAGTGAAAGTCTTTTGCTCAATATTTGAATGATCCTGAAGCGTCACAGAAATAGAGCGAGTTAATCTGTAAATCTTGTCCGACTGAACTCCTCCTCAATTTGTGACGCCCATGCTGTGTGATCGCAACTGAGCTGGACACCTACCGAGTGTTACCGGTGTGTGCCACGGGGCCCTGGCATGATCAAGAGCAACGCACACACACACACGTTCCGTGCACCCACGTAGAAATTTCAATTCCTCTTCATGCAGGATGCTACCAATGAGTAACACATCTGGCACACAGACAAGTCCAATTGAGTTGTGAAGACTTCTCTCCCAAAAGTTATTGGCCCTCTCAGCATAAGGTTCAGGAACCAAAAACCCAAGTCGCTCAATGCAGTTTCAAGTGCTTTCACTACTCACAAGACACCCCAAAGGGAAGCTGTGATCCAGCTTCTAGTTCAAGCGGGAAGGTTCAAATACGTTTGTGAGGAACGCGCACACGTAACACGAAGACACATGGGTGAGAGCAAGGTTCAGACCAAAAGCTCTTGGAGCCCGGAAATTTGCTGTTTGGGGCGAAAAGTACAATGGACGCCTTGTTTTTCTCTTTTTCAGGAAGCAATAAAGCAACGTGCGATCGAGCGGGCCCGGCAGGACGAGTGGGAGAAGGAGAACGCCATCGAGGCGCTGCAGCAGCCCATCAACCCGTTCCAGGGGATGCGACGCCAGGCGACGCTGCTCGCGCAGCAGATGCGGGCCGTGCGGGAGCAGGATGCGGCTGAGACCAGCGAAGAGTCTCCGCGACAACCCCCCGCCCTGCCGGGGTCTGCACAGCCCTCGCCCGCTGCCTCGATGCAGGCAGCCGCCCTCAAAGAAATGATGAAGGCCAAGGGAAAAGACAAAGACAAAGCAACGCCGATTCCCAGTGACGACGAAGGGGCCGGCGACGATGGTGGTGAAGGGGACGGTAAAAGCTGAAGCAGCACTGACGGCATTTCGTGTCACTCAATCTGTGAATGAACTTCATACCACTTGCGTTAATTTGTATTTATTTCAACATTTCGTCCTACAGGAAAAACAACACAAACGTGTGCGATAAGCCTGAGAAGCGTTCAGTACAATTTATTCAAAGACGAACTTTCCCGGACATTGTAAACACCCTGCACTGCAGGGCGGTCGATGGGCGCGAGCCGCACAGACCTCACGTTTACGCGGGTTGCCCCTCGCGTGTTTTGAGACTTTTTCACTGTTAACGTGCCACGGCCAGTCCAAGTCAGCAAGTTCTCAACAAAGACTGTCTTTTGGATTGGTGTCGTTGTTGTTGGCTTTTTTTTTTCGCAGAAATGTTATTCAATTGTCTGATGTTGCTCAAGCAAACGTTGAAGTGCCTTGAAAACCTGATCATCAGAACTTTGCGAAATCTTCGATTCGCTTGTCCAACTCGTGGCCTACAGATCTCTAACTTGTCATAACACGACATGGTGATACAACAAAGTTCATGTGTTGTTGATGTTGTTTGTTTTTTTTTCGTTTGTACACAAGTATGAAAGCTTGAAATTGTAATCAGTCTGTATGACGGGTGAGAAACGAGAACAGTTGTCAGACCGCCGAACAACGAGAATGCCCCTGGCATTGTGTCGCGCGTTGAGTTGCATCAACTTTTCCATGACGTAGTGAGGGGTGGGGGTCACACAGATTTCTTTCTCAGGGCAGCTCAACTTTTCCATGATGTTGTGACCCCCCCCCCCTTCCGACGTCATGGAAACTGTGGTAGAGTCTATGTACAGACAGACAGACGGACAGACAGACGGATACCGATCACTAAAGTCGCGCTCGCGTGACTAAAAATCAGTGGGTTTTGACAAACGTCAAAACAACATGCACCAACATGCTGCCACAAGAGACAGCACAACATGCATTTTGGAGATTTTTCAAGGAGACATCGACACCACGGAATTTCATTCCACTTGAAAGTCCCACAGCAATCTTGATCTGTTTTCCACTCGCACACAGTCATTGAACGTTTTGGTGTTGATGTCGGCATCCTGGAGAGGTCACTGTAGTTCCAGTTCTGAGCCACTGGGTGGCGGTGGACATTGTCCACCACGACGAAACCTTCAGTTCACGACGACGACGGGAGAGCGCGGGCTCTTTGGCTCGACGTCGGTGCTCGACTGAGAACGCGCCGCCCTCGCCTCACCACCAACAAACGACTTCTCTCGGTGCTGCTGCTGGCTTCGCAACTCCCGAGTCCGCTGTCGGAAAACAAAGCGGAGAACGCCACGATGACTGCGACGATTCGGTTTCTCCGAGATCTTGAGGTCGTGGTTGGTCAAACCAAACTTTTTCCCCGACATTCTTTCCCTATGTTATAGACACATTCCGACGATGACAACCAGTCGAGACCTTCTGAGGGCAAAGAACACAATTCAGCACATAAGGTTGAGGGCTCAGAAGGTACTTCTGCTTGGCTGGACATGAGGCCGAAAATTCGAATCGACAGGAAAACCAGAACACACAGGCAGACAATTCGGGGAAAGTGTTCGGGTCGAATCCTCCAAATGGCCCAGAGGATCCAATCTGGCCCTCCCACCCCTTTCTCACAACATTCACAAACAAGCCATTGCCGACATCGCGGGTTCAAGCGTGAAAGACACCACTGCCTTACCTGTCTGCTGAGCAAGCCGGGCGGGCTCGGCATGTTTTCCAGCTTGGGTGAGCGTGGATACTTCAAAAGATTGTCCACTTTCAGCAAAACCTCCCTGGAAAGATCAGGTCAAGATTCAAACGGATTGAGACAACGATTTGAGTGCTTCAGCAAGCACCACACAGACGCGCTGGCCCGAAGGCAGTTCAATACGGAACCTGGATAACTCACTGAATTCTGTCTCTGATCTCCAAACGATAGAGTTGACCATCGTCAACCTTCTGTTGTGGAGTCTTCACTGGCTTCAGCAACTGCAAGCACAGCAGCTCAAGATCAACACAGGTCAACTCAAACACAACAGAACTCCACAGCAAGGACAGAACGCTGGAGAAAGGTTTGCCACTCAGCAGTTCGCAGAGAATGAAAGACAAACGTCTCGCTGGACCTGATTCCGGTTGTACTGACCTTGACATGAGTTCCCGCCTGGAACCGGACGGACTTGTGCTCGGCTGTGAAGGTCAGGTTGACGCTGTCCTGACTCAGAACGCGCAGAGCGATGTGCGGGTTTAGCGCGAGAGTCAGCGGCTGGATCGGCGGCGCGTGCACGTGCTGAGCCTGACGCACATACATCGTTTGGTTTTCATAGTTCCTCTCTGTTTCGTTTTCCTCAAACATGTATGACAACACGATCACCAAGGAAACGGATGTTCAAGAGAGGATTACCTGATCCTTCCAGCTCCATTTCCGCTTCTTGTTTCCGGTTTCGTCAAACTTTGTTCCGCCCCACAGGGTCATCACCAATCTGAAAAAACGCAGGTCTTCATCCGTGGAATGCTCCTCACATCTCTGTTTCTCACTGGTTCATGACTTCATGGTGTCACAAAAGTGTCTTCTTCACTCCAGAAAGAAAAGTCCGAGACCTGAGAGCTCCCGACGAGTAGTAGGCGGCGGCGCACCCGTTCTGCGTCACCACTGCCAGCAAGTTCGCCTCGTCGTCCGTGTCCGCTTGCACCACGTAACTGTAGAGGCCCGGCGTGTCCAGAGGCAACACGCTCACAGCGACCCGACCAGACGGGTAGCTGTCATCACGTCAAGATGCCTCCAAATCGTTTGCTTCGGAGCCAGAGGCTCCTGGTGCAGAAGCACAAGGTCAACTTGCTCAACCACACGACCGCTTTTGCTGAACCGTTTTTGAGTGTTGGACGAAATTTGCAACCACACCCTTCATTCAGCCAAAGGGAACAGTCTTCTAGAGAAGCTCTTCAACACAAGCTGCATGCATTGCTGGGTAGGATACAAAACATTGCCCGACCCGTCAGGGAAGAGAAGGATGAAGGAGCTCCCGTCCATGTAGAAGCGTCGCACCAGCTCCGACTCCCGCCCCGACTCCTGCGGTGGAAACAATTTCTTGGCCAAACGAATCGTGTATGAATGCGGAAGAAGGCAAGAAACGATCAGTTTTCAGTCCGTGAAAAACACTGCATGCTATGTAAACGAAAGTTGTCCTTACAACAGCATGTCCCGCGGTCGGCAGCTGACGAAACTTGTGAACACAGCCGGAGTGCAGCTGCAAGCAGAGGGTGAAGCAGGTGTGAAGCAGGGAGTGAACAGTGTAGGAAAGGTGAACGTGCGACAATGGGTAACTGAACCATCACCAACCCTTTGTTGGGAAGGGAAGTCCGCAGGAAAAGAAGAACAAAATGGAACAGTACGAGTACGAAGAAAACAAAGGACAAGAAGAAGAAAATTAATGTGATCGAAGGAGGAAAACATGCAAGAAAAACACAACAATGGCAGCCAATCAGTCTCATCCTCCCAAACATTGCAGCAGCCAAAGCGACCCATGCTTGAAACTTCCCCGTTATTTTCAAAACAGACAAATTCGCAATTTTGGCCGTGCCAAAGCTGAGAACCTAGAAAAAGGTTCCACATCTGCAGGTCACGGCTCCCCGTTTCTTGTCTCTTGTCCTTCTAACTGCACCCACCTCGCGTTGTTGCGGATCCATCTGCGCCCATGGCGTGTACGAGCGGAGCTGCGGCTCCCACACCACCGACTCGAGGGCCACGTCCCCCTGCACCTCGCTCTCCCTCTCCGCGGTAGGCGACGGCGGACGCACGGTCCACCCTTCCTCCAGACACCGCTCGGACGACAGCTCGTAGTTGATGGTACTGATCTGACGCGCAACTGCAGAACATTGCAGAGCCGCTGATGGAAACACAAAGAAAGTCAGTTGAATCTCACATGATGGACCTCATCTGTGGCAGAACAACACTTCAGTTGCTTTTTGGTAGAATTAACTTGCTTTTTGCGATACGCATCCAACTTGTCAATGACTCAGGTTTTGAAACAGAGCTTTCTCAAACTGAGTCTCACTGTCTTTGTCACAATACCATTGTCCTGGACCTCCAATCAATCCATCAATGGGACTTACGTTCCTCTGACCACACAAATTTTCTATCCCCCTCATTTGTAATAATGGTTTAACATTTCACAAGGTCTTTTTATGCATTTCATTTGTTCGGAAACATTTCTCTGCGCGTGCTTCTCACTGCATTGTGTGCGACATGTAGCGCCAGCGCTTTTGGGTAAGTTCCTGCTGGAGAAACGAGTGAAAGTGAAGCAGACGAGTTGAACATGCACCAAGCACCAAACATTCACCCAGGTTCCAAAGCTCTTTTGCACACAAAACACCTGACCCAGCTAGAACACCTGAACAACAAAATGATATCGATGAACTGAAGTTACCACACGACAAAATCAGAAGTGCACTCAGTGGTACCGAACTCCTGCACACCTGGATTTGACCCAAGCATCACCAACACCTCGTTCCTCAGCAACCAGCACTTGAAAAGCAAGAAGTTCAAGCTTCCCACCAAACTTGGTATTTCTCGAACAACCAAAGTTATTGTGCGAAGTCCCTTGAGGGCGAAGCACCATGTGGTAATGCAGTATATGGCAGCTGGACCAAAATGTCCCCTGCCC
>JAAUXT010066307.1_pt1 | contig 12084 bp, 13 predicted proteins | sample 7278171 | NCBI WGS metagenome assembly JAAUXT01 (sample SAMN14350112, study PRJNA611818) | marine sediment metagenome | isolation source: surface marine sediment (1.8m) | place: French Polynesia: Moorea | collected 2018-08
AGTGTTTGCATGTGCATGGTGCCCATTGACCAGTGTTTGCATGTGCATGGTGCCCATTGACCAGTGTTTGCATGTGCATGGTGCCCATTGACCAGTGTTTGCATGTACATGATGCCCATTGACTTGAGCTCGAATGCAGTGGTGCCCATATTGTCTTTTGTTGGCACCTGTCGCGTGCAGATCGGAAGTTTGAGACACAGCGCCCAACACAGGTACGTTACGCACGACGCATGCAGCGTGAACGTGGCCCACGCCTCCAGGGGAGGAGATTCCACACGGAGCTTCAACGAGCCTCTTCTGCTGTGGTTCAAGTGGTGCTTCCCTTGTTTCGTGGCAGGAAGTCTGGGTCCGTTGGGGATTCGTGCGCAGCGCGTATCAGATGCGGAGACGAGGCTGAGACGGGGATGAGCCGCACATCAAAGGGGCCGCAGCGCTGCACGTTTCTCTGCTGCACAACCGAGACAGCGCAATGCTGCAGGATAGATTCACGTTGAAATGTACGGCAATGGACGCGTTGTGTGGACGCTCTCGCGAAGGGATGCACACTGATCACGACGCATCCCGTGTGATGTACTGGTTGTTGACATGCTCAGAACAAGTTTTTCTGTTGCGTTGCGGGTGCTGCTTGGCACAACACTTCAGCGTTGTTCGTTCCTCATTTCCTGGTGTTACTCGCCTGCAGACAAAGCACCCAGAAAGTCATCCAGGGGTACATTCATGAGTTGACTCACCCCCTGGAGAAAGTCCAATTCGAAGTTTCAGATATAGTTTCAAGTGGAAATGCTCACGCCAGGGAACCGCTCCGCGTACCCAAGCTGCGCTGACGTCTTCATTCAGTCTGCGTATCCAGGCAACCTGCACTCACGCGTCAATGCACTCGCGTATCCAGGCAACCCATACTCACTTTTGACGCAGCTGTGGCTCGCCTCGAGGTACGCCGTCAGGTCCTTGGGGCACGGCTGGAACGTGTCCCTGAGGGACGGGATGTTGAAGTGGCACTGGCGGCGTCCCGAGCACCGCTTATCCAGCTCGTCCATGACGTCAGCAGCACACGTGATGTAGCCGTAGTCCCTGGCAACGCAGCGTCCCACTCGCATGCGTCCGTAGCGCGCCGCCTCCATGAGAATGACCTCGCCGGCGCCGCAGGCGGCGTCGAACGCCTCGAACTGACAGTAGTCCCGGAAGCCGGCTGTGGGGAGAGAAAGAATATAGACGTGAGATGGCGCTGAGGGCGCTGAGGGCGCTGAGGGCGCTGAGGGCGCTGGGGGCGCAAGGGACCAGCGCGAGGGCAGAACAGCCTGACTGAGCAGTGGATCGGATGTTCCGCCGAATTCATTGTGTGTGTGTGTGTGTGTGTGTGTGTATCTGTGTGTGCGTGTGTGTGGTGAGAGGCGAAGAGAGAGTCACGCACAGACGGCGTGTTGCTGGTTCGACCTTGCATACGAGACAGGTCCATAACAGTGTTGTAACTTCGTAACAAGTGTTGAACTGAGTAACTCTTTTGTTCCTGACTGCGTGTTTGTTCCGCACAACAACAGGAGTGTGAGAATTTTGATTGGTAAAATTCATCACCAGAGGAGGACTCCTTTGTCAATTGAAACTCAATCTTCGTCGGTGCACCAAAAGTATGTTCTTGCTAAAGAGTGAAGTTCGTCTCAGTAGCAGCGGTAGCAACAACAAAAGCGGCAGCAGCAACAACAGGAGCAGCAACAGTCGTAACAGCAGCAACATTTCAATCGAAAAGTGTGTTGAAAAACGAGGAAAGAAGGAGAAAGTGGAGGATTTCGTGGACTTCCCTCAATCATCGCTAAACGGAGGAAAAATGGCGACGCCGATTATACATGTAAATTGGAAGTGGAATTCCATTTTTGGCCCCTGAATAGGGCGCCTCGCGCGCTGTGATCACTCTCGCATCAGATTTATAGCTCCTGAGATAAATCACCGTATTTCACGGGGAGCAGATAAGTTTCCATTTATGTAGATATTACTTATTTAATTGCCTCGTCATTGGGCGCTGCCGCCGCTCCTCGAGACGCGCAGAATTGGCGCGCGCTGAATAGAGCTGTGAGACGCTGACCCCGTGCGACGTGAGAGGGCGCTGGGTTCACACCGCACACGTCACGCGCCGTGTCCCTGTGCGTCAGTGTGGGGCTGCGTCACGGTGTCTGGTGGGAATGATGCAAGCGGCAAACTAGAAGCTTGTTGGCTGCGTCACGCGTTGCGTCCCAGCGCACGTCAAAAGTACGTCAGGATGCACTTTGGGTCACGCTCCTGTTCACGTCAACGACACCGTGTCAATTGAGCGACGCAGCGCCCACTGACTCACACAGAGACGCAACGCACGACAAACGTGACGTGTACCTAGCTTTGTGCGGGGGTGACCTCGAGTGATATGAAAACGAAATGTGATCGTGATAACCATTTGTGCCTCAGGGATTTTTTTTTCGGTTTTTATTTTTGGTCTGCCAAAAAAAAACTCGAGACAGGCAATTGACAAGTTACACGGAGAATGCATTTGGCTCGGATTGGGTTTGTTTTCATTTGCGGTGATTGGTTGGTGAGTGCGGGAGAGGAACGCTGCAGGGGCGAGGCGGGGGCGAGGCAGGGGCGAGGCGGGCGTCTAATGCAATGAGCATGCAAAGTGCTGCATTTGCCTGCGCCTTCACCTTGCCCTGCTCTCCAAGCGTCAAATTCGGACACTTTTCCAGTCTGATTCACGTTGAATGCGTCATGTTCTGTGTTGCGTCCCAGTGGAGCTGGTCAACAGGTGCTTGTCGCTTGCAACGCAGAGTCCATTGGCCTGCACTGCGACGCACCGTGTGACGCATCTGGTGTGAAACAGGTTGTTTGGTGGTGCAGGTCCCTATTCTGGCTGCCACTCAACTTGAAGTGACCTGGACGGCTGTGTGAATGAAGCGATGACCTGAGTGCACCGGTGTGAACGGGCTGTGTTCCTCTGGGTCAGGGGACTCGACCACCGGTGTGAACCCGACCACCGGGGTGAAGGTGCCACTGGGTCAGAGGGATTATAAATCTCTGCTTGAATTTGCATCCGTGACTTGCTGGATGTTCCCCGTGTGTTCTGTACGAGTTCACAACCGGTGGACCGAAGACAGCTTCCTCCAAACAAGCAACAAACATTTTACTCGGCATCTGAAACAGTTTGAGACATGCCGCGGACATCGCAAATCTACAACAATGAGAAACGCTGAATTCATTCGAAAAATATTGTGAGCTGAAGTGCACGACAGCGACAGCCATTTTTGAAAACAGCATTTTGTGAGCTTTCACTGCAATTCCTGACGGAACGGAACAAACGGATGCCGCGCCCTTTGACTGCACATGTGAGGGAGGCATGTGGATTCCGTCCAAAGCCTCGTTCACAACCTGACTCCCGTTGTCCAGACTCGATGTCACAGAAGAAATTACCGGGATCAGGCAAATTCTGAATCAGGCCAGAAAATTCTCGCTGTCATTGATTTGGAGCGTGTTTGAACTGGTGAAAACATGGGATTCCGATTCGGATGCACAGAAACAACGTGTGTCCTTGTCACGCTACGTATCGACGCAATTCTGATGCATCCAGTGTGAACCAGGCCGTAGCTACTGCGTGCAAGTCTGTGCCTCTGCGTCTGCCTGTGTGTTCTCTTGCTTGAAAAGGAGAACATTGTTTGTGGTGGAGAGGAGCTTCGTCGCGACCTCCCTCACTCTTCTGGTCACACAATTGCCAGGGACGGATCCGTGGTCCAGTCCAGTCGAAGCGTTGTGAAGACACAAGAAAACTTTTGAGACCTCAGTCCCAGAAAACAAAACGAGGAGAAGGTTGGGTGTGTGTGTCTCATGTATCCAGCGACTTGCACGAAGGTGGATGCGGTTGAAAGCATGTACTTCAACTGGTGTCTTTCTCAAGGACCTGAAACCTGAGGGCACGATTTCAGTGGGACGGGTGACCGTTCGCGTTTGAAGAAAATGGAGAATGTAGTCCCAGGCCCCTCCGGGCCCCTCAGGATCCACGTCTGGCTCCCGCCATTTTTATGAAAAGCCGTGTGTCCCCAATCCTGCGGTTCCAAGTTCTGTCCACACATGTCAGCATCATTAGGTTCGTATCCTGATGTGGTGCTGATGTAGATGGGTACGGTTACACAAAAAAAGCAGCGGTGGAGCAGCCTTGGCACCGGTGTAATGATACAGTGAGACACCCCAAACCAGGAGACACGGGTGCCAGGTCATTTCAGGTTTCATAACTGGACATCCGTTTCAGGCCGAGTCTGAAAGAGCCAGGCACCCCACCCTGAACATGCCACTCAGAACCTTGGCTAGTGCCTGGCTATTTTAGGTTCAGCCAAAAATGGCCCGAGAGGCACCTATGTCTGGAACACTCCGTGTCGTCACTTCATGCCCCGGCACTGCGATTGCAGGAGCACGCCATTATGCTCGACTCCTGTGGACAACGCTGTGATGGAGCGCTGTCCATCTGCAGTGCTGAGAGGGGGGTGCACAGTGGAGGCGTCACGTTCGTGTGCGCGCCATGGGGTCCTGTGTCGCACTGGATACGTCACGCGTCACAACGTCGTAGCTGCGTCACACTGGACGCGCCGTGTGTCGCGTCCCCTGCGTCCGCCATGCCTGGGCGCTGTATTGCATTTGATGCGTCTTGCGTCTTGCGTCGCGTCCCTGGACCAGGTTACAGCAACACCACCTTTTCAGTGATTTTACCTCTGAAGGGAAGCGACGCTTGACACATTCAGTGTGAAGTTGCATCCTGCACCATGGCTGCAGCCAGTGAACGCTGCGACGCCCCTTGACTGATGACGCAGGAATGCGACGCTACAACGCGACGCACGACGCGAGCAGCGCGGCGCGGGCGTTGAGGCGCGTCGCTCTGCAGCGGTAATGGGAGACGGTCGCCGGGCTCTCATCACGCAACGGGGAGCGCGGCCGGCGCCCCGTTCCATCAGTCTCGTCTCGTGTCACAGCGGCGCTGTAGAGACCCAGCATAGACTCTACCTGCCTCACACAAACCCTTCCTCAAAGGCTTTTGCAGGGATAAAAATGTCAAACTTTTTGTTTTGTTGTCCTTTGTGACACACGAGTCAGAGAGAGATTTTCTCCAGCGACATGGAAGTTCCCACCAAGCCCCGGCTTCGCCACATGTAACGACAGCTTTCCACTCTATTTTTGTTTCCAATAGTAAAAAAGACTGAATGGCTCCAATGATGAATTGAGCCACAATTAAAGATAAATGGCCTTCATGTCCAGTTCCAATCACGCACTGGGTATCAAGCACCAACATGTGCTGATCCATCACGGGAAGTCAATACATGTAGCAACTGCCGTTCCTCACGCCGGGTTCACACTGGGTGCGCCGTGCGTGGCGTTCCTGTGCACGCTGTCTTGTGGACCTGAACAGGGCCGTTGCGCCAATTGGCCCGACCAAGGATGCAGCATCCATTGACCTGCACAGGGTGCAGCTCCATTTGAGTTGGTACAGGGATGCAGCACCCATTGACCTGCACAGGGTGCAGCTCCCTTGAAGTTGGTACAGGGGTGCAGCACCCATTGAGTGACACAGGGGTGTAATGCCCATTGAATTTTGCATGGACATCGTACGCGTTGAAACGTGTACAGGGACGCAACGCGTGACGCATACAGCGTGAATCTTGCTGGAGTCCGAACCCGGCAGCTTCTCTGTGGCAGCGGTTGTTGTCCCCGTGTACTGACAATGTCAAAAGTACAACCAGCCCTGCTGCCTTTATCCCAGAGTCCATCTGACCTCCGTGCTCTCTTTTAACAGCCCCATTTATTTGTGTTTGGAAATCCATGTTCGTCATGGCTGGCTTTGTTCACAAAGTTCTTTCGTCTTTGAAGTTCTTTGCATAAAATTTGCCTGTCTAAGGAGATGTGAAAATATTAGTTTTTTATGTGAATTTTCAAAAGTGCAAATTACGTTCGTGTCACGCTTCCGATGTCACGAGTTATCCTCATCAAGGCTCCATTCAACAGATCCAGGGATCTTCTGCAGAAAACCTTCGCGTTTAGTTTCAGCGTCGTGTGATGCTGCATGTGTAGAATTGATCCTTTCTTCGCTTTGAAGACGCAACAAATGTGTCCCAGAAGGAGATTGACAAAGGAGGACCCGACGCCCGTGAAGCTGGATGGAGAAGGGCAGATTGAGGAGCCCCACCGCGCGTGCGCAGCACGTGTGTATCTCACACTAATTTCGTCACTCTGTTTCTTTAATCTGACAAGACAGACGAGTGGTGTTAGAAGGATTCGTCCCTGGGCCGGGTTTACGCTGGATGAGCCTCGTGTTGCCTTAGAGTGGCTATCGCCTGTGTTCGTGTATAGGGACGCAGCGCGTGGCGCACGCAGCGTGCGACGCCGTCCTCGCTGCCGGCGGCGGAGGCGTTCCCAGCGGCGGGTCCGCACTGCGCGCTCCCTCCCTCCGCGCACGGCTAATTTTCCTCCACCGAACCGGCATCATATTGGCAATAATGTATAGGGTTCGGGTGTTTGGTGGCACTTAAAGTAATTGCTGTTTTCCAGGGAGAAAGCTGAGCTCTGACAGCGATCTGGGGCTGGGTGCGCGCGCGCTGGGTGCGATGCGCATCGCGGTCAAGTGTGAGTGAATCAGAGCTGCGTCGTCATGCGCAAAGCAGCTCCCATTCACCACGCACGACGCATTCGGTTTGGTGCAACGCCCATTGACCTGCACAGGGACGGAACGCACGACGGGTCCACTGTGTCCCCAAACCTCAGATCCAGTGGCCGCTGGTTTGTGCAGGGACGCAAGGCGTGAAGCACGAATGGGCCCAGCACCGACGTAACGCGTGCAGCGTGTACCCGGCCCTTGAACAATCTCAGTCTCCGTCGTCCAGGCTCCGACTGCGCTGCTGGGACCTCGCTTCTCTGGACACGAAACTCTCTCCGTTTACTGCGTCATGGCAATTCGTGTGTGTTTGGACTTGGCTGCTTGAGTTCAAAAGGGGAAACGTGGGTTCACGCCACTGGAGTCATTAAACTCAACGTCACCTGCGACCAATTGTCATTTTTACGGAAGCAACCTATCAAGTTTCACTCCTGTCTTTCCAAAGAGTTCGTGAGAATGAAGTTCCTTTGTGTGAACAGGAAGTGTGCATCACTTTGGCTCCTGTTCGTGGTTATCCTTTGCTGCAGGGACACAGCTGAAACCGTGTGGAGCACGCACATCAACACACACACACACACGTGCGTGCACACATACATACACACAATCTGTCTTATCAAAGGGCACAACACAATAAATATTGCTCATGGCGAAATCATCAATGCAAAGGGAACAGATTGTGTCCACATGCAGAATGCCAGCACGAGTCCCCACCTTCCCTGACAATGCGTGCGTGTGGCTGAGTGTGTTTTGGTGTGTGTGTGTGTGTGTGTGTGTGTGTGTGTGTGTGTGTGCACGGGGGGGTGTGCGGCGTTGGTGTTGTGCGCAGTCTCCAGCGTGCAGATTTGTTTTCAGAAACTGTTTCTGGGTTTGGGATGCATGGGAGTGAGGTTTTTGAGCCGTTTGACACTATCGTTTTGATACATGACGCCTCCACGTAAACTGCATTATTTACACGGCGGGGCTTTACAGTTTTATCTGTGTATTGAAGACAACCATGCATCATTTCATCCAGTCTCCCTCCTTATTTAACGCATTCAATACTGTTATCAGCTGCAGTCGTCGCTTACATCCCCTTTATGAATACCGTTGCTGTGATCACGTTCGTTCTTGGGGCCGTCATTCTTCCAGGCACATAGAGACACAGCTCGCCCAGGGGCGGGTCCAGGGTCTGGTCCTGGGGGTGCCGGGCGGACTCCCTTGGGAGGGGCGGGATTGAACTGAAAGTCGAAAAAAAGTTGAGGCGTAAAACAGCAGGGGTGTTCCTGGACCACGCGGAGCCACCTCTGGCAAAAGTTCCGCCTTTGTGAAAAGATGACCGCTTTCACAGTTGTCCTCAAGATTGCAAACCAGATTCACACAGGAATTGAAAAGCTTTGTCCTCAGGAAGGTGCTTATCTGGTCAATGCGGCGTGGCAGGCCATTCTGCCCTCGGTGACTCGACGTGGGGCCGGGGTGGGCACAAGGGGGCAGTGGGGGCGAGGCAACCGGGCCAGGAAACTGGGACAGCCTGGAAGGCGGGCCGGGGAAAGGAGCACCAGGATGGAGCCCAGGGAACCGTGGAGAGATGACTGAGCAACTGCGTCTGGGCAGGGCAGGTGCGGGGCGGAGGACCAAGAATCCAGGTTTACGCCAGGGCGTGCAAGACCCAGGTAGGGACTGAGCCGAGGGAGATGAGACCTGGCCGGATGGTGACGGGTCGGGGGGGGCGGTGGGCGGTGAAAACTTCAGTGCGCAGATGGGATTGTTGTGTCGTGAATCGCACAGCAGATCTCTGTCCCTGGGAAGTCGCAGAACCCCAGTCCTCATCCCGTGCCGGCTGAACACCGCGCTGCAGCTCCACGTCTCAGGTGACGCGGAGAAATGTGAACGTTTGGCATCTCCCGGCACAGGAGGGGGCTGGAACCAGGCCTCGTTTGCACCGCATGTGACGTGCGTTCCGCTCCTGCACAAAGCTCCGTGTGAACGCAATTTGCTGCTGTGTAGGAAGCGACGCACAGCAACGCAACACTGGAAGCGTCTGCCGTGAGACACTCTGGAGCAGACGTGTGACACACCGTGTCTCAATTGACGCTTGATGCACACGTTGTGAAAGACTTCTCCGCATACAGGAACGTGCGAATGGAGGGGAGTAATTTCATGTGTAGGCGTTCTGCAGGGAAGCGGCGTTCACTAGTGAGCGCCACCGCCGGCACGCACTTCGTTTCGCATGCACCGCGTAACGCTTCCTGACTTCCGTTGGCACGCCTCGCATGACGCCTGCAGTGTGAACCCGACGTCAGGAGAGAGGGAGACGGAGAATAGGCTGCGTGCTGCGAGGAGAAGCCGTCGTCTCAGAAAGGCACGCGTAATTATCGCTCAGCGAGAAACGTGATCGCTGATAACGGGCGCTTCATTATACTTCACTCCTCCTCCTCCATTGTCTCACTTTCTCTCCCTCCTTTGTTCGTTCGCAGGGGCGTCCTGTGGAGCGAGCTTGGGTTGTGCACTGGCAACAGCTGAAGGCAGGCGTTCTTGGGGGCTGGTCGGACGCACTGATATCCTGGTGGATTGGGCCCACCCAGATTTTGGGTTCTCCCACCTGTGCAACGCGCCTGTGTTCAGTGCGCAAGCATTCTTGTTTTCTGCCCCTGCGCCTGTTTCCCGAACGCTCGGTTGGCGTCCAGCCGGCAGCTCCACCCTATTCGTCACGCCGCAGCCTCGCTTCATTTATCAAGGCTTACGTCGGGCGTAACCGGATTACCGATTCATATAAAAAAGATAATACTATCATTTCGGGCTCGGATTGCTTGGATTGCATTGTAATCGGATTCATTTGTTTTAATTTGGGCGCCACTGTAATACAGGAGAGGGGCGCGCGCCATCGCTCTCCGTCGCTAACCGAATCGCTGTCGGGGCAGATGCGATAAATCCTGGGCGTCGCTGGTGCAGGGAGACTGCTGTAGGGACGCAGTCTTGCATGGTGCAGTGCAACCTGGGCGTAACGCTGCAGTGACGCTTTTCGGAGGGAGAGTCAGCATCAAGGAGCGAAGACGCAAACCAGAGTCCAGACTCGCTTATGTTCGTGTGTGATACTCAGCGATGTTGTCAGTGGCCAAAAACCGGACGAAGGACCGGACTTATCAACTGAACCTCTCGACTAATTTCTCTCGCTCTACGCTGGTGACTCGACTCTGGAAACGCGGATGTCACGGCGCGCAACATCGCGCATGCGCGGACAGAAAGAAAACTTTACCATGCCACAAGAAATTTTGAGTTCAAAGACGCAGAGCGTCTGAAGTTACTGACGATGCGATGTAATCCGAGGAACGCACTGACGTTTTTTTCTGAATGAGAAAAGTTCAGAAGCCTGTGGGAGTGGCTGCTTCAAGCGTGGAATGACATGAAAGAGTATCGTGCGTTCTGTTCGGGACTCAGACCTGTGCCGCAATTTCATGCGTCTGACGTGACCTTATTCGGTGCAAAATTGGAAAGACACGGGAAAACGTGAGCTGTGTACGTCACACGTGGCAGAATTCACCTGGTTTTCACTTGGTTTTGACTTCCACCAAGACAAGTGCGCAGGAAGAAGCGGCAAAACATTCTCAGCCCATTTGGAAGAGCGACGAGGCTCCACAGACAAACGCAGAGGACCTTGACTCTTTGTAGGGCCAATTGACGCACGTACAGGGCCACAAAACCTGACGCATCAAGCGTTCGTGGCGTAAGTCACAGGTTACAGGTCCCTACGTTCCAGGCCCTGGGGAATAGATCCGAAGCTCCAGCTCGCGGGCATCTTCCCTTCAGCTCTACCAGCCCAGGGGTTCATTCATGCGTTGCCCCACTGACCCGACACAGCGCCCATTGACGTGCACGTAAAACCCTCAACTCCTGGCGCACCGCTGCAGCGTGAATCAGGCATCGTCTGGCAGCAAAGGAGACTCGTCAAGGTGAACGCTGCTTCTTGGCTTCAGCGCAAGAAACTGAGAGGCGCCGGTGACAAGAGAAGGCCTTGACCAAAGAAAGGACTTTTGAACAAAGGCTGTTCCCTTTGACGCGGCGTCGCGCAGCTGTGACTGACGCGCAATGGCGCGTCTCTGCGTCTCTGCAGTTAGTTCAAAAGAAGAACGGAAGTCTGGGTGGAGCACAAATATCAGACTGTGGACTCTGTCCTTCAGCAGACACACAGGGAGAAGAGTACAATCTCCCAGTTTTGCGTCACTGTATTTGTCTTTGTGAAGTTGGATGTGGAATTCCAAATGGTTGGATCCGCTCCAGGACCTAGGTTTCCTCCCCGTCCTCACTTTTGAACCCACTGCTGGATCCCCCAATGACGTGACTCCTCTGCTGCCTTCTTTGTGTATGTGTCTACCATCACCTTCACGGCATCTCGGGGCTTCGCAGACACGTGAACGGGTACGTCTTCTGTCCGGACAGATCCAAGAGAACCAAGAGGGGTTTGAGGTGGTATCGAGACAAAACAATGGACACGCAGCCACATCTGACGACAAATGAGAGGTTGCACAACGGTGTATACGCATCGATTCTGCTTCTGATCAATGACACAAAATCCAGATCACAATGTTCTCATTCTCTTTTTGAGGTGATCAAAACTGATATCGGATCCGTGTCCGACTGCGCTTCGGTCAAATCGGACTCAAAGTGAATCAATGCATTTGACAAAGAAAACGCGTTCGTAGTTGAGCGCTTGCGATCTGCTGGACAGGAACCAATGTTCGAAGTAAAGAAGTCAGCCGTTGTTCAAACAGCGTGATTTGAAAGTTGAAACACACACACACACACACACACACACACACACACACACACACACACACACAGAGGATATCGAGGCATGTACCCACACAGGCACACGCCTACACCAACGCCCACACAGACAACTTCAATGGAAAATTTCGAACCAAAATAGGGCCTTTCATTTTCCTGTCTTCGTGTCTTGTGAAAATCAAAAGCAATTTGAACTGCTTCCCTTTCAGCCTGTGGAAAAAAAGAACTGTTTTCAAACTTGCTCTTACGCAACGTGGTCTTTGTGCTTCAAAGCAAAGACTTGATTCACAAAAATTGCAAGATTGAAAAGTATTTCAGTGAACACTTCGCTGTGTGTTGTGTGTTCGTTGGTATCTCAGTTCAGTACAAGGACACCGCAGCTTGAGGCCAGATTCACACTGAAGGGGTCACGCATTACGTTCGTCACAACCAAAGAAGCGTTCGTTCAATGAACGATGTGGTGACGTGGCACGAGGGCTTCCTGCAGGGTGTGGCACCTGGTGTAAGGATGTGGTTCCCAGTAATCCCTGCAGGGAGAGAAATACCGTGCAATACTCACAGAAATACAGTCGTCCCCCCTTAATTCGACAAGGTCGTTGCACGGAAAAACCGACTGATTAAGCGGGGCGACGTACTAACAGGGGTCCTCTTAATCCGACAAAAGCCTGTTTGGG
>JAAUXT010078090.1_pt1 | contig 12084 bp, 15 predicted proteins | sample 7278171 | NCBI WGS metagenome assembly JAAUXT01 (sample SAMN14350112, study PRJNA611818) | marine sediment metagenome | isolation source: surface marine sediment (1.8m) | place: French Polynesia: Moorea | collected 2018-08
CCAACTGTCACCATGTCTCACGAAGATGAGCTTGGATTAAGATTCGGATTAAACAAGACGTCGTACGGTTGAACGTTTATTCCAAAGCTAAGAGAGTGCATTATGGAACAAAAATCCCGGAGAGAAACAAAGTCACGAGCAGCGCACAAGACGCAAGCACTTCTCAAGAGAACAAAAGTGTCTCATCTCAAGCACACACCACACCATGATGTACTGAAGATGTGGAATTCGAAGCGATAGATATGGAAGTCAGAGGGAGGTGTTCAAGAAATATTGTCGTTTTCAGTTTTCTTTCAACGCCGACGTCGTGACCTCTGAATGATCTCGTGAAACCCACTTCACCGCGCGAGCGTCCCATTGCTCGGCCTGACCACGACTGCGTTTGTAATTGCTTTGCCCGTGGGTGTCCCATGGAGAGCTCACAAAAGATTCATCTCCCGATGAACACAGGGGTGCCACACACGCATCATTAAACTGTGAAACACAATTGAATATCGGCTTCGTGTTGGGGGAATTAAATTATTTTAGAGCAAAGAAAATTATATCAAGTAAATACAGCTGGCTGGCGGCGAGATGTTCACTTTACGGCAGAACATTTAGGAGACAACTTGATACGATAACATCAGTGAAAACCCTCCCCGCTCAGCTGGATACAATCAAGAACCTCAAAGGGCAAATTACTTAATTTGAGGTTCACTCGAAAGGAGCTCCTTGTCACAAAGTTGGAGAACCAAACAAGTCAACCACTTTTTACGAGACGTGAGGGAAAAGGGGGAAGACTTGTCAGGATAAATCTCCAAGGCGAAGTCTTTTTTGATTTCTTTGCGAAACGCACAAAACAACCCACTCCCACTGCACTCACGGGGCACAATAAAGTTTGAAAACTTGCCATGAGACAACAAACTGAAGATCTTCAGAAAACTACAGTGTCTTGATCAAAGGATGACGCAATTTTGCATGGCAAAAAGACTCATCGACAAAAGGGTAAAATCTCGTCCATTGAACAACACCGACGGTTTGTGGCTTCAGATTTTGCTGCCTGCTGTTAGCGCTTGTGAAGTCCGACCTCGGGACAGTTCGATTCGTGTAAATTGCATGTCAGCGACAAGTGTTCCTCTTCTCGTGCAGTGGTTGCTTTAATTGGCAAGTTTTCCCTGATTGTATGAATGACATTTCTGTTCTTTGTGCCCGGATTGGTTTCAAGTCTCGGTGTTGCTCACCATTGATGAAGATTCCTGAAAACAACGGGGCCGATTTCAACTTGGCTTTCGAGCGTCTGTACTCACTGGCTGGAGGTCCAGTCTCCGCTGATGTCGGGCGGGATCGGCGCGACGATGTGACCGCGGCGGATACGCTGCGCATTGCGCGCGCACACGTTCTCGTCCACCGTGTTGTCCAGGGGCCACATGTACTGCATATCATACGCTCGCTCCCATCGCTTCGCAGACACCAACCCCGGACACTGCAGGGTCAGCAACACTGTCAAAAACAGGAAGATTCATGCAGTGATCGGACACAACAATGGTCATGCATGTGCAAGGGTTTTGCTGCACAAGAATTGGCGCAAAGTGCCGGCGCACTCAAACTCATGTCAAGAGTCCTTCTCCCAGGTATGAAAAATTGTGGTCATTACAGGCAGTAAGAGTTGTCCTGAAACCATTCAGCAAGTTCGGGGTATTTTTTTTCCATACGACCGTCAAAGCGATTTTTCTTGGGCAAAGCGGCCAAAACTCAAGCCTGACAAAAAAAAAAAATTGCAATTCACGTAAAAATAAATACTCCGAACACAAATTGTTGACGCAAACCCGCGAGAACAAGACAACCAGCCAGCAAGACAGTTGTCTGCTTGGGATTCACAGACCAAGATATTTCGAAGACAAACACGTCATGTTCGGTCATCGAAAGGAATTATAGGCCATATCGCTAAAAGCTTAGTGTGCTTTGACTCACAATCTTATCTGAATCATCTCTCCCTCAATGGAAAGTTTCACAAAAAATCTGAATTAAGTGATTCAACCGTGATATTGCTGTGTTTGTACATGTTGTGAATGCCACTATGTGCAGCGTATTTTATGTGATAATTCACATTGCAAACGTTACCAAGTAGTATTTTGCAGCTCAGTGTAAAGTTTGCAACTATTCTCAGTTTTTTTTTTCTCTCTCCCCAACAGTTTCAATCGCTTTTTTGCGGTGCAGGTACTTTCAAGGACGTTTGACAAGCTGTCCTCACAATTTTTTGTTTTAATTGGAACACGAAACGCATAGTGAGAGTCGATCGATTGTGTCTTCATGTTTCATCATTTGTTGTCACAATTTCCACTGCAAAAGATGCACTAAATCAAATCGTGCCTCCAACAAAAGTTGATTGTTTGCTGCGAACTTCTGAACAAACAAAATCAGGTCTTGAAATCTTTTCACTGAGAACTTCACAAACAAATAATGACACACGTAAGAGTTCTTTCACAACAAGCATTGAAATCGCACTTGATAAAACTCAGGATTCATCGGTTGATTTTTGTAAGGAGTTCGTCATACATACCGAGAGCAGAGAGGGACGCGAGGGTGAAGGGGTGCAGCCGCCGAGGCACCGAGCCGCCGCGCAGACCCATGTTGTCCGTCAGTTGCTTGTCTCTTCTCCCCAACAAACGTCTCTTGAAAACTGTTTGAAAAGGGTCCCCTGCCTTTTTAATCCAATAAATACACAGATGGTCTTCTCTGAATATCAATTACTGAAGGTGAAATTGTGGCTGTTTTATGTTTCGCAGGAATCCGCTGCCTGGCAGAAGCTCCGTGAAATCGGGACTCTCCCCCGAGCGATTTTCTCGAAGATGAGTCAAGTGACTCCACAATGCGAAGTCGGTTAATAAACGGCGAGTTAATTTTTCACTTAAGATTCATGAGAGGCGGAGAAATTGTATCCTCCTTGATCTGGATCTCTCTCGCCGGAGACGTCAGGAATCTCGCGTTCACGGTGGTTGATGGATGCAGCAAAGCGCGGATTGCGCGATCTCTTGGGTCCTTTCGTATCGTGACCACCGCCAATAAAATCTTCAGATCCAGCCAGGAAATAATGGAATATTTGCAAATCGCAATGATAATAAATCCAAATGAGGATAAATTGTTCGTCGACTTGAAGAAGAGTGGATGATCACGATCGCAACTCCCGACACCCGGTTGGTCCAATCAACAATACTGCCAATCACACACCAGATCTGTCCATCACCAATATCCACAGCAATTGAGTGCCATGCAACGCGAGCGCGACTTGTTTTCCTTCAGGACGACAACACTGCAAAAGCTTCTGGTCAAGTGGCAGCTCAAGATGCGAGTGAGTTGCGCAGTGAACGTTGACTGTCAGTACTCGAGTCGGAAGCAAGGTGGCAGCAACGAGGCGCCGCACCGCCTCAGGTATGAGAGCGTACATCTGCGCACGGTCCAATCACCTCGGCCTGATAACCAAGTCATCTCTTCACTCACCAAGCACCAAGCACAGCGCGGCGAAATTTTGCAACAAATCAGTTCAAAGTCAGTGAGACACTCAAAGCGAAAACCCAAGACACATTTCAGCTTTCCTTCACTCTCTGCCACGGACAAGAACACCAACCAGCGCAGACACCCGCCATCAACGATGACCTTTGCAAGAAAACCGTGATGGTGATCACACCATGGAACTTGTGTGGTGATGTTTTCCTCCAATTTTGAACAATTTCAGAGTCGGAACGAGGATAATTTGGAGAGGTCTCCGCTTTGATACTTTGACACTTCAAAAATCCTGCAGTTTTGGCTTGTTTGACCAAATGCTCATCATGTGGGCCTGATTGATCATTCTCACTAGTTTGACACCACAGATCAAGATCAGCAAAATCATTCGCAGCCAGAGTATTCTTCCTCAGATTTTTGCAGGTTCTGAGGTCTTGCAGACTTTGGCAATCGGACAATGAAGAATTGGAGGGCTGCCGTGCACACCTTCTTTCGGACATTCACCAACGCGTCTTGGATGTAAATTGCAATTTGTTGTGGCGATACTTGCAAATATTTGCAGTAACGGGACAAACACCACCCAGCAATCAGCACGTGTTAAATCTGAAGTAATTGCTTACAAGCAATCCCTGTGTAAAGTGTCACTTGGCGATCGTGTGTAATCACCTTAGCAAAAGCTGGGCAAAAGTTATTTGGAGTATCAATTACACGTTGCGCATTCAGTTGCTCCGCACGCAGACAAGTGAAGGGATGACACTTGAGATGAGCAGTCACCGCATTGAAATCTTCGCCACCTCCAGCACCTGAATGCGCGCTGTCAGGACTAATCTGACCGGCGCGCTCAAGAAGCCTTTTGATTTATCAACGTGTCACCTCAATGTAAACGTGAAGCTGCCATCGCAGATAATGCAAAGTGACACTCAACATCTTTACTCCGCTTCACTTTCCCCACTCATCCCTGTTATCTGCTATTTTGCAAAACACACCAAAATTGAACCAAGCTCCAAAAGTTCATCGATTTGTTTCAATGCAAAAACTCTGAACATTTTTGGACAAGTTACTCAACGACATTGCTGATCCTTCAAATTTGTGTCATCTCTGACGGAGAAGGAAGGTTCATCAACAGACTTTGCCTGTTGTTGGTCATCTTGCAATGCAGGAATGTTGGGGGGGTTGGGGGCACTTTTGTACATTGTTTGTCCCACCGAAAAATAACCAAAATTTGAAAACCAGCTTGTTTCACACTGCTCGGAAAACTTGCTGCACTTTCTGAACATCAAAAAAATTGTTACTTTGAAAACATCACCATTCCATGTGTAACAAGCAAAATGTTCACAAGCACACACCAACAGCACACCGTGCACCACAGTGCACTGGGGAGGTTTGGCACGGTCTTAATTTCCAAACGCGAGGTGCCCCAATTGCCAGATCGGTGCCACAGATTACTAAACTTGCCCTGAATTTGTACTGAGAACCAATGACAAGTGGCCAAATGGTTTCTGTGTCACCGATCTGGCAATTGGCGCACATGGGAAAAGGACCAGACGTATTGGCAAAACCTCGCCAGTGACAACAAATCGCGCGCAACAGGCCCCTGCAGTGCGTGTTCACAGCCGTATACATATATATATATACGCCATAGCGGCCTTTTCGAGCTCGGTTTTATTCGCTTTCCCGGTCGAGAAAATGCACTGCTTGCTTCGAATAAAGAGCGGCCAATTCAACGCAACAAGAACACGAAACATGCAGTGTTGCCTGTTTACGCTCGTATTTGCAATTTTCTTTCCTGTTTCAAATCTGCAGACTGTCAAACAAAATCTGACAACGGGGGGGGGGGGGGGGAGAGGGACCCACAGAACTTCAGACAATTTCCTGTTGCAAATCTGCACGTTTGACCAAAACGGCAACGGGACCTTTGACGAAACCCAACAAATTCCAACGGGCCAATTTATTTTCAAAACCACCGCCTCAGACTCTGAAGACAGATGTCTTGATGTCTTTTCGCAAATGCAACTCGTGCTGCCACTTGAAACAGGACGCTCAAACGTCGTGATGTGGTGGTTCCAGAAGTTTCAAGCAGGATGCATAGAAAGACTGCACGGAAGCACGAAATATTAGCTTCTGTTGAAATTTGTGCGTCGTATTTCTCTGCTGCTCTTGAGGTTGTTGTCGATCTCGATACACCTTGGCTCGGTTGATTCAACGTTTTGGCAGGCACATTTTCCTCGAATGAAGGGGGATCAAAATCGAGCCGAGCACCTTTCAACGGTGTACATCTAGGTGAATTTTCTTGCCCTGAAATTTCTTCAAATCAGGCGAGAAACTGAACAAGCCGAGTTCGAGTGAGCCGCGTCGAGGTGTACGTAAATTGTTTTGGTTCTGGTCGCGATCAGCTCAGAACCGAAGTACGTTTGTTGAGTTTATTGAGAAAATAAGAACGTGAATGAGTCTAAAAATGTAAAGACATACAATAAAATTGACGACAAACCAAAATGCAGGAGTTCTCAGTTTGAGCTCACAATCGATTCTGTGTTCTTCAATTGAAGCGATTGTCGCCGAGTGGAATTTCCAAGATCAGCAGGGTTCTTCCTACTTTGTCCCCAAATCCCCCCCTGGAGTATCCTCCTTTGTCAAATGAAACAACACAACTGGTGTTTGGAAATTCCACCTGATTGTCAATTGCACACAATCGCAATCTAAACGCCTTCGAACTCAATCTTGAAAACGACTTGAATATATGTTTTCACGACAAAGCGAGAAGTTTCAAACGTTTGGAGTGCAGGTACGAACGCGGGTTCTCTGCGTCTGATCATTTCCCCGTGAACTGTCACAATTTCTCTTGCAAACTCTGCGCAAAGAAGGAAGGGCTTTGGTAAAGGACACCTTGACAAACGCCGACAGTGTATTTGAAAGATGCTTATTCCTGACTGTGGTCATTGAAGAAAATGCTGTCAGAAAAGCAGATTCGGTGAGATCGCCAACAAAACGAAACAAATGAATTTCAAGCGCTTCACCAGCTCTGATCGGATTCTTTTCAATTTTCAGCTGTTTGATTTTTCTTGCTCAACATTACTAAGCGTTCTCACACTGCCAAACACAGCTTCACTTGATGAGTGTCCATTTTGTGCGCCAGATTCTCAAGTCTGGTCAGTCTGACGTTGGACGAATCTCCCGCATTGAACACCCGGTACAGGTGATAATACTCCTGCTTCTCTTGAGCGAACTTCACCTCTTGAGCTGAAATCTCGAAGAATGATTTTTTGTCGGATTGCGTGGCTTTCACCTCGATGTAGATATCTATGATATCCGTCGGATTGTCTGGATCGCGGATTTTGACGAGGAAGTCGAAGGGCGCTCCGCTCTCGTCGGCGTCGTTCATCCACTGCACCTCGAGGATGCTCGCCTCGGACGCTGCAGAAACACGAGAACCGGTTGAGCACAGACATCTTTAAAGACGGTAATCGGTTGTGTGCTGAGAAATTTTACGCTGTTGTGTCCCCGAGGTCACTCAAAATTACCACAAGTGGAAGTCATCCAAACATTTTGGGGGAAACTTTGGACTGGTACAGAAATCGTTCTCCATTTTCTTCTCTTCATAAGTCACGCATATCGAACATCTGACATCACTGGTGGCAAAATAAATTTTGCAGAGCGCTCACCCTCCTGCTGCTGCACGAGGTAGTTGTGCACGAGCAGCTCCCCCCAGCGGCCGATCTCGGGCGGCGCGCCGTGAGGGTCGAGCCGCACGTTACGCGGAACGGGAAGATTGGTGCCACGCCCGATCTCCTCGTACGCCTGCTCCTGCGCGTCCGCCGTCCACGAAGGCACATCTGCGGGGCAGGCAAGTCGTTGTTGAGACCAAACTGGTGACACCATCACGCCGGCTCCGCACATCTTTTGCCATCGATGCGGTGGAGGTTTCCCCCTGATAAAAACAATGAGTTGGAGAACACGCACTCACCGTAAACGAAGTTGGACTTGCGCTGCTCGTCGGCGCTCGCCGTACTGCAGTCGCTCTCGACGCGCTGGCGCTTCTTGGGGAGTATGAGCGCCAGTCGGTGGCGTCGAGACTCCGACGCTTCCGATGAAGACGCCGTCATCGCCTCCGGCTTCTTGAAGCGCCTGCTGACGTCAGGCACGTCGTCTCCGTCCACGATGATGATCTGCTCGCGGTCGCCGTCCGCACGGCGCCCTCCTTTGGCACGAGAATCTGAAAAGAAGAACGCCTGAAGACATGCCCCCTGGCACTGACGACGATGTGGGTGGAAGGCATTGTGAGCCAGCCGATAGTGAGAGCAGGGTTCATCTGACATTTTTTTGGAGGGGAGTTTGGAAGTGAAAGTATTTGTACCATTTGTGTCTTTTCCCCTCCAAAACAGCCGGGTGGAGGAGTGATGCGTCTGCTTGCGTACAAGAGACTTGGGTACACAGTTGGTGGAATCTAGTGCGGACCCAGTCGGTGCGACGCACGTGTAAAATTCACCCACTGATACCTGTACAACGACGTGTTACGTAGCACCGCCTTTACAGGGGTCTGTATTTCCAGACCTACCTTGGTGGTCTGACTGCTTGTGAGATGATTCCGACTTTGTCTGCATTTCAGCTGATACGCTGCCGGGCTCAACGAACACCGGCTGACGAGAGTCCTCAGCTGAGTGCTGCCTTTCCACTGGAAAACGGCTGGAGATCCCTGAAAAACGGGATGAAGTGTGAACGAAAAGAAACGGATCACTTCACATTCAACACAAAGAAAGCCGACTGAACGTCATTCGCGCGTTCGAGGACGACTTCGAGGACAAGTTCAGAACAACCGCCAGCATGCTTGAGTATCCACAGGAGAAAAAGCACAACCACCACCATAGAAACCAACCAGATAGACTGACAGAAGTATTGTGAAGCACTTTGATGACGCACCACCTGAAACCAGCCTGCTCTTTGTGTCAAGTTGCGGGACTCTACACTGTACCACCCACTGAACACGCCGTACCTTGTTGAGGGCCAGACGACGAACGCGGCTCTGCCGCGTCGGACACGTCACGGCCGCCGCCGGGACGCTGCGACTCAACCCGCTCGCTCCGATCCACCGCCCCGGACACGACTGCTGCGTCTGAAACACCACAACCCAAATATTTGCTCCACAAATTCCATTTGACATTGACAGCGAGCTGCGATTGCACAAGTTGTGGTACACAGGAAACGCAGATTGTGCAAACGAAGTTGTCTGTTCTGAACAACTCACAACAACAAAGCCTGCCAACCACGAACACCTTTCAAGCCATGCACAGAGAGACAGGTCCTGTCCACTCATCACGTTTGCCGGAATTAGCAGTTATGAAGCCACATCAGGATGACACAACACCCAGGTGCCGGTCTTCGCTGTTTGCCAGATAACCCCGCCATTTCGTTATCTGCGCCACTCCCAGTTGCTCGTTATGCGATGGACGATCAGATGTTGGTTGTTCCCACACACTGAACTCAAAACACACCTGGCTTGTCTGCGTCTGCGGCAGGCTGTTCGGGCGCATCGCGGGGTCGGCCCGGCAGGTCGGGGCGCGGTGGCCGCAGGTTCGCTGGTAGCAGCGTCGTGTCCGGCCGGGTCGGTGCCTCCGGTGGCGGCCAGATCGACGTTGCTTTCGTCCCCTTCTTTGCTGAAATTAGACACAAGAAAACCATTTGGTCGGACGTCATTTCCTTCCTTCGAGATACCGGTATGTGTGGCACGGTACTGTCCCGTCTCTGGGTGCAGTGCAGATCATTTGTCACTTTCTGTCAACAGCAAAAGTTTTCTTGACAAAGGTACGAACAACAGTGAAGTGTGTGTGTGTGTGTGTGTGTGTGTGTGTGTGTATGTGATGTGCGTGCGGTCAAAACAAGTTTTGCGTGGACAAGTGATCAGGTACCGTTTGGATTGTCGAGCGCGAGCGAGGCTGGAGGCCACGCCTTCACGACGGCTGCCCCCTCGCCGTCTCCCGCCGCCTCCTCACCCATCTCCATCGCCTCCACAACTGCAAAAGGAATATCGTGTGACCCGGAAGTGAATTTATTTTCGTGACCTCAAAGTTTGTTCCAGGTGATCTTTCAAATGAACTTGAATCACACAAGCAAGGAAACAGAGTAAACCGTCTTTGCATCTGCACTCACCAGGTGGCGGTGTCGGGGGCGGGGGCGGAGTCGGGGGTTTGTACCGGACGGGTTCCTTGACGTGCCACGTTTCTTCTGGCGGTACTTGCCTCAAGTAGCGCTGTCTCGAGTCCCAGTCACGCGACTGGTGGTTCTCGAACAGAAAATTTCTGAAACGCAAATGTATCAGTTCTTTAGTCAAAGGAAATCTCCGACCACGACGAAGAGTTGACAGCTGCTCGTTCCCCGCTTACCTGATGTCGTTGAAACAATCCTGATCTACAGAATCGTGCGTCTGACCAAAGAATTTGGCAAGTTCCTTGTTGATATCTGTGAAAGCGGTGGCTTTGATTTCGTAGAAATCCACGTAATCCTTTTGGATATAGAACTCGCTGTTGTCCTTCAGTTTGCACTTCTCCGGCTGTTTTGCCACGACGTCCGCCTTGTGTTTCAAAGAGTACACGACATCCAGTTTTCCGACCTGAAGAACAGCGTATCTTTTCTTCAGTGGCATTGGAGCCTCACAAAACCAACGAGACTTTCAAGTAGAATATCAGTCCCTCGCTGCGCACATCGCCTTGTCAGTGGACTTGAGAAACTCCAATTCTGGAAGCCCGGCCCAAATGACAAAGTCCAAAAAATTTTGGGTGGTGGTGGTGATGGTGGTGCGAGTAACCCAGATGCTGTCCAAAGACTGACACAAACAGGCCTAAAACATTATCAGCGCAAGCGGCTGACAACAAGAATACTTGACTCAGCAGACACGCGTCTCGCCTCGGGTGCTGTGGTCCGCAGCAGCAACAATGTTGAAATCCCACCCACCCACCCCCCACACAACAAAGGCGTCGAGCGCAGGGGACTTCTTTTGCATTCATGAGAATTTCGCATCGTGAAGGCAGGGGTATGAAAATCCGGGTTACTGAAACTCCTACTTTCCCAATTGTGGTCTTGGCCGCCACTGACAAACATTATTGTGACAGAAAAATACGTTCAAAGCAGCTCCCAAACTTGCTTTGTCACGCGGGGAAGTTCAAAAGTCTAATACTTGTACCGGTACTCACAGAACCGAACAACATGTTTTCCAGGGTCTCCTGTACGTTGATTGATTGTAGGTACTCGTACACGTGCGGGTGATTTTCGTACAGCTCCATCTGGATGAGGGGGACGACGTCGTGCAAGTACTGCTGCAGTGGTCCGCAAGGCTGGTAAGACTCGGTCACGTAATCGGTGCGCACAGATTCCGTCAGCGACCGAATGCCACAGTGTTCCAGGAACACGAGCAAGGCCTGAGGATCGTGCTTCGCCTCTTGGAGAGCTGAAATGTGATGTGTTGTACTCACATAAACGAGAATGCCACGGGCATTGAGTCGCGCTGTGAGTTCACCAATGCTGCACGAGTTTGGAGAACACAGAAGATTACAAATCCAAATCTGGAGATGTTGTGTGACCCCGGTGAGGGGTGTTGTGCAGCATCTACTCCCAGGGGGGGGGGTCATACAGCATCTACTGTGAGGTGACCAACTTGGAGTAGATGCTCTTTGGAGTAGATGTTGTGGGACCCCTCCCCCCGTCCGACAGCATCTACTCTGAGGTGACCAACTTGAAGTAGATGCTGTTTGGAGTAAATGCTGTGTGCCCCCCCCCGTTCCCTCAAGTCAGACAGTATCTACTCTGAGGTGACCAACTTGGAGTAGATGCTGTGTGATCCCCCACCCCCCGTCATACAGCATCTACTCTGACTTGGACCCTGGGTGGTGGTGGTGGGAACAACAAAAAGTGACGCAAAACAAAAAACAAGGGAGGAAAACAAAGCACCCCTGCAGCACGAAAATATGAGGCAGAAACGCGTTGCCACCTTGAAGTCGCTGCGGCTGCTTTCGGCGTCCAGCACTGCGCGTCAACTTTTCTCCCAACTCCACGAAGCTGACTTCAGGCTTCGTCTGGAAGAGTCGCTCCAGTGCTTTGTCGTCTGCGATCATTGGCTGACTGGAGATGGAAACCCACTTGCTGGACTTGGTTGGGATCACCTCCAGCTCCCGCAGTCTCGAGATCTGCTCCTTGATGCGCCCTCTCATCAGGTCAGCCTCCACTCGACTCATGTGTTCCGACTCCAACAGTTTGCTTCCGAACATCGAGTAAATCTGAAAAGAAGTCCTGGCAATGTCACAAAACAAAAAAATAGCTCCATGGAGCTCGCCGTGATTTGAGGAATTTCAGTTGCTCTGATTTGACTTGCTCTGATTTGGCTTGCTCTGATTTGGCTCACTCTGATTTGGCTTACTCTAATTTGGGTCACTTTGTCTGTTAAAATTCTTTTTTCACTCAATATTCACAACTTGGGAACTCATTTAGCAAATACCCAAATGGAACAAATTTGACCAAATGGAACTTTTACACATTGTTTCATAACAATATCCACATATCAACCAAAAGAATTACCCAGTATCCATTTTTAAATTTTCTATTAAAAATGACTTTTCAACC
>JAAUXT010033461.1_pt1 | contig 12082 bp, 18 predicted proteins | sample 7278171 | NCBI WGS metagenome assembly JAAUXT01 (sample SAMN14350112, study PRJNA611818) | marine sediment metagenome | isolation source: surface marine sediment (1.8m) | place: French Polynesia: Moorea | collected 2018-08
AGGCCCCCTGCCCACCCCTGTCTCCCCATAGGCCCCCTGCCCACCCCTGTCTCCCCATAGGCCCCCTGCCCACCCTAGTGCCCCTCTCCGTGGACCCCTCATGTCTGTGACACACCTCCAATGGTCCCCCAGTGCCTGTTCAACACCAGTCCCAGAACCCCTCGTCTTTCAAACCTCCACCGACTCCAGGCATTCCCACCCGGTACACTGTACATCCATCCTGTCTCTCCAGTCCCACCCCCGCCCTACACCTCAGATCTGCCTTTGTCTCCACAAAGTGAACGATAATAGCGGTTTTCACACAGACAGGGTGGCGACAATTTTTTGACGCCAGCGTCAAGATTTTGAAGTGGGACATCAATTTAACACGACGCCCAATGGAGAGCATGCAGAAACAGTCCAGTTCTATCCTGGCGTCGCGTCAAAATTTTGAAGCCGCGTCATCTGTGTGAAAACCCTTTGTCTCAGATTGGGTATTGACATGTCTGGGTGTCATGGATGCACCCCTGAACCCACATTCTTGTGATCATGGATCCACCCCTATGTTCCACCGTCAGTCCCTGCCACCCCAGGGATCCGCCCCTGAGTCCCAATGTCACACTCCTTGGCTCGCGGGACCCCTGTCTCTTCACAGCACAGGACCCCGGAGCCCATGGACCCACCCTGAGGCCCAGTACCACTCTCTGTGCCCCCTATGGATCCGCCCTCTGCTGCGAAATTGGGCAGTGTTCGATTTGCCGAATCTGAGCGCGAATCCGAACCCCCAGTTCGGTTTCACCATTCTGCCTTCTGAGTTGGTTTCATTTTGGCTTGGATTTGACGAGTAGATTGGTGAAATGCTGTTCGATTTTTACAAGAATCTGAAGCCCCAAACTATAGGAGTTGGGTTCGGTTTGGCGCTCAGTTTTAGTAAATCGAACGCTGCCCTCGGACCCCTCCGTCACGTGACAGCGACGCGGAGTCTGAACTGTACCCATCAACACCCCACACCCTTCAGCCCTCTTCACACCCAAAGCGCAGAATGCCCTGAATGCAGTGTTGCGTGTCGCAACACGGTGGTCAGGCCATGTCAGTCTCCACCTCACCCTGAAGATCCTCCTCACAACGGAGAGACAGGAAACCTTCCCTTATCAAGCTGCAGGACCTGAACCCTGGATCCTCACTCCGCCTGCTTTTCTTTGAGGTCCGAACGCTTAGTTGATGCCAGCTGTATAGATCTACATCAAGGTCACACGACAGGTTGGGGTCACAATACCTCAGGACAGTCTGTCTCCCAGAATGCCTCACCCAGCTGCAGGTGTGCAGGTCTGCCACGCCTGGCTGGTCGCCTCTGAAGAATCTAATGATTGTCCGCGTGACGTTATTCCCCAATGATCTGTCGCCATGCAGGTGTGAGTGAACCCTAACGTCACACGTGAGTACTTTGACCCAAAGGTGGCGTTGCCCCCAATCACACGTGACTTGCACATGGGCGCCCCTGGACACTGCTGGAGGGTGAGAACGCTCACCATCAGTACCTCCCCCCTGCAGTGTGACCTTGAACCCTGACCTTCACAAGGTCGGGTGAAAATACAGGGTCCTGCACACTGAGCCTTTGCTGGAGGCTGGCCAAAGTGCCTGCAATGCGTTTGAGGGGTTTTCACATCGGTGCTGTCGGCGTCAAAAAGTTGACACTGACAGCAAAATTTTGACGTCGACGTCAAATTTGACATCGGACCCAAAAGAGGGCATCAAACAATAGGTCAGTCCTTTCCTGACATCAGCCCTCACAATGTTACAATTTTGATGCCGCGCCGCCTGTGTAAAAAACCCTTTACTTGTCCACACCTGAACGCCTCTGTCAACACTCCCTCCTTCTGCAGTTTGACCTTGAACCCTGACCCCCAGATCTCTGCGTCTCTGGGTCCTGCACATTGACCGAGAGAAGCGTTCTGAAAACACGCTGCACCGTTCGCCAGACGGCACAGCGTCAAACCCGGCGTTCTCAGACGTGCGTCTGAGTGCATGCCAGTGTGCGTGCGTGCGTGCGTGCGTGTGATCATGTAGATGTGCACGTTCGTTCAACGGTCACACACACGTCCTGAATGGGATGAGAAAAGTAGCGCGTATAGAGCCAGTCGTCTCACATCATGATAACATGTACAGCACAGCAGTCACCACTTTTTAGCTTGCAAATTTCCCTGGTGCACACTGAGGGCGTGGTCCGTTGCTATATACGTGAGTTGAAACGGTTCGCACATTTGTGACCCACGTCAATTTTTTTGACGCCAGAAGGTTGACGTCAGGAATGGCCTGCACCATTTTAGACGCCCATCATTGAGTACCATGTCAACTTTGACGCTGACGTCAAAATTTTGACGTCAAGAAAGACGATGCGTCGTTTGCGTCAAAACCCCTCAACGCGCGACAAAAGCAAATCTCCATTGGCGCACACGTCGCGCGCAGTGTGCGTGTGTGGTGAACGCATACCCGTGGAGATCAGGCGCCACACACGTGAACAGGCCCTACGCGTGTGGAGTGGAGAACAAAGTACGAGTTTGTGTACACAACACATCGCGTTCCATCGCGCTCTTGAAATCTTCTACAAACACTGAGATCTAGTTCTCAAGTCATTGTACGAGTTCAGCTATTCAGTACATTCGTCAAGAAATTGCCCATGCATGTAACACAATAGATCTAAACGATTGCGAAACAATGCCAACACATGCAAACGACAGGAGTGCGCGGCAAAACCACAGGAGAAACACAAAAATAAACGCACGCGTCAAATAGAGACAGACAGACAGACAGACAGACACACACACACACACACGCACACGAACACGCACACATGTCTGTCGCACGCACGCACAAATCTCACCGTTGAGGATCAATCGTCACTCATTTCTGCTCAGGAACTTGCAACAAACCACTTGCACACAGACTCACATGTACTCACACACACGCACCAACACCCCCACGCATACACACATACACACACGCACGCAAATTCAAACATTACCCAAACATGAGTCTTCAGTGGATTTGGTCCTCGCTTTATCATTGAACAACTACGCCTTTTGTCCTTGATGCAGGTGGAGAATCTTTGGCGAGTCACGCCCCGTGTACGCGAGTGCACACACACGCACACGCACGCACACACACGCACACACGTACACACACGCACACACGCACACACGCACACGCGCACACACGCACACATACACACCCACACACGTACATACGCACACACAAGCACACACGCACTTGGTTCGTCAGTCCTGGAACCCAAATTGAACAGTGCGTCTTTCTTCTTGAATCAGCCCTACTGTTCTGCCCACTCTGATGATTTTGATCCCAGACGCACGCACACACTCGCACACACAGAGACACACACGCACACACAGGCACTTCTACTTGCTTGATTCGTCAATTTGCTTCATTCGTCAATCCAAATTTCTTTCTTCAATCCTTGAGGCGTATAATCCTATCGGTAGCCCCGCCCTGCTTACGTATCCTAACTGATAACTCTCAACCCCACAGGCGAACACACACACACACACACACACACGGACGCACGCACACACACACACACACACACACACACACACACACTGCTATACTCACTTGATTCGTCAATCCAAATTTCTTTCTTCAATCCTTGACGAACAGTAGCCCCGCCCTGTGTATCCTAACTGATCAGTCTGATCACTGTGATCTCTGTGTATTAAACACTCTGATCCTTGCCGTATTGTCCTGTTGGATCCCGACGCAGAGATGGAGAGAGAGACCGAGGTACGAGCCGCGGCCGCTCAGAGGATCCGATTCGTTCCGATCACGTCTCACCGCGCTGACGCGGGACTTAGGGGAGGGGTCGGGAACATTGGGTTGGGTTGGGTCAGGTTGGGTCAGGTTGGGTTGGGTGTTGAGACTGGATGGACCGAAGGAGCATGAGGGGATGACGAGTGGTGGGGAAATTACCAGCGTGGCTCAGCAGGTTGGGTTGGGTTGGTATGTTGTGCGGGGGTTTGGTTTGGGCCAGAGGGGGTGGTGGTGGGTTGGGGTGGGGTTGGGTTGGGTTGGGTTGGATCAAATTGGCCTGGGTTCGGTTGGGTCAGGTTGGTTTCAGTCAGATTGGCGTGGGTCGAGTTGGGTTTGCTTGTTTTGGGTCAAAACAAGTCAGCTTCACCTTGGGTTCGTGTCCGGGCAAAACTTCCCCCTCTTGATCAACACCTCAGTCTTCGCTGAGTTCAACCCAATGATTCTGGATCTTCGTGTGTGCGTGTGTGCGTGTGTGTGCGTGTGTGCGTGTGTGTGGATGTGTGTGTGTGTGCGCGTTCGTATGTGTCCCCGTCGCATTTCATTTCCTCCCTGTCCCCCGAAGGAAACTTTGCACCACCACTGTTGAGAGCCAAGTGAAGTTTGGATGTAGAACAGTTTACTTATCCCTCATCGCTGTTCGAATTCGATGAGGCTTTATCTCAAGTGGTGAGAGAGTCAACTCTGCTGACTCTGAGGTCCCAGTTTTCAAAACAGGCGTGGCCACACAGGGGGCGGATCCAGGGGCAACCCGTCCCGCCCCCTAGTGATCTTGAATATTTTTTGGCCGCTCGCCCCATGAAAATGATGCACCTTTCCCCCCCGAAAATTGAGCACTAAAATGGACACATGAAATCAACGTGAAAGTTCGGCTCATGCGCAACTTTTCCTGCAGTGATACTTCGGGCGCAATGACAAACTTTTCGTCTTTTTTGAAGTGAAGGATCATGGATCCGCCCTTGGAAAGCACGATCTTGTGGAGGAGGTGGATTCTGTCAAAGAGGACAGGGCAGGTACACAGTGTGATGAGAGCAGGGGAGGGGTCCAGGGTTTGCTGGAGAGACATGTGGGGGGGGGGGTACACGCACACACACTCACACACACACATCTTCAGTACGCACACGCAAGCTATAAACCCATACACGGAAACATTTATTTACTCACACACGCTCACACCAATGCTCACACATACTCACACTCACACACACTCACATTGATCACTGCTCACACCAACGCACACACACTCACACACCCACACACACACTCACACACACACTCACAAACACACTCCCATCACTGCTCACACACATGCACACACACACACTCACATCACTGCTCATACCAACACACACACGCACACTCTCACACACACATATACTCACATCATTGCTCACACCAACGTACACACACGTACACACGCACACTGCTCACACCAACGCTCACACACACACGCTCACACGCTCACACAACACACACACACACACACACACACACACACACACACACACACTGTGACTGCAGTGTCGTGCGCATCCAGTTTCCCAGTGCAGCTGGATTCATCAGTAGCGAATGAAGTGTGAACGGAACGCGACAGGGACTGGAGCAACTCACTGTTCCAACACAAGTCACATTTAAACACTGTGTGTTTTTACTGAAGCGAAGACCCGTGGTCTCAGGACCAGAGCACGACCGTAATATTTTCCGACGTGGTGCTGTGGTCCTAAAATTTCAGGACCACAGTACAACCAAATAGTGTGGTCATGGTGTGGTCGTATTAAAAAATTCAGAACCAAAGCACAACAAAATGGTGTGGTCGTGCTGTGGTCCTGGTCGTGCTCTGGTCCTGTTATACCGGTGTCGCAGGTTTCGCACCCGACCCGACCATGTACACAACGATGTCGCGTCAAATGCCTCAAATCTGTGCATTCAACCCGATATTGAGCTGAACTCCTAGATTTTGGGTCGAGACTTCTTCACTCTACCAGCTTTGGCGTGGTGTGGAAAAATTCCTAGATTATTTGGGATTTGACCTGATGTCTGGTTGAATAAATTTTGCTGGTGGCGTCCTCTGCATGTTACACCGGGTGGGTTGTGAGTGAATTTCACGCGCGCGATACAGGGTCGCGCCTCCGTCCTTATGTACGAGGATCTATCAAGTCAAAGTGACTTTTATCATGATCAGCAATTGGACACAGCTGAGCACATTCTTTGTGTGTGACAAAAGAATTGCACACGCTGAACGCTTCATCGCGAGGGGGCAAAACATGATCATTGACACTTTGACTTGATAGACCCTCGTACGTCCGGTGGGCGATCCAGAGGGGAAACGCTTGACGTTTGACGTAGTTAGACGTTGACGTTTCACGTGACGTCTCGACGTCCGACGTACTTTCCGACGTCTTCTTTGCGACGTCCCGACGTCGACGTGACGTGCGACGTTCGACGTTCGACGTTGTATGATGGTCGTCTTGTATTGGGTGTGGTCTTGTTCTACGATGTGCTGCGTGTGCGTGCGGGTCAAAGGTTCTATTTCTCACACTCTCGACCCGACAATCCGGGAACGTGCCTGCCGCCCCCATGGCGCCCCCACCCTCCTTCTAAACTTCTCCCAACGGATCTTCTGCGATTTCTTTTCTGTTCTATTGGTGTCCAAAGTTCAAAAATTACAAATTTTTGGGTGTTTCTGGAACGTTGCCATGGAAATCGTTCTCACGTTCTGACGTCAGCGTCTACGTTCGCTGGACGCCTTACGTTGCGGTTTGACGTCGCGTCGCGAGAGCGCGATGAAATGCGTGATGACCTGTTTTGGCGGGAACTGAACTCTGATATCAGCTGATTTGAGATAAGAGAAATAACGTAGCCTGAAGCACAGAGATGTTTGCTCTACTTTGTGGGACGAGCGGACGTTCTTGACATTGAAGCGTTCCGAGCAGCGAGGACAGGAGGGGAGACTGCATGGTGGAGAAGTCTGGTGTGATTCACGTCAACTGGTACACGTACGTGTGTGTGTGTGTGTGTGTGCGTGTGTGCGTGTGTGCGTGTGTGTGGTAGGAGCGTTCGAGCGCTCGAGCAGCGTCAACGTCAACGAATTGTGACAATTTAATCGTCTACAAATATAACATTAACTTGTGTGTGTGTGTGTGTGTGTGTGTGTGTGTGTGTGTGTATGTTTGTGTACGTGTGTCTTTATTTGTGGACGTGTGTGTGTGTGTGTGTGTGTGTGTTTGTGTACGTGTGTGTGTGTGATTGTGTACGCGTGTATGGTGTGTGGAGCGTTCGGGCGCTCGAGGCGGGGGTGGATAGAAATCGGCGTAAAAGGCCATTGCGATCAACGTCAACTGGCATATGCACGTGCGTGTGTGTGCGTGTGCGTATGCGTGTTTATGTGTACCAAGCGTTGCGTTCGACCTTTGGGCAGCGAAGCAGCAAGTGCGAATTCACGTCAACTGGGAGATACGCGTGCGTGGTGGCGGTGGTGGTGGTGTGTGTGTAATTGTGTGTGGGCGTGCGTGGTGTGTGTGTGCGTGTACGTGTGTGTGGGAGTGCGTGTGTGTGTGTGTGTGGTATTGGAGCGTTGGGGTATCGAGGTTGGAAGCGAAAAAGCGAAATTTGAGGAAAATTGTTGGAATCTCGTACGTCAACGTAAACACGTATGTGTGGGCGTATGTGTGCGTATGTGTGCGTGTCTGTGTGTGTGTGCGTGTGTGTTGAGCGTTCGGGCAGGGAGGGGGAGGTGGTCGGTGGAAACTGGCGGAAAAGTTCGTCGTGATAAACGTCAACTGGTATGCGTGCATTTTGTGCTTGCGTGCGTGCGTGCGTGTGTTCATGTGTATGTGCGTGTGTGGGTGCGTGTGTGCACGTGCGTGTGTGAGAAGGGAAACCGAAGTCTACACTGCAATCTACATCACAGTCGGTGCGTGGTGTGCGTGTAAGTGTGTGTGTGCGTTGTTTCTCGCTAAAGAGCGTTCTGGCGGACGAATTGAGAGGACAATGGTGGCAATCGACGGCAGAACTGGAGAAAACCTCCAACTCCACGCACGCGTGTGTGCGTGTGTGGTGTGTGGTGCGTCGGTGAGTGCGTAGGGTGTGTGTGCGTGGTGTGTGCGTGTGTGCCCGCACGCGTGAGTGGAAGTGTGTGTGCAGAATCTGTGTGTGTGTGTGTTCTGTGTTCTGTGTGTGTATGTGTGTGCATGTGTATGTGTGTGTATGTGTGCATGTGTGTGCGTGTGTGTGTGTTGTCATCAAGCTGCTCCTGTCTGTGTACCTGTGTGTGTGTGTGCATGTGTGTGTGCTTTGTGGTCGAGCTGCTCGCGTCTGTGCACGTGCGTGTGTGTGACGAGATGACGGAAAACAATCACAACAGCCAAACGCAAGAGAAAGTGAAACTTGATGGGTTTTTCTTCACTTGAGTCAAACACGGAAGAAAACGTTTTGAAACTTCACGTTTGTGTGCGTGCGAGCTGAAATGTGCGTTTGGCCTTGTTTGATGTTGTGTCGCGTAATTTACGTCATTCGGTGACACGTGACGCAGTGTGACGCAACTTGACGCTTCTGACGTCAGTTTGACGCAGTTTTGACGCAACGTGTTCGGTTTTACGAGATGCCACGAGGCTGACGGAGCTGACGGGTCAAGATTTGCGTTAGCGTCAAAAGTGTGCGTGTGTGTTTCCTTGGGTGTGCGTTTCTTTTGAACGGCTTGATGTGCCCGAAGGTCAAGTGTTGCGATGTGACTTTGGATTGTTATCTATTGTTGAAAATCCATCTCTGAGCGTGTCTGTACATGTATGTGTACCTGCGTGCGTGCATGTGTGTGTGTTCGTGTGGATGTGTGTGCGTGTGTGTGGGTGTGTACGCGTACGTGTGTGTGTTACGCGTGTGTGAACAGTATGTATGGGTGCCCTTGTAGACAAGAACTATGGGTGTGCAAGTGTGTTTGTATGTGTGCATGTTTGTGGGTGTGTCGTTTGTGCAGGTGCGTGCATGTGTGTGGCTCGTGTGTGTGTGTATGTGCCTGTGTGTGCGTGCGTGTGTACGTGTGTGTGTACATGTGTGTGCGTGTGTGTATGCGTGTGGGCTTGTGTATGTGCGTGTGTGCGTGTGTGCGTGTGTGTGCGCGTGTGTTCCAGTGTAAACCTGCACAATACTGTGTGTTTACACTGTACGCGTGTTTGTGTGGTGTGCGTCCGTTATTCTGTTGTCAGGGTAACGCGAACGACGCTGACGCAACTGACGCAACTGACGTGACGTCATGGCGGAGGGAGGAGGAGGAGGAGGGAGTGAGCCCGTGAGTACTCGTATTTTACTCACAACGAGTTGAACACACACTCAGGTTCCCTCTCGAGCATCACGCACGCACACCAGGCTCCACACACGCACAAATCGCACCCACAGCAACACAAACCTTACAACCCCACGCCAACATGCATGGTACACACAAAATCCCCAGCAGCGCCCCTGCCCACACCGCACATCAGGGTGCACCCTCTCTGCCTGAGGTGCACTCTCCCTGAATATTGGGTGCACCCTCCTGACTGCCCGATCGTCTGTTTGCAGCTGTGTTACCTCCCACAGCCTCCCTGGTTTGAGGTTCGGGCGCCGTCCACACCCCACAGCACGGTGCACCCTCTCTGCAAAAGTGCACCCTCTGTACTGGGTGCACCCCAGCTCTCTTTCTCTGTTCGCAGTTGTGCTACCCTCCACAGTCCCCCGGGTCGGAATCTCCACGATCCTCAGAAGTGCACTCACCGATGTTCATATCAGAGTGCACCCTCCCTCCACTCGAGTGCACCCCATTGTGTGTATTTTCAGCTGTGCTACCCCCTGCAGTCTCCGCGGGTTGGAATCTCCATGATCCTCAGTGGTGCCCCCAAGGACGGCCCCGGAGCGCTCACCGACATGAAGACCCTGCGTACCGCGTACGAGACGGTCGGGTTCGATGTGCTGTGCTCCCAGGACTGCAGTGCGCAGGTCAGACGGAGGGAGGGGCTGCAGTGAGAGGGTGAGAGGAAGGGCTGGGGTCCACAGGGTGCACCACCCTCTAATATTCCCACCAAAGGGGCTGGTGTGTGTGTTTGAGTGCACCTTCCTGACTTCACTGCGATTCTAGCTGACCAACCCTCTGCTCTGAGGACTGCACCGCACAGGTAGGAGGGAGGGGCTGGGTGCAGGGGCCCCACCACCGAATTCTCGTTCCCTCTGCACGTCGGAATTTGGGTTGCAGCCTCTCTCCACAGATCTATTGTCGGGTTCGACACACTTTGGTATCAGGACTGCATGTTTTGTGTGATACGAGCGTGGGAATGTCCAGGGGGTCCACCACCAAATTTGGCACCCCCGTCACAAATTACAGCCAAAAAATACGGCAGTACAGGCTGACTGTAACCTGGCAACGAGCCAAGCTGGAAAGACCTCGAAAGAGTGACTTTGACAAACAGCACGGAAGTTCAGCAAACACGTCCGCTCCTTTTCTGACGTGCCCCAATTGCCAAATCGGTGATACAGATACTATCTGGTCACTTTTCATTGGCTCTGGGAGTGAATTCAGGGTAAATGTGGTGATCTGGGGCAGTGATCTGGCAATTGGGGCACCAGCCACGTGAAAATTAGGCGTTGCTGAACATCGTCAGTTTCACAGTGATACGCACAGCTGTGTGTACCAAGTCCCCCTCCCCTGCCAGTTTGTTTCTGTGTGTATGGGAAGCAGTTTAAAGTTTGTAGCTCAAGTATGAAGTGGACTCTCAGCCTCGAGGGTGTACCAACAAATACCATACAGCACCCGGGGTTGTCAACAGACCCAGCAGTGAGGCAGGACAAGAACCCCCACCCACCCACCCACGCACAGACTGGATTCAGGGGGTTCAGGGGCGGGCACCCACCACAGAACAATACCACCGTCCCCCCAGCTGTTGTACGTGTAGACACCAGCAGCTTTGGTTCTCCAAACTGATCGTGCTAAATCTTCAAAGTTGGGACAGCGACTGTCTGGACAGTGGTGATGGAGGGGGGGGGGGGGTGTTTGACATTCCTGACCTCGTTCTGCAGCAGCTTTATATTTACCATCTTTATTCTATCGCAGGAGCTAGACCGTCTGGTCACCTGGCTGTGTATCCCGGAGACACATCAGTTCAACAACTGCGTCGCTGTGACGCTGCTCTGCGACACTGACCACCAGGGGGTGCTGCTCGACCGAGTCGGGGTCCCCACCTTCACCCTGCAGCAGCTGGTGGACAGGCTGGGTGCTGCGGGTACCCTCAAGGGAAAACCCAAACTGATCATGGTGCAGAGTCTGGGCGGTAAGCTTTGACGTGCAAGATACACGCATGTGTTGCACACGCGCACCACACACGCACGCACGCACACACACGCACGGACACACGTAAACACACACGCACGCACACACACGCAAATCCACACACAAGTACATACACACACACAACACACACACGTACACCGTCACACACACATGTACACGTTCTCATTCAGCCTCAGAAGACTTGTTCCTTTTCTTTGCAAATTCATAGAAATCGTCCTGAAGCAGTCTCATCTGCTTTTGTAGTTGTTCAGATCAGCTCAACTGCGTGGCCTGGACGCAAAATACTACGAGCTGTTTGATAGCCAGAAGAGTTTGGAGTCCTTGTGTCGCTTCGCGTAGTAGTTTGTGTCTGTGCATCGCAAATTGAAGACGTGAATCTCACCCTGTGGGATCTTATTCTGAATAAAAATTCAGCTTTCTTTTCAATTGTCAATTTGCAAATTTTTTCGACAGAAAAAGGAAACAAAACCAAGATCGCAAAAGTTTATTGCTTTGAACTTTAAAATTATATTGTGAATTGTTTGGTGCGAAATATCCCACAGTGTGAAATTTTTTTCTCTTTTCCTTTCTCCCACACCTCTAACTGTTCCCGCCCGCCATCATCCTCCCCCTCCCCCCCCCCCCCCCCAACCAACTACCCCCACACCCGCCCCCTCCACCCACCCACCACCCCCACCCCCCCCCCCCCCCCCACACCCCCCCCCCCCCACAAAAAACACTGGGGGGCCCCCCCGCCCCGAGTGTGGTTATTTATCCACCACCAACTTAAAAAAAAAAAATATATTTTTTTTAAAAAAAAATTTTTTGCCGTGGTGGGGGTGGTGTTTTTTATTAAACACCCCCCGGGGGGGGGGGCCCCCCGTCGGTTTTGTGGGGGGGGGGGGGGGGGGGGGGGGGGGGGGGGGGGGGGGGGGGGGGGGGGGGGGGGGGGGGGGGGGGGGGGGGGGGGGGGGGGGGGGGGGGGGGGGGGGG
>JAAUXT010017707.1_pt1 | contig 12078 bp, 9 predicted proteins | sample 7278171 | NCBI WGS metagenome assembly JAAUXT01 (sample SAMN14350112, study PRJNA611818) | marine sediment metagenome | isolation source: surface marine sediment (1.8m) | place: French Polynesia: Moorea | collected 2018-08
CCCCCCCACAAAAAAAAATTTCCAACTGGGACCTTTTCTGTCTGGGGTATTGGTAGATTGGCACAAACGCTGCCCGCGGCTGATTCTCCACTTGAAAGTCTAGTACTCATTGGACATTTTCGGAACGACGAGCAAAGAAGGGTTGTGACATTTGTTTGCTCAGACCTGCACCTGGGCGTTCACTGCGTTGCAAAAAAGTTTGGTTTGGTTTCTTGGACCCTGTGACTCTTCTGGGAGCACAGTGTTGGCGAGATACGAATATGTGTTGGTCAATGTTGTGTTTTGTCTTCACATTTTCACCAGACCGCTGAAATTTTACAAGATGCGACCCTTCGTCCCATTCTCAGACTGAAGCCACAACTTTTGCTTTGTGCACCCCCTCAGCTGCTCGAGAGAATAAAATAATCTTTTTCTCGCAGGCTGCGCCCTCGACAGAAGTGCATGAAGTAGGGTCGAACCGCAGCCAATCGGCCGAGAGATGGCAGCAACACTCCACTGGTGAGAAACGTTGCGTTGAATCTGTTGTAAAAACACTCTTGATCAGCCGCGGAAGAGATAATCGTAGTTTTGCCTGTTGTCGTGGGGTAGTGGTTGTGCTGTCGAGAATGGTCCGTTGCATTCTGACGTCAGGTGCAGAAGTGGGGCATGATGGAGGCCGCGGTGGACGGTCTGGTCGGGGAACGTGGGGCGGCGGACGAGAGTCCCGCGGCAGGAACAAGCGCGGCCGCGGCCAGGGCCGCGGAGGGTCCAGAAACAGGTGACGACAATCCGTGAAACAGTCACGCACACTGAAGCTGAGTTTTGTCCAACGAGTTAGAATTTGAACTTTTGCCCGAGTGTCTGAAAGAAAAGTGCAGGTACTTCATTTTTCTTGTGCAGGCACGAGAGAGATTGGAGAGAGTTCCCCGCTGTGGACCACGCAGCCATGGGCAAGTCAATGTTCGCTGTAATTGCCGAATTTTTTCGCAAGGACCTGTTTTGCCACCTTGTACGAGGTGTTACCATTCATCAGTGAGAATCTCCCCGAGAACTCAACACACCAACTGGTTCGGGCGAGTCTCGGCAAAAATCACACACATAAATGATGAAAACACGCAAACATGTTTCCGAATCAGACCTTGCAAGAGTTCAGTGGCGTAGTCCAGCCGAAGAGAACGTCGGGCATTTCTTCATCAACAAAGTTTCGAATCCGACTGCACCTGACGGGTATGTGTCACCGTGGAAGCGGCAAAAGTTCGCAAATTCGAATTCACAGACGGATCTGGGAGCAGGTTGAGGGGACAACCCTCCCCCCTCTTGTGCCCCAGTGTGAAATTTTTATCGTTCCCGTTGTTTTCACCCGACTTCAAAAAGTTGAAAGGGGCATCTTGCACTCGATTTCTTTAGCCCTTCGCGTCACAGATTGCCATTGTTTTGAACAGGTTTGTAAGACCGGCACATATTGCTGGCACCTTCACGAAGCTTTTATCATTGGACGAGTTGATCGACCTGAAGTCACTTGAGGTGAGCACGCCTCGCTTTGCGCTTCAAGAAGAAGGTGAACGCTCATTTTGGAGATCGCTCCCTTTGCACGCTGATAAACCCAAAGCGTCTTTTCAGCGGGTGCTGCTGTGTCACGGAGAGACGTTCTCGGCGATGAAACCGTTCCTCGCCACCTTCCCTCCCGATGTCCACGTCACCGCCGTCTGTCGAATAGACGTGAGAGAAAGAACTCCAACGGTCCTGAGTTCAGTCAAAGCAGAACCGAGTCGTGTCTCTTTATAGCCATGTCCTGTTCCTTTTTCAGGGTCTAGACTCGGAAGAACAAAACGTGCAGGTGGCGGTCAAGAAGGAACTGGACCTACCTCACGGTCAGTGACACACAGCTGCTTTTGTGGCGGCCAGTTCTTGCGATTTTGTCTCCGTCACACAACATTCACATGAACAACATTCACATGAACACAGGCGTGACCTGAGTGAGTTGGGTGAACTTGAAAGGGCAATTCCCGCAATCTGATGCAGCTGTCTTCCTTCCTGCAGATTCTGTTGCCAAGACGAGGTCGGTTTCAGTCATCCAGCCTCCCAACGTGGACGAACTCAAGTCGTCTTTCCTCATCCTCAGGTGCAGTGGTTTGTTCACACGAACAATGTGCGCCACAGACAGCGGTAGTTTTGCGTCTCCCTGTGTGTCCTCAAATGTTCAAGAACGGTTGCTTGATTCGACTGCTGTGTTCGTGATGTCACAACTCCGTGGACACGTTTGATCAAAATCAAACCAACCGGCTTTTGACGCAGATACCCGACGCATGCCCGACTGGTGATCGGAACCCTGAACTGGGTACTGAACGACTGGAGCTCCTGTGTACAGCTCGGTTGGTTCGGAGACTTCCCTGCGAAGGAGTCCGGATCAGGAGACGCCATTGGTGGTAAGACGTTCGTGCGATCCTCTTGTTTGTGAAAAAATAATTCCCTTCACTCTCCTGCACTCAAGTGCTGCAAAGTTTGATGGCGGAGCCTGTTGCCTTTTCCAGAGGCAAATAACTTGTGGCAGTCTCTGGAGCTGTTCTTGGGCGCGCTGGGTGTAGATCCTCACCCGTTCTTGAGTGGAATCAACCTGGACTGCTCGAGATGCCTCAATCTTCTGCTGACTTTGCCAGGTGAGTCCTCAACTGGCAGGTCGTCGCAGCGGTAGATTTGCTCCTTCAATGGGACAGAGGCTCCGTGTTTCTTTACGTCACTGTGATTGTTGACCAGGCGAGGAGTCTCAGGAGAAATACGGATGTAACCAGCTGCACGAGTTGACGCGACGCATGTCATGGAGCAGAAAATACACGGAAAAAACGGTTGGTGACAGCGAATATCTTGCCAGTGCTGGTGTAACTTTTGGAAATTTTCTGTCAAATTGTAGAAATCGCAGCAATGTAGCTCCCGGAGCCCGTTCAACCGAGCTGCAATTTTCGTGCACGTTGGCAATGTTGCATTACGTGTGTCGCAAGTTTTGTGTGACTTTCTTACTTAGAACATCTATCAAACGTCTCGTGTTGGATCAAATCGCGTGTCTTTGCGGTTGTTCGGTGGAGGAAGTCTGGTGGAAACGCGCTTCTCTGGTCTGACGAAGGAGTTCGAGGAATCATTGCAGGTTTAGTTCGTTCATTCTAAATGCTTCAGAGTAGTAAGACAAGTGAACCGGTTGAAAGAAGACGAGGTTTACGGTCACTTGCTGAACTAAACTTTCAGATTGTGTATCCGTCGAAGAAATTCGTGACGAGTCTCTGTGCAGTCAAGCCAAAGAAGGACCTCATTTATTCCGACAGGTAAGGGTCGCGGGGCCGTCCTGTTTTCTTTTTCCACGTGTTTCTTGCCGACAGAGCACGCTCACAAGAACGCCCTTTCCTTCCTGTTTGCAGTAATTTTGAGCAGTTCTGCCGGTTGCATGACACGGATGTCGACTGGTACGCCATTCCACATGCAAACGTGAGTTCATCGAAATCTCCACTCGTCCCTTCAATGCCACCCAAAAATCTGAAGGAATTTCTGGTTGGGGTTGTTTGTAATTCGGTGGATTTGATGCGTGCGCTTGTGTGTGGTCGTTCACGCTCGTGTGTGCGTGTGTGTGTGTGTGTGAGTGTGTGTGTGTGTGTGTGCGTTGCATGTGTGTGTACGCAGGAAGTGACGCAGAGGCTATTTGTCGAGAGGCGTCTGTGGAGGTCCGTGTGAACACCGGTTGGAGAAGGATGTGCTGCTGCCTGTTTCTCTGCTGATGTCGGGTGGGTTGGAAAAGGAGACCCAACGGAAAAATAAATTGTCGATTGGGGGGGGGGGGTGTAATGTGGTGTTCCCCCTGGGTCCACTGCCTGAAACACACATGTTGTGAACACTTCAGTTGAAAGGAAAAAGCGATGCTTCGAGTGACGATTGTGTCACACATTGGCTTGTTTGTGGCAGGTTGCACTGAGCTACACAGACGTGCGTCAAAGCGGATCGGGTGAGGTGCAGGGCCGCTATGGATGGTTGATGGTGGGTTCACACATTCTCGGCTTTAGCGCTTGGACTCCGCAGCACAGAAGCAACTCCTTCGTCAACTACAACCTCAGTGTGGTGCTCACTCCGTACAGAAATCGAGGTGAGAAACGCGACTTGCTTCAAAAAACAAACGGGCTTTGTCAGAAATGCACGGGCCGAAGTGTCTGGTCGATGGAATTTTGACCGTTTTCTGTTCAGAGGGCAACGAGTGCGCTGTGGACCTGCGCCACATCGCGCAACTGTTCAGCGTGCCGCGTCGGTACGGTGCGTGCGACGAACCGTGGAACACGCAGCTGTGGATACAGGACGAGAAACGCTACGAGCCTCACCAACTGTGTCGGTGTGTGGGCACCCTGTCCGTCCAGAACAGAGAGAGGGTCGTCCACCCGCTGCCGAAGGAGGTCGTGGGAACCAGGTTGGTGGTGACGCGTTTCATCTGTTTTCAAGATTCATAAAATGTCCACCGTGAAAAAAGTGTAAACACGTTGTTGCACGTTGCAGCCTGGACATGTTTGATGCGATGCCAATGATGCCTGACGATGAGTACGCGAAGGCGTATCTACAATGGAAGACGATGGAAAGGTGACAGGAAAGATACAGTGTGACGGGGGCAAAAAATGTATTTTTGTGTAGCGGACGTTGTTCTCAGTCGTGGAAAGAAGGGTGCTTGTTTGATTCGACCGCCGGTGCGTGCATACGTGCTGAATCATTCGATATTCCGTTTCAGATTTGGATTCACTTTCCTGCGGGACGGCATGGTCCTCGAATTTTTTGGGTCAGCCTATGGTAACGCAGGTCGGCGTCACTTTAACGTCGTGAAGATCATCGACTTTTTCCACTCGTGAGTCAATTTCTCGTCAGATTAGAATTCTCGTAAAGGAACGTCTGGTCGAATGGTGAGTGAAGACAGTATCATAATGTGTGTTGGGTTTGTTTCAGTCTTGATGGACTCCTCGCGAAGTACAACATTCAAGCACCAAATACAGACACTCGTAGGTTTTGCTGGAATACAGCTGCATCGCATTTCGCACAGGCAGAGCTTTGTATCCCCATAAATTGCTGTTCGACCAAAGTGCGAGGGCTTTTCGACGAATTATTCGCTGGTGTGAAACACTCAAATACCCCCCCCCCGCCCCAGCAGAAAATTCGTACAGTAGGCTCGTGTCTCGTATCTCTTGAATTGTCGATCTGTGTGTCAAGAGAAATCTATTTTGGGGAAAATCAAGAAACCGCAGGCTCTGGGCAACTTTCTTGAACAATCGGTGTCAGTTTTCTCCAGTCAAAATTTTCTTGCACTGACTGCAGTGTGAATGACATCCGGGATTCAACAACAGATACAGCAACCGATCGTGTTCAGTGTGGTTTTGTTGAATTTTCAGCGGGTTTTGATGACGGAGAAGACGACTTGGACGCATCGCTGATTGAGGAGCAGTTGGCGCGCAGACTGTTGCAGTGCCAGGAATGGATGATGGCCATCCCGCCCAGGTGAGATGCGCGCTGAGTTGTGAACGTTGGAGTCGGGGTGAACCTTGTCTGTCTGGGGTCTTTGTCGTGGGAGTGACATTTTTCCTCGGCATTGCTGACGTTACTGGAAGTTTTGACAGTGCTCTTTCTTCACGTTTCAGTCTTTTGGGTTCTGGCAAACGTGAAGATGAATCAGATTGGTATCCCAAGCCTATAACAAGTACGTGGTTCAACCCAATTTTTTTGCCTTGAAAAACATTCTACACATCTTCAGCCAATACTAAGTTGACCTTGCAATGACGCGAGATTTGGTCCGGTGGAATAAAGTGAGGACACCCGGCATTTTCCAGACCCGGGGTCTGGTCATTTCAAGGTGTGGGCAAAATGGCCAGACCCGGGGTCTGGCTATTTCCAGTTGGGTTGCGATCATTTGCGCCTATCACTCGATGGGGTCTGGCTATTTCATTACACCGGTGTTCCGAGCAGCTCGGGAGCAGTTTCTGAAGAAGCTGGCGACCCGAGCGTGCGGAGGCGTCGCGCCCGAGTGGAAGGGGCCGCACGACCTGACGCGCATGAACGACATCCAGACCGCCATCTTCCACCGCACCATCCGGGGACTCGACATGCCCGACTGCGTCCAGAGGCCTGTGAGTCCGTCCGCTGCGCTTCTAAGACGCGAACCGATTTGGGCATGAAAAAATTCCAGGGATCTTCAGGAATGCAGAAATGGCAAACATTGTCGTGATTGTTTCAAACGCTCCTTGACAGTTATTTCCAGTTGCACGATTGAGGAGGCGCAATTCTCTTTACAGAGAAAGGTTTTTCATCCCTGGCCCGAGGATTCTGACGCGATCACAGAAACGAACGAAGAGGTTCAGGCGTCCGAGACACCCACTTCAGACCAGGTTCTTGTGACAAAACCTGCGAACACGACGGACTCTTCACACCAAGCCAACAAGGTGCGTGTCGACACAGTTTGGGTTTTGGTTCACCTCTCGGCATTGCGTGAGCACTAGCAAGTCGAGTTTTGACAGAAGCAGGGGGGGTGATTCATGGCAAGCACCAGTTGAAATGTTGAAGCTTCTGGGTAAATGCAATGCAATGCAATGCATTTCTGAATTTCACACTTCTGCAGCATCCCGCCGTAACTCCAGTGACAGGCGGACGAGGTCCCGAGCCGCTGTGCGTGTGATCCATACGGGTCTGTTCTTCGCTTTGAGCTCAGTCCGCAAGCTCTAAGTCGCTTTCAAGCTCCTCTCCAAGGCAGGAAATCTTGTAGTTGTTGATCATTTTCCTGTCGACACAGGCAAGGTTGTCGGTCTGTCCGCTTTCCATTCTGATGGTTACTGCGTAGCTCGTCTGTGAGAAGCTGCTTCATATCCTGTGTGACAAAACATTGAACAGTTCTGTTTATTTGCTTGGTTCTCAAAGGGCGTCACTTGTGGAACAGGTTACACACGCACAGTGTGTCCGTTCACGTTACTTGGTGTTTAGTTTGTAAAAATGGCTTGGTTTTGTGATCCTTGTTGTTCCGCACAGTGTTCAGCAGGATTTTGTGTGTCGTAGATAGATATCTACAACGTGCGTCGGGGCTGGGGTGGAGCTTGGGCTACTTTCATGTTGGTTTCCGTTCAGATCAAATTGGCGTTCTACGTAAACTTCAGTGTACCTGCTGAGGTCAACCGTAAGTTTGACTTATTGGGAAACTGCTGTGTATTTCAGGGCAATCTGACGAAGCAGTCCGGAGGCAGCGTTCCGGGCTCGTCGTCCAGGGAGGCTCGTTCGGCGGCAGCGCCCCGGCCGCCGCCGCACGGTCCGCAGCCCTGGGACGGAGCGAGGCCCAAAACCAAACCATCCTGGGATGCAATGGCGAACAGACCAGTCGGGAAGAAAAGCAAGAGAGGAAGACGAAAAACACCCCATAGATTTGATCATGATTCACATCAACCGCAAGTTGAGAAATTCGACGACAGACGCACGTATTTAAGAGGGTCAGAGCCCCACGCAGAATCCAACATCAGTGGACCAGTCAACAATCGCTCGAACACGCCAGAGCCCATTTATCAGAGACCGGAAAAGCAAGACACTTCCCCTTCAGAAACAGGTGTTCCGATGGCGACTCAAGAGATTGATATTTGCTCTGCGGCCGAAGAGAGCAGCGAAACATCCCCAGAACGAGAGGGCGTGATGGTTGTGGATCGCTTGACGACGCAGCAATATTCTGCACTGGAAAGTGACCAAGGTTACACCGGCGATGTCAGTGCGGCTTCCGCTGAATCCAACTCCCCAGAGAAGTACCTTGAAGCCTCGTCTGCCTTGCGGAGTCTCTGTGGCGAAATTCAAGGCGAATATGCTGACTTACAGAAATGGCAAGAAGAAACTGAGGATGAGCCAAAGGATCCTAACAAAGAGAAGAAAATGGAAGAGTTGGGCGCGGAAGATGACACTGAACATCGCGCTGCATCATCAGAGCAGAGTCAGCGCACTGACGCATCAGGGGAGCAAACACACGACACGGCAGTCCACGTACTTCAAGACACCACCGAAGTTGTGGAGTTGCGTCAAGAAAAGGGTGAACCTGTTAATCCTGCGAACGAAGCGGACCAAACCAGTGACAAAACGCTGTCAGCGTCAGCAGATTCTGAGCACTGGCTTCTCTGGTCGACAGCGTCGAGCCCGGTTTCTGTGACCGATCTGGGGGATTCTGATCCAGCGGCGGACCAGCCAAAGATCCCGACCGCTGCACAGAGTGGATTCGATGCTGGAACACAAGAAAGCGTCTCGAAGCCCGGCATGGTAGAAGCGAATGAGCAAGCAACGGCAGAACAACCAAAACAGAAAACACCAGGGGAATCAAAGAAGAAACACGACGCAGAATCTGGAAGTTTCGAGACTGATCATTGTGTTCGTGAAGGTCAAGGACAGAATGAGGGCGAGGCAGACGACCAGACATCTGAACTAGTAGCGGCACCGCAGGTGGAGACCGCGGCACTGGGCGTTGTTGAGGTGAAGATTGACCCAGAAGTGACCTGTGAAACAAGCGTACAAGCGGAAAAAGAACCAGACATCGATGTGCAGACTCGGCCCGACGCAAGACCAAAACTGAACACCAGTGCCAAAACAACACCATTTCCGAGATCTTGTGCGCTCTCAGCCCTTGAAATTCAAGACGTCATGGATGCGAATCCGGAAATCGTGGGAGCGTACAACCAGGGATTGGCAGGAGCGATTGCGGATCTTCAAATGGCGGATCCAGGTCCAGTACCAGAAAAAGCGGTCGAAGCCAAGTGGACACTCGGAGCTGTGAGACGTCAGGCGGCGAAGCTGGAGGACGTCGACTCCGCGTTTGAATCGGAGGCTGAAGTCGGCGGTGAAACTGGCGCAACACCAGTACCCAAGCGTCTGGTTATGTCCATTGGGAAAAGCAGGAATGAAGTGGAAGCAATTGCACAAGGGCAGGAGCAGGACCAGGATACAGCAACAGAAGTTGAAATGGAAAGTACCACAGCGGAACAGGAAAAGGAGCCAAATCGACCTGAAGGCCTCGATTTGCTTGCGAGTGTAGCAGCAATGGAAGAACAACTGGGAGTCGAAGATGTGGAAGAAATAGTGTCGGCTTTACGGCCAGAGTCGCTTCCAGAGTCGCACACTGACGCACAGAAACCAGATGGTCTCACCCAAGGAACTAAGGCGGAACCAAACGAACCAACGAAAGCTGAGGAAATTCCACTAACAAACGAAACCCAAGAATCCGGTGCGGGTTTTGCGGACAACGCGAACAACAATGCTGACAATGATCGCAAACTGGGCGCGGGCTCGATGGCTGGGGTTGCGCGCGGAGAACCTGGAGACTCCACGGGAGGCGAAGGATCCGGTTCATCAGGAGGTTCGAGGGTCCGCGAAGAGGTGAAATGTGGCGGTGAGGCGGTTGTGGAGGTGGTGTCTGAAAAAGAGAAACGGGAGAGCCCGCCTGTCGCGAACCAAGCTAACATCAAGAGTGAAAAGGCTCCAGTTGAACGGGAGGTGGAAGCCGACGCGAAGGTAGTCCGGAAGCCGCAGCCTGAAGGGGTGAAAAACACCAAAAACGCATCATGTGAAGAAACCGTAAAGACGATGGAAGACGAAAATGCGTTTGAAAGACCGAATTGTGCGGCATCAGAAGCAGAAGAATCGAAGTCAGAGCCTGATCCAGGGGCATCTTGCCAGTCAGAGCTGGAGTCTCTGTCCTCGGAGTCTGCAATAGAAAGTGAAGATCTTGTAGACAACGCACGGAACCTGAACCCAGAGGCGAACATATTCACTGCGCGTGAAACAAAAAGGGATATGGACGTGGAAGTTTCATCGGACAAGCCGTCCGTATCTGTTTGCGAAGACCACTTCGAGCCAGGTGTGCAAGACCGACCAGAACTCGCGTCAGGTTCGTGTGAGCAACAACGAGGAACTCCAACGGTGGAACAACCTGATCCGAAGACGCAACCAGCGTCGGAGTCGGAAACAGAGCAAAGTCCAAATGAAATGGGAGGTTCAGAGTTTGATGAGAAGCCAGCGACAAGATCACAAGACAAGGAAGGGGAAGCAATCCTGATGTCGGAATCGACACCAAGAGCCACGCACTCTGGCGATTTGGACAAGAGTGGCGGAGAACCGGATTTGGAGCCGGAGGTTTTCAGCGCAGAACCCGACCAGAGCGACCGAGAGCCGATCGTCGAGACGCAGTCGGAAATGGACGTTGAAGTTCAACCCGAAGGAAAAGCTCCATCCAGCCAAGCGCGCACGAAGGAACCAAGTCTTGAACTGGAGGTGGAACCAAACCTGCACACATCAACGTCGGACGAAGCTGTTGAGCAAGAGGAAGACGCAGAGACGGGTCCCGAAGCAGAATCGGAAACACAGCCCAACGAAAACGACGAATCGTTCACAAACGAGGCAGATGACGCCCTTCTTCACGTACAAGTCCAGATGGAACCGACTGAGGAAGCCAACCCCGACACGGAGGCCACTGGCGAACCCAGTGCAGAACAACCAGTGGAACAGCATCAGGAGCCGCGTCCAACCTGAACTCCAACGAAGACTCGAAGCTTCTGCTGGACTTGTGACAGAAAGTGACACAACGTTCCATTGGGGCTGTTTGAGGAGCCAGACAGGAAAGTTTCGGCGTCAATTTAGTTTTGTTGTCTGTGGGGAATCCAATTGCCAACCTGAACTTTTTCGTGCCATGTCGTTGACTCGGGGATGAACATTTCAGTGCCTTGAACGCCAGACCGATGTTCCTCTGTATTTGGGAAACAATCCTGTTTGCAGCTGATGTACCAGTGCAAACTTCACTTGAAACTCGCTCAGAACTTGTGTGGTATCCCTGGAAGAGACTTGATCAAAGAAGGGGAACACTGATTGGCCATTTAATTTCTTGAACTCAACAAGCTCGTTCTTGAGCCCCCCCTCCCCCATTCCTTTCCGATCGAAGACCAGAGCAGGAACGCAGGATGTGTTCGGCATTCTGGGAGAAAGAATGAAGCGAGAACTTGATCTGTTGTGAAACCGATGCTTCAGTTTCCGTGGAGTTGCTTTTGTGTGTTTTGATTTGTTGTAGTTCACGCGCACTGTTCTCCTGCTTGACTGCAGATTCTTGCACTTTTTTGACATTTCCAGTGTTGTGTTCATTTTGACAGCTTCAGTCATTCATTCTGTGCTTTGTCAGAAAACGCCAAAAGAATCGAGGCTTTTGTTGCATGTATTTGTTGTTGCTGTTCTGTTTTCGTCCACATTCTGTTCGAAGTGCTCGATTTTGTTCTGTGCTGTTCATTAATTAAATTGTCATTTGACACGAAGAAAAAAGTATTCATTCCAGAGATGTTCTGTTCCAGGTGTCGAGATTTTGATGTGGTGCACCAAAGCAGATATGTTTTCAACGGGAGTCTTGTCGAGAGTATTGCCCAGTCAGAAACCCGGGTGCCAAAATGACATCTTTTACTGACTGCAGTAATCTCATTCGTGTTCGTTGGTTCACGTTGTTTCTTCCGAAAGTGTTCACGCAGAGATTTCTTTCGTCAAAGTTGACTACATTTGTCAATTTGGACAAAATAAACGAAGCCAAAATCAAAGGCGCATAATTTTTTTGCGAGACGGACCAAGAATTTCATGGAATGAAACTGCAGTTGATTCCAATTGCCCACCCTTTTGATGAATTTCGGGGCAAATTCCGTGTACAGGGAGGGGAGGGCGAGTGGACACGGTGACTTCCGGCACCGTACGATCCGTTCCCCCGACGAATGTCTCGAGGCTGCACTTTTTGTGCAAAAAATACCATGCATTGAAATGTGTTTTGAGGCCCAAAACAAGAACGCTATCGCCCAGCAAGCCCGCAGTCTCCTACGGGCCAGTTATCTCTGAGCTCTGACCACGGTTCAGTTGGCCATTTGCGGGGGGGGGGGGGCGGTAAAGGAAACGTAGCCCCAAAAATGAAATTTGGTCAAAAAAAAACAGTCTTTTAATTTTTTTTTGCGGCCCAAAACCACCCCCCTTACGCCCCACAACCCCCCAGTCTCCCCCGGGCCCTTTAACGCCGCGCTCGTCCCCGGGTTCAGGGGGCCATTGGGGGGGGGGGGGGGGAGG
>JAAUXT010086993.1_pt1 | contig 12078 bp, 17 predicted proteins | sample 7278171 | NCBI WGS metagenome assembly JAAUXT01 (sample SAMN14350112, study PRJNA611818) | marine sediment metagenome | isolation source: surface marine sediment (1.8m) | place: French Polynesia: Moorea | collected 2018-08
AATGTTGCTGCAATTGTTCTTCTTGATGAATTAAAAAACCGCATTTCAAAAGCTCCCTCAGTTCCCCACATATCGGACGACGAACACCAATTCCTGGATCTCCCACGTACACACACGCACACGCACACACACAGACACACACACACACACACCAGGGGGTTCACCGCACACGTAAACACCGCACACAGGTCCGTGGGCTGTCCCACCCCTGATGATACCCTGTGGATCCATGGGAAGCCCCAACCCCAACACACACGCACGCACGCACACACACTTGTTGCAGGTTCGACCTGGACGTCGTGTGCGGCGTGTTGGATCTCAGCGCAGCCGACGCCTCCACAACGTTCAACATCTTCAGCATCGCCGAGGTGAGTGACGCACTCTCACACCACACCGCGGGCGGGTCCAGGGGGCTGCCGGCACCCACACGCAGCGGACCCAAACAGACGCCTTTCCACCAAGTCACACAGCCGCAGCTCCAGGGGCCTTCACCCGCCACCGACCTTCCACTGACCTTCCACCCCCGACCCATGAATCCAGGCGGCCAGTCAATTCCCCCACCCTACAGGTCCAGGGGGTTCACCGCACACCAAAACACCCCACACTGATCCGTGGGCTGTCCCACCCCTGCTGATATCCTGTGGGTCCAGGGGCAGCCCCACCCTCAATCGACCCTAGAAGAATCCGTTCACACAAACCAAAAAGTTTGTCCTTTTCATGTTTGGGCGTGTATGTTCTCCACTCAACCAAGCGCCTGTAACTTTGGGATGATACTGTGGGTCTTGGCAACGATCTCAGCCTGACAAGGCAAAGTTGCTCAATCAAAGTGCAAACCTGGCACGAGCCAAAGCGATGACCACATGACGTCGCGTCGCGTCACACAAGAGACGCAGCTTGTTGAAGGCGCTCCTCATCTTGTAGCACCCTGACTACGACTTGACGACGCTGCAGAACGACCACGCAGTGCTGGAGGTGGCGACGCCGCCAACCGGCGCGGGTGCCGCCGGCGTTGTGAACGACGAGGCGACTAACGCCAACGCGTGGGTTGGCGCCGAGTGCTGGATCACCGGCTGGGGCGAGGACGGTACGGATTCGCCAAATTCCTCCCGAACCTTTCGCAACCAGACAAAATTTCACAAACGGAGACGTGCTTTGATGGTAAAGCTTGTCGCCTACACCTGTTTGCGACAAAGGAACCATCGTGGTTTGTCCACACACTCGCGTGTCGTCACGTTCTCTGCGAGAAAAACGTCCCTGAGAGGACGACACATTTTTCGCACAAACTTTGCCCAAAACACGTGACGCCATTGTCAGCACATGCGGCACGTCACGCTTGCCTTAATTTCGCTCACACAGAATATTTCCCGCACGACGTTTGCACACAAAACGTGCTGTGGTTGGAACATGCTGCACGCCCACGCTTCCTCTATTCGCTCGTTTTGGCGCAGACTCGGGGGTGTGGTCGGACCGGCTGCGGGAGGCGCGCGTCGAGGTCACGACGCAACGCGACTGCGTCGACAGCTACGCGCAGAGCGGATACGACGTCTACGATGACATGATGTGCATCTGGCACAGCAACGACGACTACACCGGAGCGTGCTACGTGAGTCGGGTTGGGCCCAGTTCGATTTACCGTGCAAATGCAGGGGACACGGTCTCAGTGTGTGCTGCAGTGGTCGAACATGACCTTTGTCCAATACGATGATGCACCGTCGCCCTAGAAATCGTCTTGCTTTTGTCTGCGGGTGGATTGGGAGAGACGAGAATTGCAAGAATCCTGCAAAAATCAGCTGATAGCAACCTCTGAATGCAACACCCTGCACAAATCAGACAGCTCTCCAATGACACACCATTTTACATAATACGTTTGGCATTTCGTTCTGAGACACCCAGCACTCTACATTTGGCGCTTTCTTTTTGAGGCTCCTAGCACTCTCCTCCAAAGAGACATTCAGCCCAAGTGTTGACAGCCTTGGTAATCAATCGTCTGTTTCTGCCCGGGGCAGGGCGACGCCGGCGGCCCCGCGGTGTGCCGCGCCTCCCCCGGGGACCCCTGGACCCTGGTCGGCATCAGCTCGTGGGCCTACCCGCCGTGCGGCGCAGACTACTTCCCGTCCGTGTACTCCCGCAGCCAGCGCTTCAAGCAGTGGATCGAGAGCATCTGTCAGTGCGACACAAACCCATAGACGCAGCACACGCGAAGTAGCGGCTCTTCGACTCCGTCTTTGATCAACGTGATGATGCGCCAGTTGAAAATAAAAAACCTTGCTGCGAGCAGTGACTGGGTGTCGCCTTTTGAAACCAAACAACTGCTATTCTGGTCAGCCTACTTCGAGTAGACAGCTCAAAAATCTTCACCATTGTGATAGATGACATTTGATCTGCCTCCTGCCTGAGCGAGTTTGTGCAGACCAGCACCTCTATCATGAGGTGGGGAGGTTCAGATGCCTATTTTCTTCCAGGACTGTGCCGGCACACTCAAACCCGTGCTTCTGCAGTTTGCGACCTTTCCGATTTGCGTCGACAAAGCACGTCACGCTCCAGTCAAAACACATATCAACACTACAAGCTCATATCCTTGTCGGAACACGCCACTGAAGAAAACAAGGCCCGGTCGACCGACTCTGAGGAATCATCCGTGAGCGACAACCACATTAGCAGGATCCAAAGACATCGTTGTCCGTTACCAACCTCCAGCGATAACACACACACCGTTTCCAAAGACACAATTTCGCGCAAGAACCTGAACATGAATGACACTCACCTGTGCATCCCAGAGGTTCGGCATCTTCCGTTCACTCGCCCTCCGCCGAACCTGGAAAAGACCAACAAGTGGGAGAACGGACTCGTCTGCACCCTCAATAATTGTCTGCTCAGATGCAAGCGTCGACCCCTGAATAGCAACTGAGCACAATACCATCGCTTTTCTTCAGCAAATGGGCAAATGTCAATGTTTCATGCAAGTCCGACAAACGGCAAAATCAAAGAGAGTGCGTTTCATGAAGAACAGTACGAGTCAACGATCTTTCGAAATCAAAACTGGAATCCAACTCACCTCGCGATGGATTGAAAAAGCATCCTGAGAAAAAGCGCTGATCCTGCAACTGCAGCAAAAATACTTCTGCTGGCGGCGAAACGTCGACGTCAGGAGTTGTGCGGTGAAACGGAACAATTGCATCGCATTTTGCCGACCACAGAACGTACGTACTTCCATCGTGCATCCACCCAACGAAATGACGAAGGAAGTGAATGAACAGACTGAATGGGGTGAAGGGTCCTACCACTCGATGAGCTTCGAACGCTGCGAGGTATTTCTCCAGCCGAGGTGCGTCTCCATACAATCCCTGCAACCAAACAGACAACGAATCACAGAATTTTCTATGAACTGAGTGTCACCTTTCGATAGATCTGAGTGTTGCACAAGAACCTGTCACTGACGCTCAACGTCTTGAGTTGTTTCGCACACAGGGAAGAAACAGGCACGTTGCGCATGCGCCAGTCACGTGCGCACTACTCACGTGTATCTCGGCGCGCGTGAGTCCGAACACCTCACGGCGCTGCACGTCGCCGTAGAGCCGCTTCATGTAGTCAATATCGCTCAGCACGAACTTCCACTGCGTCACGCACGTCACCCAGAACATGTCCAGGTTCACCTGCAAAGGCAGACGCAGAATGTTCAGTTGGATCCGGGGCGGGAGTGAGTCTCACCACCGCAACACGGTCTTTTTCACACCTATCCTTCGCCACAACATGGATCGAAAACAACGTCACATCAGCAGATCAAATCAACAGAAAGACGCGACGTGGACGTCACTGACCTGACCCGGCACGTTGACCTTGAGCGAGCTGAGCGTGTACACCCAGCTCAGCGGGTGCAACACGGTACGAGTCGTGTTCCATTCCAGCACGGTCTGCCGGATCTCCCACGTCCGCGCTGCAACAACACATCAAACCAATCAGGTCAAAAGCGCCAGAAAATCTCCACTCCCCTCCCCTTCTCGACGAAAATGAACCACACGTACGGCCACTGATGTCTTCGCGCGTGGTTCGCTGCGCAAGGTCGACGCGCGCATCGTCCCACGCATGCGCGGTCAGCTGCACGCGCACACGACACGCCTTGATGACCACGTGGTCCGAGGGCTGCACAGTGAAATGTTCCCCGGGCTTCTTCCCTCGCGAGATGGCCAGCCGGACGCGAGACGCGCCTGAAAAACAAAACACGTGCTGCATGTATGTTGGCCACAAAAGTGCTGAACGACAAACAACTTGAAGACGCACAGAACCGATGTCAACTGACAGGCAACGCACTTGTTTTGGCATAATTTTCCACCAGGACAGAAATATTGGTTGTACATCAGAGCTCTTCAAACAAGATGCAGTCTGTCCGCTCACATCAATTGGCATAGAAAGGTGTGAAGGAAAAGAACATTTGTTGTTGGCCACTCACCCAAATTTCCCTTTCGGCCAGTTACGCTTTCACCTACAAACATAAACAATCACCACCTGACCAATGAAACACCAGAGTCCCCTGAACACGGAATTTTTGGACATTGGATGCACCAGTCACGGGCCGAGTCCGCAATCTCAGACCCACTTCACCCATAATGCACCATTTTGCACAAAACAAACAATCAGTGCATCAGCAGCGGCCGTTACCTTCAGCGCTTCCTTGCTCCGCCTGCTCGATCAACTTGTCCTCCTCCTCGTCTGACTCAGTGGCGCCCCCGCCACCGCCGCCTCGCCCGGTAGAGGGCGCCCCCGCGCGGCTTCGCTTCCGCCCGGCCGCCGCCGCCAGCCCCGCGCGGAGGCCTCCCGCCCAGTCCTTACTCGCGACCACCACGTCGCTCGGGACGATTGTCTCGAAGCGCAGCTGCAACAGAACAGCGTGACATGGGCACCTGAGCAAATGTTGCTGAGCTGCTCCAGAAACATAGCAAACAGGAGGAATATGATCCCAAGGGAAAACTCAACAATTTGCAGAACGTTTCACACAACACAGTGAGTGGACAACTGCCTAACAAGGTAGTGATTTGGCGTGTTTGTGTCGATTATTTATACAACACACACATGCACACACACACACACACACACATGTGCTCGCGCGCGGACAAAAGAACAATTGCTGCGCTGTTCTTCGTCCATTGTCAGCCGCCCCCCCCCCCCACCCACCCATCCTTCACAAAAATTTTAGGGGTTTGTCGTTTCTGAGACGTAAAAGGACAGACCGGCCGGTCGGGGCTCACCTTCCTCTGGGCCATGAGACACACGACGGCAGCGCACCAGCCTCCGGAGTCGTCCACCTCCCACATCCGCCGCGTCCCGTCCGCGTCGCCACTGTCCGCCGCGTCTTCTGTTCAACCAAACAATTCAGGCCGCGTTCGATTTGATGGAGCAGCATTTCCGCGAGACCCCACAGAAAACGAACAAAGATGCGTGCCCTTCACAACAAAGCTGCCCAGAGACACGACTGCTAGAAACTCGCATGCACGCTCACATCAGATGAAGAGGGCTCACAAAAGCCCCCTCCCCACCACACCCCAATCAGAGATGCACCAACAACTCAATGTTTTCACGGCATCAACGAGGCGTGGGCACGAACACGAACACGCGCGAGATGAGGCAAAAGCCAGGTCGGGAAGTACGAATGTAACGGTCATTTTGGCTTCGCCCAGAGTGGCACTCAACGTACAAAACTCCCGGTTCATCGAGATTCAGTGCCAGGCACCGGGCGGGGCACACTTTGAACCCAGTTCGCTTTGGGCTGACTCCCTCGTTACCTGAACCCAGCAGCTTCTCCATCACGGAGTTGGTGTCGGCGAAAACCTTCCTCGGGCATCGCGTGTACCAGTTGTACGTGTACCTGGAACACAGTCAACAACTGCGTTCAAATTTGCGAGGAATACTTGGGTCATCTTGTTGTGTGAAGCCACAACACGCGACCGTGTTTCACACGTTCGGGAACTTTCCGACAGCTCAACAGCTACTGGTCTTGTCGCGTCAATTTCACAACTCACACGTACGCGCCCAGGCAGAAAATGTTCAGGCAATTGAAGTGGGTGAAACGACACGTGTACGTACTTTTGCGCCATCTGGTACGAGCCCATGGTGAGAGTCGGAATCATCGTCGACCTGAACTGTGTCCTCGCCGCCTTTGTTTGCTGCAAGAACGAAAACACAATCAATGGGTTTTGTGTCTCCAGAGTCTGTTCAGCTGCGTTTGCGAACCCGATCCTGGCAGCACGAGACCGAGTCGAAACGAACCCAGAAACACACTTGACCCTGACTGGACAGAAAGCGCTCGCTGGAAAACTGTCAATCAAAGCAACTAACTGCCACTTTGTTGTGCTGGCGATGGTGTTGCTGATGCGATGTGCGTGCGTGCGTGCGTGCGTGTGTGTGTGTGTGTGTGTCTCTTTTTCTCTGTTCCTGCACGTAGAGATCAAAACGTATCCGTGTGCATGTGAGCACCAACAGAGCAACACGCACATTCTTGATCTTGGAGACCATCTGGTCGTCGCGCATGGAGAGGAAGACGTGCTGCAGCACCGCCTCTTCGTACTGCTGGAACACGTGGTACAGCTCGTGCAGGTAGTCCGCCTTGTCGCTCAGCAACATCGCGCCCTGAAACCAGCGCCAACACAACGCGCTCACCATGGAAACACACAGATCGCGGAGCGGAACTCGCAACCCAGAACAAAACGCCGTGTCACGCGAGAAATGGAACGTTTTCAGTCTGCGTGGGCACAGTTGTGCCCAGGGAAAACGTTCTGCACTGTATGTGCTCAACTGATTGCCGTGACACAGGTTCAGAAACATCGCGTCGCATCGCTGACACGGTCGCTTTGCCCGTCACAACTGGGAACACGTCTGGCGCGCGTGGGACGTGATCACGAACAGAATCAATCTCAGCTGGACCGGCTGACGCAGCATTTTCAATTAATCTTGTTGAAATGAGCGGTTCATCCAGAATTCGATTGCACAACTGCATCAGGTTGACAACGACGCAAGACACTACCGCGCACGCCTCGAACTCACGTGGATGAGGTTGTGCAGCACGCTGAAGTGGATGTCCTCCTGGTCGCGCGGGTCGCGATGACGCAGCGGCGCCACGTCGTCCGGACGCGCCACGTCGAACTGGCGGCGCAGCTCCTCCAGCGACCCGGGCACCGACACGCCCTCTGTCGCGCGCCCGCCCCTGCCGGTCACACAGAGTGGTCGTATTCGATTCACGTTTGCGGCAGTCGCGCACCTCTGGGTTGGCGATGGGGCGAAGTCAGCCATTTCGGCCCACTCGGTTCGCTGCGCGCGTTTGTGTAACACGGCCAGGGCTGATAGCTCCGTGCGCACAGTAGCTTTCTGTTCTATTCAGGTGCGAACAGCCAAATGAGGTCACTCTTGAAATTCAGGTGTCAGTGCCACAGATCTGGCTTGTAAGGCATCGCACAGAAGAAATTCAGGCCGCGCTGAACCTCCCCAATTATGTGTACACGGACTCATTGCATCGTTGCAAAGGGCACGACACTGCACGCTCCTGTTTGAGAACAGTACTTTGTTCACGTCCTGACAACAACTTCGTGGAGTCTGTCCACAGCACGACCAACCGTTTTTGTGGTCTCTCAAAGTGTCAACGAACTGTCTGGATACTTACTTGAACTTCTCTCGAAGCCTGGTGACCAGTTCGACGAAAGTTTCCTCGTTCCCGGTGCCTCCGCATTCCTTCTTGTAGACTTTATTCAATTTGAACTTGTTGTAGATTTCCTGGGAAAAAGCGCAGTGTAACAAGATCAGACGTTGCCACGGCAACTCGAGTCGGTCCGGTCCAATCTCCAAAATAAATTTCACCCGACATGCAATTTCCTCCTGATTTTGTTCATGTGGCCAAGATCACAAGTCATGAAATGGCGAAGATCAACACTCGTAGCTGTGGTTCAGATCACAACGTGATTGGGAAATTGGGACGGAGCCCTCGTCTTGACGTGAGGCCCAAAGGTGCTCAACACGGACACGCGCGCCCCTCCCACTGCACCACGCACCTGGTCCATGAGGGCCTCGCCGACGAACGTGTGCACGCTGTTGCGGGTCTGCTGACTCCGGAGCGAGTAGCGCAGGCGACGCTGACACGCCTTGGACGTCTTGTCCTCGCCAACCTGCGCGCAAAGCAAAGCTTCGTTCAGACTGACGGCCGTTTGGAACAAGTGATTGAACACGCATTGAACAAAGGTATCCGTATTGGGAACCTCCACCTGTCACAAGTCTAGAAATCCCGAGATACGCACGCGCACGGATCTGTGAAGGATATCTCGCACGCACGAGAACGGGACGATGAAATCTCGTCGTTCCCCGGCCATGATCACGTGGGCCACGTGGCACAGCAGGAGCTGCAATAAAGATGCAAAACTGTGAGCCAAAAGAGCAAAGCACAGAGAAAATTGACCGAATGAATGTTTGATTGGAGGAAGGAATCACCAAGCTGTCCTCCTGCGAGGTCCACGTCACTCGCTCCTTCGTCATCCGCTGCAGCGCTGCTTTGTCCTTTTCGTCGTAATACACAGAGCGACCTGTAAAACGCAAAGCCACCATCATTGAACACGCATGCACATAACCAGGTGAAGGACCACTGCATTGTCATCCGGGTGCGATCCAGTCCCACATCGTAACACACACACACACACAAACACACGCACGCGCACATGAACTCTCTCTCTCTCTCACACACACACACACACACACGTGTGTGCGTGCACACACGCACTCACGCATGCGCGTGCACGCAAACACAAACACACACACGAACACACAGAAACACGCACACACACACACACACACACACACACACACACACACACACACACACACACACACACACACTGCTTACCCTTTGGCGTCTTTGGGACACGCGGCGCGCGTTGCTTCCGCTTCGCAGGCGGCTCCGACTCTGTATCGAAAACAAAACAGGTGTTGTTTCCAAGGAACAAGAAAAGTGAGCGGGACATCTGCTCTCGTGGACAATTGAACTTGAACACCCAGTGAAGTTCTTTGTGCTTCGTTCTCTTCATACTGAAACGAAACACCGCCTTCGAGGTGTGACTTGCTGCCCAAACAACGATTGAACGGTCACGAGGTGGGTGAACACCACACTGTGGTACTCACGCGGACTGAAGTGTGACTGCGGTTTGTGCTTCACTCCTGGTTTCCCTCCGGGTTTGCGCGGAAGTGGTTGCTTCCCATCCCCTGCACCAGCTGCTCCCTGCTCTGGTTCCCCTTTCTGCTTCGTCGCTTTTTCTTCAGCTCTGCTTTTGATCAGCTGAGTCAGCAGTTTTGACGTCTCTGGGGTGACACCCTTCTGTGTGATACCCTTGGGTAATGACCTTGGCGGTATCGCACTGGGTTCCGCGGAAGGCGACGGCTGCACTTCTGAAACTGTGAAGAATGTCCATGTCACAAGAGAATTTTCTTCAACGGCGATAAGCGCAATGATCCCAACTGCCATGTTCACTTTCAGCAAAGATTTTTTCACGAAACATGCAGGACAGCGTCGACACCTTCTGCCGGGTTCTCTGTCGTTGTGGAAGGTCGGTTTCCTCCTTGTTCCCAGTCCAGGTTCTCAACCTAAAAAGAGCATGGTTAGATGCAAGGCGACTGCAACAAACATTTCTGCCACAAAACAAGCAACCGGGAGAGTTTGTAGAAGGCCAGGACGAACTCTGCAGTCCCAACGAAACAAGGTGAACTCTATCGGATGTTTGGGTTGCGTGAGACAACGTGAGGTGGGCGCGCGAGGTGGTGAGAAAAGTGGAGTTTTACTTATTTCATTTTGGGTGTAGGGGGGGGGGCTGAGTGCAAAATTGAGCCCGGCGGGAAGTGGCACCACCGCCGGCCCCGTCGCTGTACGAACCTCCACGATGTGGTCCACGTGGAACCGGATCAGGTGACGCTTGAGATGCGACGTCGAGTTTCCTGTGCGCTTGTAGATTTCCTTGCAGATCTCACACCTGCAACACGCGAGTCAAGTTCACCAGGGGGCGGTGTATCCACGTGTGGTGCACAATGGGCGCTGACGCACCTAAGAGCACACACAGATACACACACACACACACACACACACACACACACACAGACACGCGCACGCACACACACACACACACACACACACACACACACACACACACACACACACACATTTCGCACACCACGCAGTTTGGTTCACAAATCCAAAGTTTTGGAGTTGGGTCGATCTCTGCTCGATCACATGATATCTTGGCCCAGGACGGCAAAACACGAAGCTGTGTGTTTAAATGGCTGCAGAAAGATGAACCTCCTTGGCACATGTCTGTTGGTAACTCAAACCGCCTCGGTCAATTCCGCGGTCAACATGACCTTTGCGCACTCACTTGACGCGCGTGTTGTCGCCGGTCATCTTGCTGAAGTAGCGCCACACCCCCGACAGCCTCGGCCACGCCTTCGCCTCCCCCTCCGGTTTGTACATGAAGGACAGGAACGACTCCACGGCCCTTTCTGAAACGAGTTTCTGGAAATGACAGACACTTCGAAGAACGATTAACTACTGCCACTGTTCCGCACGCAACTGCTTTTGTAGCTTTGCTCGCAATCACAGTGTTGCAGCTTGTGACAGAAACAGCATTTTCTATTTGTGGAAGTGCCTTCCACCATCAAAAACACTGCGCTTCGTGTCGCACGTTGTGTGAGTCCATCGAATGAAATCGAACAGCCCAAATTGTTTGGCGCTTGTTGCAGCGTGAATATTTACATACCACTTCAGCAGCGTGCCGGCAATTTCAGAGCAACGCAACTCAATCCCCGCGCATCGAGTCACGTTGTGTGAGTGAGTCGGGTAAAATCGAACGACCCCAACCTTTCTGACGCTTGGTGGTGATGAGGCTGCGGTCGACGTCCTTCACCTCGCGGTGGTTGGCGTCGAGGTGCGTGAGCAGCGCCGTCACGCGGTGCGTCGGGTTCCGGAACTGGCGCCCGCACAGCCGACAGCTGCGCAGAGCAGGGCAAAAGCAAGAAACAAAATCTGTCATCAAAGCTGGACAAGGCACGCGGAAAACATGGGCACGTCAAAAGTTTGAGTTTCCCCTGTCACACTTTTCCCCTTGTCCTTGATGCACATATAACCGCAAGAAACATGGCGTCAGAACGAATTGCATTGAAACAAAGGTCCCTCACTTGACAATTGAAGTGGCGCCATACTGCGAAGGCGCGTCTTCGAAGTACTTCCACACGGTCGCCATGCCCTCTGGTGGCGGCGTCGCGCTGTGCTCCGTCCCCTCGGCCTGTTCCGCCTCCGGGTCGCCCTCCGACGGGACCAGCACGTCGCGTTGTTCTGAAGAGGAGGATCAAACAGCTGTTTGCCGTGACCAGAAAACGTCTGGACAACAAGAACACCTGGTGGTGTGAATACGCGCCGTGTCCATCTGGCCTGCCAGTGACTGCCATCATGAAATGAAGCTTTTGAACACAATTTTATCCTGGAAAACCTTTCTTTTTTTTTCAATCACTTTTCCACGCTGAAAGCACAGGATCTGTGCACTTAGGGGGGGGGGGAGGGTAGAACTGTTCTTGCTTCAGATCTGAGCATTTTTCTTATTTGCGGTGCGAGGAGGCGTATCCAGCGAACACTTTTGAATCAGAGGACCCAACTGGACTTCCCAGCTCCGCATGGAAACGGCACTTCCCTGGACCCAACTGCCCCAGACTCAAACACGACATTCAAACTCCAAAACCATAGATGTGATCGTTTCAGCTGCTAGTCACGAGAAAATGCTTGTGGCTGTGATGAGCAGCACAATTTGCATCAGAGAGCGAGATATGTCAGTCCTGTGGGATTATGAGGAAGCAGATCGTGCGCACCTGACTCGTCGCTCTCAGCGCCCTCTGGCTTGGTGAGTCGAGCGCGTTTGCGCGCGCCCCCTGAGGGCTGCTCGAGGCTGCGCTTCTGCGGCGCGCTGCTGCTCACGTTGTTACTCCAGTTCCTCCGCAGGTGTCTGAAGCGAAATATGCGCCACGTCACTGTGTGTGTGTGTGTGTGTGAGAGAGAGAGAGAGAGAGAGAGAG
>JAAUXT010026864.1_pt1 | contig 12075 bp, 11 predicted proteins | sample 7278171 | NCBI WGS metagenome assembly JAAUXT01 (sample SAMN14350112, study PRJNA611818) | marine sediment metagenome | isolation source: surface marine sediment (1.8m) | place: French Polynesia: Moorea | collected 2018-08
AGTTTTCGCTTTCTTTTTTTTTTTTTTTTTTTTTTTTTTTTTTTTATTATGGTGGGTAAAAAAAATTTGAGAATGTTATAGTAATAAATTTTATTTAACGAGTGTAAAATAAATAGAGGTAAAATTTTTTTCGGACAATTTTTCGTTTTTTTTTTTTTTTTTTTTTTTTTTTTTTTTTCATTCTGAAGGTCTGTACATAACTAGTGCCATGGTTCACTGAAGATCTTTTCTGTCCCGTCTGTAAAATCATGAGCAGTCAAGTGTGTTTCGTCAATCATTTGCACTGTTGGTGAGTCATCATTTGCACTGGTGATGCCTGAAGGAAAGAATCAGCTGGATCATCTTTGTCAACGTACAAATTTCAGACACATTCTGTTCGGGTACATCATAAACTACAACTGGTAGCTAAATTTTTGTACGTTCTGTCCGAAACAAGAAAAAGAACACCTTGTTGGTGAACCTTGATCGATATGAATTCTCTTTTTGTGAGCACAAATTGTATTTTGAATTGAGGACTACTTATGCGGTGCATAGCAGGAGTTCCTTTGAGGAAAGTACTCAAAAGTTAGATTTCAGGGGGGAAAGAGACAAGTACAAATTGTGTACACGTCGTGTGAATGTGAAACGCATTGACAGATTCGAACTGTATTCGAGCTGTCAACTCACTGTACAGACGTATTATGTCCATTATGAACAGAAATAAATCATCTTAACGATGAGGGTGAAGTTGATCTTGACGATGAAAAGTCCTATTGTGCATCAAACACACTGGAGATGGCAGCACGAAATCGCCCTGTTTGTTTGTCGTTCTCCACCAGCTGTAAGGTGCTCCATTTGTCATGCTGTCATACGTGCAAGAACAATTTTGTCACAATTTCTGTGAAAAAACAGTTTCGAGAAAAGATTGTTTCACCCTTTTCTCAGTTTGGTCGAGATCTGAGTCAGGTTGGAGAAAGTAAAGTGCTTCTGGAGCAAAGTAAAAACTTGATTATCGGCAGCAGCAATCGTTCTCCCAGGCACTTAACTACTCCATCCTCAGTGTGCTCGTGCCATGTGCCAGTATTGTGAAGGCCCATTTGTTGTAGTGGGAAGGCAGGGATCGTTCTCTGCAAAGAGATCGAAGGAAAACATGGGACGGCAACTCAGGACTTCGAAAACGGTCTGACCTCATCACCCGGGTGATGTCACCTCTGCCCATTGGACAGACCTACCTGGAGGTTCAAAAATGAAAACTAACGTGTCAGACCCCAACTGGTGTGGCATCTTTGATTCTCCCCTCCAAATGTGACATCTTTGAGAGAGAAGCAATCGAGAGACAAAAAAAGTTCAATGATAAGACTTCCAATTTATGAAAAAGAAATGCGTGAACGCGTGACCCCGCCTAACGTGTGTTGTGTGTGTGTGTGTGTGTGTGTGTGCGTGTGTGTGTGCGTGCGCGCGATATGTCTGAGTCTCTCTCGCTCTGCACCAGTTTCAGGGGACTCAACAATAAGTCGGTCAGCTCATCACCTCACACAACGACCCAGCCTGTGCGACACACTGCAACAGCTGAAGCAGTGTCCTTCACAGAGGAATGGTCACAGGTATCGTTTTTTCTTTTTTTCAGATGCCCATTCACCCATACATTGTCCGTACCTTGAGGCTGGTCGCGCACAGACTACACGCTGAATGGCTCCAAAAGCTATTGGCGTGCAATTGCCTCATCAGATGCTGTTTTTGTACAGGACCCAATGGAGGTACGGTGCACAGGTCCAGAGTGGCGTGTAATGCAGAAATAGCGTCGTATGACGCGCAGTGCGCGACACCCATGAACGTTCACCAGGCGGGCCCCAAACAAGCGCTTCTGGAGGCACGTTACATGTATGTTTTCCAATTTGGTTGGCACAAAAACGTGATGTGAAATCTGACTTTCTCCTCACCGCAAAGAGAATTGCAAGGAGATCACCACGAGACAAGGCAGACCGTCACTGTTCGGTTGGTATCAGGGCAAGTTTCCACGCGTCTCCCCAAAAAGTACCATGACGTGGGTGGTTGCAGTGTTGATGTACAAATGCGTGTGCAGTGCGCATTCACTGTTCGATCAGTGGCCAAAGGGGACGCACGTTTACCCCTTTCGATGTTGGTCTGTTTGTGAATGTGAAGGATTCGATTGCAGACAATAAGGTCAGTGCATCTGTTATTCAGCTCGCTCACTTTTTCGGATGGGTCCGACAACTCAGACAAGTTGTTTCAGAACTTCAGTACGAATGGGCAAATTGCAGGGCCATTCTCAACATTTGATGGTCTTTGCGTCAATTGCAAAATTTCGAGCAAAAGAGTATCAGTTGCTGTCTTTGTGCAAGGTACAAAACTAGTTTCCCACGTGGAAACAGGTGAACTAATCCTGCAACCGATGGAAATACCTGAGAAGCTTTCTCTTTGAAGGAAACTTGGTTGGTGTTGGGTATTATTTATCCAACGTTGCGTCACGTTAGCTAAGCTACAAGGTCAGAAGTGAACGCCGGAGTCAGGAGTTGAAAGGCAGCGGGAACCTGAATGGCGTTGACCAGCTCGCGGGGCCGCAGCTCGGGCGCAACCTGCCGAGTCGCTCCCGCGGGACGGGCGGCTCGGCTCAGGGTTGTTGAGGGCAGTTCTTCCCGCACTGCGCGCTGTTTATCTCTCACTCTTTCCTCGAATGACTTCCCCATCCACTGCAAGTTCATCTTGTTCAAACTGCAAGTAAATATTTGAAACCTCAAATAGCTCTGCAGTCAGTCGATCGGGTTTCGGGAATTTGGCGATGCCAGAGTTTGAGTACTCGAAGTGAAATGGGATAATTTACAAGCAAAATAAGTTGATACATGTTTCACGCAACGTGAGCGCGTGTTTTCGCAGACAGGCGCTGAAGTGACCCAGTCACAGCACATGCCTCGGCTGCCACAATCTTGCAGTCTTGGTTCCAGCTGAAGAAGTCGTAACCCCGACATTGAGGACCCTTGTCTTTGATCATCACTCAGCGTGCACTTCATTGATTGATCACTCAATACTCACTACTTGAACGCGCACGTTCCACAACAACAGGACTTTTTGTCAACCAGTATACTTTTCTTCTATCTCGTTGATGTCATATGTGTGAACAGTCCGATCTCAAGAGGGCCGAGTGTTTCTTTGGATGATTTCTTTTTGCATTATTTGTTTGCATTGAGTGAGGTTTTGTCGGTCAAGTAAGTGTCCACAATTTGTCAACTGTTCTGGGGAAAACGTCAGCCACAGTCTGTGTTTCTTCACCAAGCTGAATCATCCAAAAGAATGCGATTTACTTTCCTTTGTTTTCACAACTTTTCCTGACTTTTCCGGGAGCGAGTGTTGACAGGTGAACCGAAACAGTTGCGAGGCTCGATGAGCCTCTTCTGGTTTTCAGATGGATGAAGACTGACAGTATCCCAGACACAAGCGTTCCGTTTTGCTTCGTTTCGTCCAGCTAAATCCAACGGTATCTATCTATCTTTCACTGAGAAAAGCTCAAATCTGCAATTCGCGTATTTTCACTGCATTGGCGTGAATGTTGCACGTTGATAGGTGTGGGCAGACGTGATAAATTAATTGAGCTTGGGTGACTGTGATCAACGACTGGGTGTTGAGCCCAAGTACTCGTACTTCTTGCTCGACAGAACAGTCTCCGTTTGGCCATGGCTGCTGTTGAATGGTGATTGTTTGTTTGTAGGAAAAACCAAGAAGATACTTTGGGCTCCAAAATCAGCCAACTCAGTTCACTTTGGCTTTGGTGATTGCACGAAAATTTGGACGGATCCAAAAACTTTTGATTCTTACTTGACAAAAGTGCGCACTTCTGTCCAACCAATCTGTCAAAGCGTGAGATGAGAAAGGACAACAGAAATGGATCCGCACAGGGCGAGCGTGCAGTAGACACATCATTCTGTGTTTCAACGGGGAACAACTGATTTGATGCGACCCGTAGAAAACTCGGAAGTGAGAGTGCGAGTTGATGATAACTTGGCTCCCAAGCTCACTTGCCTTCTGAAAACAACAGTATTTCTTTGCAGTGAGAAACTACATTTCAAGCTCAACTGTTTGCGAGAAGCAAAATGGCTTGTGTGTCAGTCCAATATATTTTTGATAAATACAGTCAAACCAGTAAAAAACTACAGTGTACGTGCACTTTTCGTGGTAAGAATTTGATTTTGTTGATCCCCATTGGGAGGATCTAAGTACGTGTAGACACAGTGTCAAGTTATTTCACAGGTGTCACCTTGGCAGTGCAGAATAAAAAGTCACCTCCACCAAAAGGGAACCAAAGAGTTGTCTGTTTACATAGCATATAAATGAAACCAAAAAGGGGTGAAATGAATTTTGAGATCACCATGAAATTGCTGATGCAGTTCCTGCGCATCAGCCACCAGTGAGATCCAATTGTTGGTTTGCGCTGCGATTTGACAAAAACAAAACTGCAAACATTGTCTTCGTGGGTGAGACTCTTCGATACAGAACGTAGATCCCACTCGTAGAACCAGACAGAATCTTAGATGCAGCCAACAAGCCAGCCCGTGAGGCCTGTATATTTAGTGGTGGCCAGAATAGCCAAAAGCTAGATGGAATGAACTGATTATTCAGCTAGGATCTCACCGTGCATAGTACAACACGAGACCCAATACAAACTGTGTTGTGAAATTCTTCCCATTCAAACCCAACACCCAAACAAGCACTGTGGGCTGTTGTATTTTTTCTCTGCGTTGCAGGAAAACGAACTCTCAGCACGAACGAAAATGTCCCTCTGTCTGCACAGAGGATGGATGCACTGGATCAAGGGCGAGATCGATCGTAACTGTCATGTCATGCTTTTGAGAAAGTGATAAATTCAGGTCACTAAATCAACGGGGTAAATGAAACGGACAGGGCTGGAAATGAGTTTGTGTACAAACAAATATACTCGAAAATCTCTCGTCACACAATTGCTTGGGAGTTCGCTGCCTGGAGTTCCATTGTGATGCCTGTCTCGATACTGACCTCAACCGTGAAGCCTGTGTCGATAACCTGTTCGATAACTAAACTCGCAAAGTACTGTGCAATTCTGATCAGCCCACAATTTGCAAGCCCACCCCCGGCCACACAAGTTGCATTCAAATTGGTTTTCTGTGACCCTCCTTGACGTGATTCCGTGTTTTTATCTTTGTAGCTTTCCTGAAGATAGCCACAAGTGAGGATAAAGGAGCTGCATTGCTGCAAGTGCTCTGGACATTCAAACTTTCCTCCACAAGAAATCTGCACAAGTCAATTCAAGATCTGGCGGAGTGTTTTTCTTGTTCCCTGCAATTGGCATCAACAATTCTGAGTACATTACGAAGGTTGTGATGACAATTCTGCCACCTACCTTGCATTGAATTTCATAACAAAACGCTTTTGCGTTGCTGCCAAATTCTTCTCCAACACCAAGAGGAACAAAAAGCTTCCACTTCGCCAAAATTGCAGCCACTCAGGATTGCCTTTTGCAAGTGGAAGTTGCATTGAACATTGAACGAACCAAGAGACAATGGCTGGGAGAATGGAAGTGTGCGTGGCGCTTTTATCGGCTCTGATGGCGGCGGTCTTGATCACGTCGACGGAGGCGGGATGCTGGGAGCGCCAACTCTGCTGCCCGGGAAAGAACGTGACGTGCAAGGGCAGCGGCCCGCGCCTCAACGACGTCAAGACGGGCAAACGCTCGCGGGTCTGCTTCTGCGACGAGTACTGCCTGAACCTGCGCGACTGCTGCCACGACTACCACGACACCTGCAAACGTGAGTGCAACAAGAAGCCTGGTCGTTTCAATCTGCTTTACGTGCTTGTTGCTGGTGATCTTGGAAATCTCGCGGATGAGTCTTTCGATTCGTGCGGATAGCCAGAAAACAAGTCACACTTTGAACAGTAGAATCGAGTTGTTTGCAGTCTGATGTTCCTCTCTGATAAGTTTGTGTTACTGACAACAGCTCACGGTCTCTGAAGACACTGGGTAGTGTACGTTTTCAGAGAACTCTTTGTGGCGGAACGGAAAAGGAAGATTGGCATGAAAAAGTGTTTCAGAAGAGGTTGTATCTGGAGGAACAATGCGCAGACAGTTTCAGGGAGCGTGGAGAAACAGAAAAAGTCTGGAACTGGGTGGGAATCCAGGTCTTCGATCCCTTTCTTCAGGTGTTCGAAGCTTCGTGGAATCCAGACTGCAACAAACCCCACTCGGTTGTTTGAAACAACCAGGTCTTTGTTCCGCAAAGGGTTGCAGCTATCTAAAGTACCCAGACAAGTGATAAGCAGGAAAGTGACAACGGTAAATAGATAGTTTGATTTATGGTGTAATTTTACGCCCAGTAAATAAAAAGAAAATCACGCCACCCAATCTGTATACAAAGTATACAACTACACTTTACATTTTCAAACTTCTCTCAGCCAATCTGGACCACAACATGCCAAAAATGTGCAGTTCAGGTGAAAAGCAGAAAAGATTTCTGCGCAAATCGTCACGAAATCTCAAGTGCTAGGTTTGTGAAAAAATTCTCAACCAACAGAAAACTGGCAATGGACCTTCAAAATTCGTTAGATTCGAGCAAACAACAAAACCTTTCAAATGAGGTGTTGGGCAAACAATGCATTTCAAGGATTATGTGTTTGTTGTCGTGCTTTCGGTGATGGCAAAAATTATTACACTGAAGCGTGGTCTCCCTTTTCATGAATGACTTGTCCTTGTGCATTCTCACAGTTTTTCAACAAACAGCAGCACGTAGTGTTGGCCGTTATCAACAAACCGTGAAGTTGAATTTTGCATCATAGTCTGTGCAGAGGTCGGCGTTTGGAGGTTGTATGACCAACACTGTTTGCGCACAAAAACGGCGTGATTCCGGTGTTGTTTTGTTACGATTGCATTTGTTTTATTCTTTGGCCTTGAGTGACCTGCCCTGAAGTTTGCCTGCAGAAAGATAGATCCAAATACCGCGAGTTGTACGTTGTCAGGTGCAATACAAGATGTTTAGCAGGATTTTGCTCTTGTCAGGAGATTTAATCTGAATCTTGCGTGGAGAAAACGTGATTCTCACCCTGACAAATCTCCAGTCACAAGCGAAGTGAGTGATTGCGCCAACACGTTGGTCCACCTGTGCCAAATTGACATTTACAATTCATATTGCAAGACATCTTGGCTTGGTACACCGGTGCTCGAGCAAAACAACAAACCTCCCAACCATTCAGCTATCAGCTGGGTGAGGAGCAAATACTTGCTGATATGGCTATGGTATTTCAAGAAAAAAGGTGGAGCTGACAAGTGAGGTCCAAACTCAGAGAAGGGGTCTCACAGCAGATACAATCTCGGGGCTGGGAAGGGCAGCGCACTCATCAGATAACAAAGTTTGACTCAAACAATCGGGCGACAAGTCAGAAATCTAAAAAAAATATTTGTTTTTGATTTTGAAGTTTTGTCGATTTTATTTCAAAACACGATGTGTGTGAGTAAAAATGCACTTGAACAACACTTGAACATTTTCGGAAGTCGAAAAGCGAGGTTTACGGTGTTCGCCAGGTACTGCAGCCACCGTCGATGATATCGGCGCAAATGATCTGATCAACTTACTTCGTAGCCTGGTGTATTTACGCATGAAGATGATAACCTATACTTTATACAAAACCTTTGGCACACTGTGCACAAGAATTTCGCTGATCATGAGGCTCTGAATTGGAACAGACCAGTTCTGAGATTGTTGGCAAGTCATAATTTTCATTGTGTGGCTCCGAAACACTCGTGGGAGTACAACGTTTGTCTTGCGAGATGAAAAAAAGGTTTTGTTTTTGTGGAGTAGAATATACATCTCCCACGCACCAGACATGATCTAATCTCGTATCGTGTAGATTCAGTATCGAAGCACATCCACGTTGAGGTGTTCTTCCCAGCTCCAATTTCTTTTTACACACGGAATTGTTGGCCTGAGACGCGATTCCTCTCCCTGTTCACGTGATGGCAACAAACTCGCTGTTTTGTTCGATTATGTGCGCACATTTCCTGCAAGTTACCTCGAGAAAAACGTCGACCTGCCTGAGTGTTACTTGCAGATTAGGGAGGTTGCAACTGGGCACCACCTGATACAGCAGATTGCAGTTCGCGCACAATTAGATGTACATGCGTGCACGATCACCTGAACACCCGGAGAAACGAGTGCACGCCTCGAGTGCACACACACCCACAGACCTGCTTCCAGACGTTGTCAGTAATCCGGATATCTGTCACGTCCGGAGGCAAAAATGAGGCAGGAAGACAAATTTGTGCGATTTGTTAGATTTCCACTGATAACAAGAGTCTGAACCACTCGCAGTCGTTTCTGAATGCTCTTTTGTGTGTTAGCACAAAATAAGCAGAGGCTCAGAAAGTATTTCCTCCAGTTTGTACAGTTGTGTGTCGTTCTTTATTGGATGGTCCAAAAGAGCTACGGTCTCGAGGCCGAGTTCAAGCAAAGGTTTTGGCGAAGGTCACGATTGCGTGCAGGGCGAGGTCAAAACGCTCCGAGCAACAAACTCCTTGAGCCTCTGAAGAAGCTTGTGCACGCTCAAAGATGCACAACATTATGCCATGCGTATTCTAATCGCTATTGACAGCTATTTGGTATGCTACATGAAAGCCACGGCATATGCACTTTCAATACGGTATGCATTTCTTATCGCCACTTGCAAAGGTTTTTCTTTCGCCGTCTTGTCGATTTTATTTCAAATCAAAATAATGGTGCAAGCACCTTTTGACAGGGGTACAATTTAACAGCACTTTTGGGATCTTTGCAAACTCTTCATGCGTCGTGTGTTATGCTTGAGATTTTGACCTCCAACCTCCAAATGGGCATCTGAAAGATGATCATGCACGTGCGAAATTTATGAAGCTCAGACAGAAACCGTTTTGCAGCTGTCTCGAGTTAGTTGTTGCAGCGGTTGATCAGTTCCGCGCATCTAATGCAGCGTGCAATGTGTGTGCTGTGGCGAATCCACTCCAACTTAATTGATCTCTGGAACAGATCTGGGAGAGTGAGTGCACGTCAGATCAGAAAGTGCGAAGCTCGGGGGAGTCGAGTCTCGGAGGCGACGGAGAACTGGCTGTAGGTGACTTGTGGGTCAGTGTGGTCGAAACCTGTGAGATCCACGATACACAGATGCTCGCCAGCCTCAGCCGTGAGTGAAGAGAGCAGGCGCAGCCTTTGTTGTGACAGATTGTGATTTATAGCCAAATTTTGTACAATGTCAGATGAGATAGCAGATGATGATGAAGGAGAGGCATATTTACGAGACACCAGAATCCGAACTTTGCAAAGTACGTGCGTCGTGTCTGCGTTTTCTGGTTCTTGTTGATCTTTGATTGTGTGAATGAAGAATCTGGGCCGAACCATGCATTTCGCTGTTTTCTCCAGCTCGGGCGGGATGGTAGCCCTTGGGGAGTTTTGTTTGGTTTTGCACGCAGATAACTGCTAACAACAAGAACCCACATGTTGATGTTAGTTTTTGAGTAGAAAGGCAACACCAAGGTGTTGGCAGGAGAGAATCTGCGAACTGCCATGGCGACTAGAGCCAAGGAGAAAGCTATGAAACGTTGTGGGAGGTTATTGTTTCTCTGCATTTTCTCTTCCTGTTTCTGCTCTGCTGGTGGAGCTCCCTAATCTGCTCGTTGATCATGGCCCTGTTCCACCTTTTGCTTTTGACGATAACCAAGCAGACTTCTCTGGAGAAACCCCACGGGAGGTGTCTTGGTAGTCAATGTCCAGACACCAGGGTCACCACAAGTCACTCGATAAAGCACTGCAGTTGTCAGCAGGGAACAGCTGTCCAGACAATTTAAATTTCGGGAAATGTATCCCAGACGCGGAAAAGAGGAAAGTTTCGCTCGATGTTCATTCAGAGCGGAGTCGAAGAACAATGCTGACCGCAGATCGTCTCTCCCTGTGTTGATAACCCGCCGTTCTTACCTCAATCTATTGATCCTAAAATGCGCATCGTCTTTCAAAGCAGGTGCATAGGTCACTCGCAACACAGGCCGCTCCAGCCAAGAAGCTGGCGCCAAGTCTGGGAAACTTTTGGGGAACTTTATATGTTTACTGTCACGTGTAGATCAAGTTTGTTAATACTTCAGAAGCTAATTGAAGGATACAGCTTGCAGTGAAAGGTGCATTTATGTTGAAATGCCCTGTCTGGATGTAGACAGTTTATTTGCAACATTTGTGCGTTCTGGCGCACACAAACCACCGTGTATTCTGTGTGGTTCTTCTGCTTCGCCGTTTTGTTGGCTGCAAATGTGCCACATTGTTTTGGGGAAAAAAACACCCCTCAGCCTCGGCAACAAGGTGAAAATTTAGCGGTTTGTGGTTGGCACCACAGAGAAAAGTGAGACTTGGTAGTTCCACAGCTCAGTTGCTTCTCCAGTTCTTGAAGTTGGATTGAAAACCCCTGAAGCTTTTGTGTTCTCGTGCTGTTTGGATTTGGCTCGTCTCATTTCGTTACGACTTTCTCGCTTGTTTCTTTTACCCATCGAATTGCATTCCAAGTGCTCCGAACAAATTTTTCAAGAGGTTGTTATAGTTCCAGGGTGTCAACGATCTCAAATCAGAACAAAACAAACCAATGACAGGCAGTTATTTTAGAGATCTCTTTAAAATCGTCAAAGCCCAAGTGATGTGTCCCTTTGACGTCGCAGTACATCATTTTCTGAGTGAGAGTGACAAAAGTGGGCTCAACCGAATTATTTCTCCCCAAGAGGTCCGTCCGAAAAGTTGAAAGAAGACATAATTTATGCTGACACATTCCCAAAAAATAAAGCCGATTCTGAGAGAGTCCCTGTCTTGTTCGCGAGGCGAGGAGCGCGTCCTTTTCGGTTCTCTTTGGGATCCAGCGGGTCCTCGTGTTTACACGCATTTTATGCTTCAGGTTGGGAGATGAAGTGGTTGTTCGACACTTCATCCTTTGCCCATCTCAGCCTTTGTAAGGCGCGTACGAGTCAAACGCTCTGGGCATGTTCATGCGGAAGAGCACTGCTGAGCCCGAGCATTTGCCGCAGTTGGATCAAACCGCGAAGGCGTTATGAATATGATGAGGAAGTAATGCGATCCGCCTGCCAACCCCATAAAGCGCAATCGAAACCCCTGGATTGAGATGAAACTGCGTCCAGGTGGCAAATTCAACAAACCTGCGGTCAACACGTCGGGGTCAAGAGTCAAACGAATAAATCTACTCCAGCTGGTGAGGTTCCAGGTCCAACATTTGCTTCATTTGGGTTGAATGTCGCCTTCGTTTGCCAAGGAGCATTGTGGTAAAGTTTCAATTGCATGCTTTATCTTTCGTTTCCTTTTGACGTGGCAAGGACACCAGGGCTTGAGGTATTCAGGCAAAAATGCATCATCGTAAATGCCGGACGATTTTCCAAGTCTGGAGACATTCAAGAGTGGCCGTGCATAATTCTGCAATGGATATTCACATTCCAGTCACTCTAGCCCAAGGAAAAGTGAATTATTTGTCCATACCTGTCTCTGTTTACCGTTACCTGGCCTCATGAGGAAAAACAATTCCTTTCCGCGTGTACTATTCAACGCATTCCAAGATGTTCAGTTTGAAAAGTACTCCCAGAATGCACACGCTGTATTTGTAAACTACATGCTATGCTTGCATGTGTTCCTACACACTCAGTCTAAACTGTCTACAAACACGTTTCCTGGTGTTTGTGAGTGAAAGGTCTGCACCTTCGACACCACCTTTTGCTTTGGTCACCTGTTGCTACACCACAAGCTTTGCACACAAACATGACGCTGCGTCTGTAGCTGCGTAGGTGTGGGGGGGGATTCGATTCTATTGTGCAGGTCACTCCACGTGGAAAAATTAAGAACAGAGCAACAAGAAGTCCGGTTAACGGACCCGATGATGGTCGCGTGCACTTCCAAAAAATTGAAATTTGAAAAAATTGGAATTTGTGAAGGGCACCAAAAATGAAGGGGGTAGAAGACCCATTTCACCATCAAAGTATACCAATTTTGTTTTTTCAGTGCACTTTGCCACTATTCCACCCACCCCTCACCACATTGGGTGGCTGGAATAGTG
>JAAUXT010073379.1_pt1 | contig 12075 bp, 11 predicted proteins | sample 7278171 | NCBI WGS metagenome assembly JAAUXT01 (sample SAMN14350112, study PRJNA611818) | marine sediment metagenome | isolation source: surface marine sediment (1.8m) | place: French Polynesia: Moorea | collected 2018-08
CAGATCGCGGCCTGTGCTCTATCCACTGAACCACGCCAAACCTCAAATCCCCATTTATAACCCACTGTTGTATCCCCCCCCCGCGCGCGGGCCCCACCGGGGGGGTGGGGGGGGGGGGGGGGGGGGCGCCCAGGAACCTTCAAGTGCAATGTTCAGAAAAATACAAAACAGGAAAAAGACAGCAATTGGGAGATTCCAGAAATGTGGGTTCGGAATGTCAGAACGTGAAGAGATTGTGTGCGTGGAAAGGGGACACACCTTGCGGGGTTTGGACCCTCTTCGTTTTCCTTGTCAGGGTTCCCACCGCACCTGGAAAACCTGGAAAAACAGGGCCCAACCTGGAAAACCTGGAAAAAGGGATTTTCTGGCAAAAACCTGGAAAAATATTGCAAAACCTGGAAAAAAAAATTTGACCTCACCCTCAAAAAGCCTAAAAGACTTAACAGAAAAAGTATTTGAAAAAAAAATTAAGCTTTAGTAAGAGGTCCCAGAGTTTTCTTTATTTATTTGGACAAAGGTTTGGGAATTATTGGTTTTTATCAGAACTTCAAAAACATAGTTCTGATATGAAGAACTTATTTCAAGCCTGAGTATTGAGGATAAAAATCTCAAATATTCTGATCAGAATTGGTCAATTGGTCATTTTCCAATTCACAACTAATAAAAGTGGGAGAGATCAAAATTTATTTCTGTATAATTTTAAAACAAAGCCTTCCCAAAACAAGTCACAATTCAAAAATATATTATCACTTTTCAAATTTTATACTGGAAGTAAAAACATTAATTTATGGATTCCTTTGATGAAATTTTAATTTTTGCTAATAGTTTTTTTTTCAATAAAAAAATTACTCTATTTTACTTCATTTATTTTGGAAAAAGGGTACACAAAACCTACAAAAAAGATCAAAAAATACCTGGAAAAAACTTTGAAAACCTGGGAAAATCATGGAATTTTGTTAGTCAGCCGCAGTGGGAACCCTGCTTGTTGATTGTTCACGAGTCACGGGCTGTGTCCGTGGGATGGACATGTGCAAAATGATCTCAGAGTTTTACTGTTTCTGACAAGAACTGCGTGGTCGTCACACACACGCACACACACACACGCACACACACACACACACACACACACACACACACACACACACACACACCTATTGCACAATGTGGACTTGGACCAACATCACCACTCCTTCTCTTCCCCACAGCGGAGCTCGGTCGGTCGCCCCGCCTGGCAGGACGGGTGGAACCAGCTCACCGAGGTCGGCTACCCTCCCCCGGGGGACGGCGGACTCGCCTCCCGGGGGAGCCTCCCGCCCCGCCCCCGGGGGCCCTGGGCACGGCTCCCCGGGCACCGCGCCTCCATCCTCCGCCGCATCCGCAGCGCCCTCGGCCGCAGCCGCAGCACCGTCCCGGAGAAGCCCGACATCCACTGGAACGGACTGTACGGAGGCTACGTGAAGCCCGGACTCGGACGCTCTAACGGCGGGTACCCGCTCAGAGGGACCCAGTCCCCGCTGTCTGCCGTGAAGGCGTCCCTCTACTCCAGACTGAGGCAGCCCGGGTCCCCAGCGGGCATGGCGCGACACAGAGCCCTCTTGCGGCGGAGACTGGCGTCCAGGGACCGCGTGTACCCCAGAGACACCCGGCACCCGAGTCTGGCGGGGTCTGAGCAGAGATCTGCGCATGCGCCTGGACCTGCGCGCAGAGCTGCGCAGAGGCCCGTCCCGCGCCGGGTGCAGGTGTACCGGAACCTGAGGAGCTTCACTGCACGGCGGGGGCGGGGCCGCTCCAGATCCGTCACTTCCGGTTCCCGCGTGGGCAGCGCCGGGGACCAGAGGAACTGGTACCCGGTGGAGGACGGCAGAGCGAACCGGGACCCAGGGGCGCGCGGCAGGGCGGGGCAGCTCGCTTCGCCCTACGCGAGACACTCACGTGTGTAGAGACGATAGGGACAAAAAGCCGAGATGAGATTTTCTTCGTGGGACGGGCAGACGTAGGGAAAAACAATGCACACTTTCAGCAAAGGACTTGTATCGATGGCTCCGTCTGCCTCTGACGTTGGTACACGATGACTACAACCGGAAGTGGAGGCGGAAGTACCGTACTGACCACATCCATGGCCACTTCCTGTTTGGAGAACGTACAAAACAACACCAAGGAATGCAGTGAAAATGAAAGCGAGAAACAGACCAGCGTTGTGAGTTTTCAATTGAAGAAGCATATTGTGCACCATACCATGAGGGCACTTCGGGAAAGGAGCGGACGCAACTGCTAAAAGTCCCCACCGCGTCTGTCTCAGTGGAAGCTTCACGGAAACAAGCGCGCCCAGCCTCAGTGACGTAGCTTTTTTTTCGTCATTGCTGTTGCATGTATCCATGTCCAGAATTCTGCAATTTGTGTTGTGTTGAGATTTGATTTTCTGCCGTGATCACGCTGGATGCGTCACGCGTAACGCGGGTGAGTGACTCGGGGATGTGACGCATCCAGCGTGAACCTGTCGGGCGGATCCAGGAAGGATCGACGTCCCAATCAAGACTAAATTTTTCTAAAACCGCCCAATCAAGAGATTTTGCGCTTGTAACGCACAAGAGAGTTTTTTTTCGGAGGTCAGGAGGTTGGGCCTCTCAGCACCCCCCTCCTGGATGCGCCCCCAAAACTGTTGTCAAAAATCTTGTCAATGTCCATGCGTCTGTGTTGCTAAGGACAGTATTGTAACCCAGTCATGTCTCTAACACGTGTGCTCAACGGAACCGTGGCAACCCAAACGATTTCGTCCAGTGCGTGTGTGTGCCGGGTATGCGTGCTGACATTTGTCTCCAACTTGTTTGTAAATGCGCGGTCCGCAGAGCGCCAAGCGCGTAGAACTTCCACGTGTTCCTTCGGCCTGCCCTTCTTGTTCAAGAATCAAAGTTCCACTTTGCGTCCGTGTGCCACAATGGTTTTGTTTGTTGCTTTTTTTTTTGTTTTTTGGAGCCGCACGGGGGCGCTTTGCGTGGCCGTCCTGTTTTGTAGCGGTGCATTTATTGCCACCTGGTGGCTTTTGCTTGGGCGTTTCGTACACGTGCCACCAGGGCGCATCTCTGGAATTTTTCTTGGGGGGATTTCCTTGGAGGGCCATTTTGAGGAAGTACGTACAAGGACGTACAAGGACACACTCTGCCGCGTACCGTGTTCACCCGTGCAAAAGTCGCACCAATGACGAACCTCACCTTTTGTCTTGATGATTATTGGCATCAAGGTCCTGTTGAAACAACAGGAATTTGACGCATCCCTTATTTTGGGCTACATTTTGGGACAATAGGTGCGTACTACACACGGATGGATACGGTACTCGACTGGCAGGACGCCCCCAACGCCCCTGGACGCACCGCGAGCGTAACGTCGCTTTGCTGGCCAAACTCGACAATCAAACGCAATAAAATATACTTAGTTTGAAAACGAGGCTTCGAGTCGTTTTGGGACCGGAAGTGAGGGCGGAAGTACGAGAGCTCGGGGTCGAATACACCGCGCGTGTTCGTCGAGTCTTCGTCGTCGAGGTGCGAGCGTTCGCTCCACACGTTGTGCGATGTCCCTTCAGGTCAGAGCACAACGCACAGCCAAAGCCTGACAGAAGCACTGCCGTATCAACGTCGCGTCTGGACGTCGCGTCAGGATGGAATTTTGACGCTTGACGACTGGTGACATCAAACGCCGTGCTCCATGTCCAGCGGAAATGACGTGAAACATCGCGTCGTCGATGGCCGTCGCGGAGACTTCGGTTTCCACGTGGCATCAACTGCCGAGCACGAAAATTTGAGCTCGGGACCCACGAACTCATTTTTGACACGCAAAAGATGGTGCACGTCCGTATGACAAGGGAATGAAGCCTGAAAACTCGTGAGTCCCACGTGGTTCTGCGATCACGTGACGACAACGTTTGGCCCCTGGAGCCGAAAAGGTCCCGTCACGGATTCGAGGAACCAGTGTGAACAGAACCAATTTGCAATGTGCGTGAACCCAAGATTTCACGCACAACTTGCGCACACGTTGCGCACAGTGTTCCTTCACCTGTACGGAGTCAGTGAGAACCAGGCGTTACCCGGTCGCGTCGCCCGCCGTCGGCGTCGCACATGACGATGACGCAACGGGTCATGTTCGCTCTCGCTCCCTATTCAACAACATGTGGAACATGTAACAAGTGCCACAACAAACATCTTTTCAAGGGAAACAGAGCGTGCAGGTCGGGTGCCAAACAAGTGTTTTGCCCCATAGAGAGAAGAATAGAGGGCCCGGCGATTGGACGCGCTCCGTTGCGCATGGCAACGCTCACAAAACATAACAACAACAGGGGGCATGGTTGCCAAGGACATCATACTGAAGAAAATACGAGTATGACTTTGTATGGTTGGATTTAGACGTGTACGAGTACACTACACGCGTCAGGGTTTGCGTTTGCGCACAAGTGTTGACGCACTGACGCAAATGTGACGCAGTGACGTCGTGACGCAGACACGTGATGACGTAGTGACGATGGTCTGACGTCAGACTATGGAACACGGACGCCAGGCCCATGCAGTGTGACGTCGCCATCACTGACGTCGTGCACGTGGGATGTTGTTTGACGCTCACGCTCAGTGACGTATGACCCACATGTGACGTACACGGGATCTACACACGTACTTCGCAGTGCGACGCAACGCACGTTGCGTGCTCAGCACGCCAGATATAACGCAGCGCTCGTTGGAGTGTGCGAGCCCACGCACACTCCATGAGTGACGCGTCCAGTGTGACGCAGGGTATGTTGCGTCTGTTTTGTGTCGGACGTCACGCAGCCTCCAGAACGCCGCACATGCCGCGTCCGGTGTGAATCGGGCGCCGTAGTGGGAGAGAGGTGCTGGTTGTCCTCTCAAGGTCAGTGTGCGCGCAGTCACACACACGCACGCACGAATACGCGCACGCGTACACACGCGCATGCACGCACACACACGTGAACACGTGGGGGACGTTTGGAGTTGTCACAGGTCGACAGCGGCCTGGTTCCAAAAAGGTCGACAGGTCAACGCAGCTCACACACGTACAAACCTTCGTCCTGGTGTTGCATAACTGTGTGCATGGGTTTGCTCTCATGCACACGGACTCATAATGCGCACACGCACGCACACATACCCACTTCACACATACACACACATTCTCTCTCTCTCTCTCTCTCTCTCTCTCTCTCTCTCTCTCTCTCTCTCTCTCTCTCTCTCTCTCTCTCACACAGACACACAGACACACACACACACACCTCACTCTCTCTCCTCTCCATCTCTGCTCTCTCTGTCTCTCTCTCCTCTCCTCTCTCTCTCCTCTCCATCTCTCTCTCCCCTCTGTATCTCTCTCTCTCTCTCTCTGTCAAACACATGACCTGACCCGGTCACTACGTGCATCCCTCTTGTGATGCTGAGTTTTAGTGGGACGCCACATTGTGAACAAAATGCCGCACATTCCTGGAGATGCCCGGTGTGGGCCGCACACGGCGCAACGGGACGTTTCACGTGGGACACACCGCAGTAAAGTACAACGAGCCGAGCGACTGTGGTTCACATGTGGTTCACACAGACCAGACCTTCACCCGGGGGTGAAATGGCTGAATAGCGTGTGTGAGGAGTGTGTGCACGGTCGGCTGAGTCAATCGAGGCATTGGGATGTTTCAGGAAATGCCGTCAGACGGCGTTGTACGTGACGCATACGTTGTGAAAGACCCTCACGTTTGACGCAACGTGTGACGTCACAAAATGTCCGTTTTGAGGTAGCGCATGACGCAGGGCATGACGTAGCGCGCTGACGTAGCAACACGCAGCGCGTGACGCAGCTTTTGACGAATCGCGACGCAACGTAGCGCGTGACGTTACCAAACGTCCGTTTTGACGCAGCGCATGACACAACGTCTGATACAACGCTTGACACTTTTCCCATGGTGATAATCACCTGTGGAGATTTTTTTTACTTCCGTGTTTGCGGACGCGTCGCGACTGTGCAGTCGCGTCACGGAACGCTGCGTCGTCTCCGCCGCTGCGTCTTCTGCTGCAGAGCGAGTCACACGTGATGCTGAACTGACATAGTCAGCATAGAGACAGAGAGAACGACGAAGTGAGAGAGAGAGCTTTTGGAATTGTGCAAACTTGTAAGAAGTGAGTCAGAGAGAGACAGAGAGAGACAGAGAGAGCAGCGAAGAGGGACAGACAGTGCAGTGAGACAGCAGAAGCAACCACAGGAAGATTCAGCCGCTGAGAAAGAGCAACAGAGAGAAGGAGAGAAGAAGACAGAGAGACAGAGTGAAGAGGAACAGAGGGAGTGAAATAGAAGTGAGAGAGACTGAGGCGCGCGGTGAGACAGAAGAAGCAGCCACAGGGAAAATTCAGTGTCCGAGAGAGAGAGAGAGAGAGAGAGAGAGAGAGAGAGAGAGAGAGAGACAGGGAGAAGGAAAGAAGAGACAGACAGATGGAATAGAGACAAGGAGAACAAGACCGTTGCTGAAACCCCTTCTGCTTGGGAAACTGCAGTCGCTGAAAGGGAGAGACAGAGAGACAAAGAGAGATACCGAGGGATACAGAGAGAAGAGAGACAAGGTGACGAATTGAATCCAGCAACGACGACAGAATTGAGTTGGGCTGCAGGGAAATTCCCTGAAGATTGCGAAGCAGTGAGAGACACAGAGAGCCAGAGACAGATAGCAGCAAGAGACAAACGGAATTGTGCACTCCCGCTATAGAGGGACACGCCGTGGCACAGACACACAACACCTGTGAACTCACAGAGACAATAGATCCGCATACACAGAGACAACGATCACAAAGAGACAACAATCACACAGAGAGGTGTCTGAGACTGGACACGTTCCCCTGCAGGGAGAAAACGCACCGTCTTGATCGGATGTGAACGGATTACGCTGAGACGTCGGATTCCGCTGAGACGTCGGATTCCGCTGAGACGTCCTGCAGACAACCACTCGAGACAGGTGAGTTCAGAGACACGGAGTGGCAGAGAAGAGGGAGAGAGACAGAGAGAGAGAGAGAGCAGGAGAGAGCTGGAGAGAGAAAGACAAGACAGAGAGAAACAGACAGTGAGAAAGAGCGAGAGAGAAAGCACAAGAGAGTGAGAGCAGGAGACAGACAGACAGACAGACAGACAGACACACACACACACAAACACACACACATACACGCACACACACACACAAAGGCGGAGAGACGAGTGCTTTGAGCACCCATGCTCCCGGCGACCCCAGTGGCGCCTGCTTCGTTCGCTGTGTTCACGAGTTCGCAGGCGGAGTAGTACTCGTATGCGGGGAGTCAACGAAGATCCAGGACAAGCATCCAGGGCTGGATCAGACGGCTGCATCCAGGGTCCATCCGAGTCAGGTCTGCGGGGTGCAGGTGGTGAATGGTCCGGACTTGTCAGGGTTCTCAGATCCAGGTTTGGGACGCAGGACCCACTGGACCCTTTGACCAGATTCGCAGTCCTGATTGAGCCGCATGATCGAGGTGGATTCCGTTTTGCGGTCTGGTGCAACGTCAATGTTGTGTGCGGGTAGCCCCGGCTGGGCCTCGCCTCACACTCGCCACTGCTTGCGGCACTATGGTCGGTAGCAGTCTCAGGCTCAGGCCAGACTACCTCAGTATAGGGAAACTCAAGCATACACTATACTAAGTTTATTATATACTCCAAGGCAAGACTGCTCTGCAGGGTTGTTGTGTCTGCGGCTTTTATCATCAGTGCAAGGTGCTGGCCGGATGTGCAGCTTCAGCTTCTCACAGCTCTGCTGAAGCTGCTTCACCGGGTACTCAGCTCCTTGTCATAAGCTGGATAGCTCATGTGGGAAGAGCCAACTCTTCCACACGACATCAAGGGCAGAATCAAAGATCGAGATCAGGATCAGGTGCTCGTTCAGTGATTCCTGAGAGTTTGATCACTGCGTGATCCAGGTGATTCAGGAGATCCCAATTTACCGGGATTGACAATCAGATCAACCACCGCGGAAGAGATCCAGGACTGGATCAGAGATCTACAACCGAGAATCCCTCTCTGATGAGAGTCACCGGATGAAAGTGCATTCGATCGGACATCCGGGACTGGTCTCAGGTCTGGAGCCAGGGGCTCACATGGTTGGTTGCATCTGGAGTCGAAATCTCGACTTGGTAGAATGTTCAATAACTTTTGCGTACTTTGATGTAGATCTACCATATTCGTCAGATTGCCGCCCGGCAGTGCTGGCAAATGAAAGAATGTGCTGCAACCTTGACACAACATTGCACTTCAGGACTGCTACTTTGAGAGACAATGTTGGTTTGGGAACAGTCCATACATCAAACTGTGTGGCCTTGAAATCCCTCAGACTTCTTTGAAGAGTTGAGCAAATTACAAGTGCCAGATTGGAGGGAGTTGTCAATTTTTTTTGACCACTCGCTTGAGTTGCAGGACTTCAAGAAATGTTCATTTTGGGCATCAAGTAATAAAGTTTCATTTGTGTGAATGACAATATTTTGTCATTGAAAGTCTTCGTGAAACGTAGACGTACTCCTGCAAAATTAAATGAACAAACCATGCATGCACAAATGAGAATGACTTTGGCCGTGTTTGATTTGTGAACCATAAAGAACCAGAACCAGAAAATTCTCTCCTCCGCGTTGGGGTTTTTCACAAGGGTGACGTCAACGTCAAAAGAAGACACCAGACGGCCTGGTTTTTGTCAACATCAGTTTTTACATGGGGCCAAATAAGGGGTGTCATAAAAACGCCCTAGACTATTCTTTGACGTCAACCTCTACAAAGAGGACTTTTCATCCCCCTGTGAAAGCCGCTTTGCTGTTCCTCCCCCAGCGGCTGCTCAGCCGTCTCCTCCTGGCTCTTCCTCAGTTTTCACAAACATGTTTTTGGTGTCATGTAGTTGTCATGTAGATAACGTTCGGAACCTCATGGCTTGGCGCCAAAGACTTGTTTTGAAATTTACAGTGACAGGAGTAGGGTGTTCTCCTCAAGTCATGAAAACGTTCATTCTGTGACAGCGAGTTTCACACTGTGAGCGTCGTGAACGCGTCGCGGTGCTACGCGTGACGTTAAATGGACGCTGCGTCACACACTGATGACGTCACGCGTTGTGTTACGTCGACGTGTGCGTTGACGCAGGCTGCGTCATGAGTTCGTGGCGTCTTTGTACAAAAGGACAAAAAAACCCAGGGCTTTCCGACGAAATCGTGTCTCTCGTTGTGTTGCTAAAGCAACGTCAGGTCGCAACGTTGACCCACGTAGCCATGGCAACATCAATGAGCAGCCCCATACCAAGTTTGACGCACCAGGAGACTTTGAATAGTGTTACGGGGTTGCTGCCCCTGTGCCCAAAAATATGTGTCACTTATCATTTCCATGTTTGGTATTTTCAGAACGAGTGACACTTTTGAGCAGTTTGATAAACAGCTGAAAGTGATGATGAAAAGGCCTTGATAAAATGGAGACATTGATGCACCTTCAGAAAGAGTCATTGAGAACACGGGAGTTTCGCACAGACAGAGAATGGGCCGAGCAAAGCGTGGAAAGAGAACTCGAGAACATATGCAAAGATAACACGTGAGAAGAGAACATATGAAAGAGAACATGTAAAAGAAAACATGTGAAAACAGAACACACAGAGGTCTGGATGTCGTTTCTAGTCTTCTGACATACAGATATGCTGAAGTGGGGAGGGCCACCCCCCCCCCTTTTGCAAATAGAAAAACACAAAATGCGCACAGTTTGATTCCTGCCTCAAAAACCTGTGTCATGCAGGAACAAAATGCTTTTCTGCTCACCTGTAAATTTCTTCCTCAGATAAAGGGAACTTTTATGAAGATGACGCGATGGCACAAAAAGGACTCTGTAGGGGAATTGGTTTGCCTTTGTTTGGAGGTGTGTTTGTTGCATACAGGTCTGTTCTGGTGTTCTGGAGTTCGATTCAAGGGTTGGATCTCGCGTGGATCCAGAGATGGGCTGAGACAGAGAGATCCAGGGTGGATCCAGGGAACAGCCAAGTCAGGTCCAGATTTGATGACAGGGTAAGGCTTGAGGGTTTGGATTGCAGGACCAGATCCAGGGTGGGTCCGGGGGTGACGACCCTTGGGATCCAGGTACCCCTGCCCTCCAAACCCCCGGAATCTTGATGTTCAGGTCTCGCCTCTGGGGAACGAAACCTCAACGGGTCTCGAGGACTGTCTGGAACGAGCGTCTGAAGGCAAAATACACGCTCACACAACTCCTGTGACACGAACCCAGAAGATGTGGTGCGGTGCGATGAGGGTCACCGAGGAAAGCTCGGCGAATTCAGCTTGCAGGAAAATGTGAAGACATTGGGACAAACTTGAAGCAAAATAGGCCACAGGGTATTGCAACCAGATAACGTGCACAGTTTCTGGCTCCTTGGTACAATCCGTGTTCGTTCCTGTGCAGGGGTTGAGGCCAGCTCGCCCTGGAACTCCACACACGCAGCCCAGCCCCATGTACTTTGCCTCCCAGCCCCCAGTCACCAAGCCTCACCTCCCTGACCCTTCCGACCCCTCTGACCCCCAGGCGCCAGAGGTAATCAAGTGACCCTTCGACTGGTGCACTATGTGCACGTGCATAACATCTCATTTCGTTCCCTCCAGTGGCGCCCAGGGTACGTGAACAAGCAGCCTTCTTCTCTTCATTCTATGCCGTGTGCATGCACTCAGCATTCTTACACGTGCAAAATTTCAAAGTAAAATTGCCCTCCTGCCGCCCCCTTTTCTGCCTCGTCATTCACCGACATCTTGCACCCTCCTTTTTTCTACGTCTTTGTAAATCTATATTTGTGAGCAGATGGCTGCTTTATTCAGAACCACGTGGTCCCAGCCCTGCGCTCGTGACACAACGCCCCGTGAGTGGCGTGATGGGATCCCTGCAGCCGTGCGGGACGACAGCACGACGCAGCACCGGGGTAAATTCCCAGCCTCACAGAGAGAGAGACATAAACATCCGTGGCTATGTGTGTCAGCCCTATTTATGGTCTACACTGTCATAGCACCTCGTGGTACAGACGTACAGGCGCGGATGTAGTGGAGGGAAGGTGTGCCCTGGGGGGGGGGGCTGGTGCCTGGTCCTTGTCCGCCATGTTGGATTTGGACCCTGCAACACAAAAACAAAAGGCGGTGGATGTAGTGGCTGGAGAGACCGTGTTCGGGGTGGGGGGGTTCCTTGGCCCCTGAGCCCGAAAAAATGCTTGTCCGCCATCTTGGATTTGAACCCTGCCAACAAAACGCCCCCTCCCCAACCCCCTCCTGGAGCCGCCCCTGGATGTTCCAACCTCAGGTGCAAAAAGATGTGTTTTACGTACCCCGGTGACAGAAGTGCTGATTCACCTGATTCCCGCTGTGATGTGAGACTCGGGGCTTGGAGGAGGGTTCACGATGTTTGCGCTGTTTGTGGTGCGGTGTGCGTGTGTGGTGCGGTGTGTGTGTGTGTGTGTGTGTGTGTGTGTGAGAGAGAGAGAGAGAGAGAGAGAGAGAGAGAGTACGTGTGTGTGCGTGTGTGTACGAGTGTTGAGTGTGTGTGTTTGTGCCTCTGTGTGGGTGCGAACACGTACCCATCTGGTGAGCACCTTCATCTGTGTGTGTGCGTACTTGTATGTGGGATAGTGTGTGTGCGTGCGTGTGTGTCAATCAATTGGGCTCGTGACGACACAACGCTTTTCACTTGCATAGCGACGCAACGCTTGACGCACCCAGTGTGAACCCTCCTTCACTTTTTCTGCTTTCCCGCCACTAAGAATTGGCTCAACCGTCTTCACCTGATGCAAGCCAAGCAAAACAGATGAGCTTTTCACTTCCCAAAACGTGTCAGTTCTGCTGACTCACGGACCCACAGGCTCGGGCCAAAATTCTAGGCACGAATTTTTTTGGCGGGGGGGGGGGAAGGAATAGAAAATGTTGCACCTGATGTTGGATTTGTGGAGGAAGAAGTTTTTAGGTGATTTGAGGAGCTTGGTCCGATTTGTGAGCTTTTGGAAAAAGCGAGCGAAATTGGAGTGAGCGAAATCAAATCACCTATAGGCAGCCTCTTCCAAAA
>JAAUXT010147976.1_pt1 | contig 12074 bp, 13 predicted proteins | sample 7278171 | NCBI WGS metagenome assembly JAAUXT01 (sample SAMN14350112, study PRJNA611818) | marine sediment metagenome | isolation source: surface marine sediment (1.8m) | place: French Polynesia: Moorea | collected 2018-08
CAACTTTTTTGTTTCTTGACTGATTTCAACTTTGATTACAGATTCTTGGAGGGTATGACTGGGGGAATCTTTGAGATGTAGTCTTGGAGGGTATTTGAGACATTATTTTTTCATGTTTGCAGCATCTCAGAGATTGGCTCCTGCCTATCGGCATGCTTATGCAAAGCAAATGAGAATCCTGCAGGAGCACTGGCGAGAGGCAAGTTCAAATCACGCAAGTTCATTTGAACTATTTTTTTGACACCAAAGGCATCATCCATCTCGAGTTTTTACCCCAAGGGGAGTCTGTCACAGATGAGTTTTGGGTCACAGTCCTCTTCAGATTGAAGGACAGTATCTGGCGCAAGAGACCAATGATGTGGAAGCATGGATTCAATGGGTAAACAGACCATGATTTTCTGCTTCATATGGATAATGCCCTGGAACACACCTCCATTGATGCCTTGGCTTTTTATGGTGAACAGAATTTCAACTTGTTGGCCCATCCTGCCTATAGCCCCAATCTGGCCCCATGTAACTTTTGGGCCTGCCCTGCCCTGAAGAAAAAGATGAAAGGCACAAAGTACTGGACAGTCAATGATGTGCAGCAGGAGGTCTGCCAGATACTCAGAGCCACACCCCAAGAGGAATTCAAGCAGGCCATCTATGACATGCCTATCCACTGGAGCAAGTGCTGTTCTGCTGCTGGGGAGTACTTTGGGGGAACTAACCATACCTATGATCCCAATGATCTGCCTCCAGAATCTGCTGAGGAAAGTACTGAGTCTTCTGAGGATGATGACTGAGAGCATGTGTGGCACACTGACTGTTGCCAACAAAGTTCATTGTGTTATTTTGCAATTTTCAACCTTTTACAATGGATATTTTGGCATGTTTCCATGTTGGTATATTAGTTCTGCATGTGTGAACAAAGTTTCATATTTTTCTGGAACTTGCAATCGTCTTTTATTGCGAAAAAAATCGGACAGGAGTGAGAACCCCCTCGTAGGTGCCTCATCATTTCAATTTTCGCCTGAATGGCCCGACACTCGTCAAGGCTCGAGTGGCTTGTGCCAATTGATATCAAGTGTGTGAGTTGAAATGAGGTGAAGCGTAAAAAGCCAGACCTACCTCCCCATTTTGTTCCACATGTGAGTACATTCAACAGACAAACATTTCGCTCGAATGGCCGAAATGGGAGAGGGGACAAATATTTCATCATGTGACCGACCCACTGACTCCCGTTTCGACAGACAAATCTGCTCGTACACATCGTAAATTTCAATCTCATCAATATGGACAGTTGGTTCATGTGTCTGCTGCTTGTCTCACCTGCCTTGCAGACAGCCGTGGAAAACTATGTGAAGGGAACACCTTTTTCCCGACCAGCAGTTCGCTGGAACGTACGCGAAGCCACCGTCTGGATCGAAGTACCGAGAGTCTCCGGCAAATGGAGACTGGTCAAACTGAACCATCTGTTGCAGAGAACAAGTCGATCGTTGAACACGAAAGTTACGCATTGTCGTCAACTCCTGCATGCGCTGCGCACACCTGCCTCGAGTGAAGACAGGGTTGTCACACAACAAAAATGGGTCCTGTAAAATCACACAATGACTTTTTCGAGACATTTGTTCAAGCCCCCTGCATGGTGGGGGATGTGATGCAACACAACACAATGGGGTATGGGACAGCCTGAAGAGCCATGAAAACAAAAGGTTTCAACCACACATGCAGTGCTCCTGCTCTGACGGGACATCGCACAACAGTCTCTTTGTAAAACCTCTGACTCCTGCAAAATTGAGTATCAAACCACTGTCTGAAGACCTTCATTCTTTTCGTTGGGAACCGAGCCCAAGGCAGTGCTGATCTGTGTGCGAGTACACGAGGACTGTTTGGTGTGAGATTTCCCAACCATCGAAGTTGTTCCATGACCATCACCGAAACCATGCAAAAGCTTTGGCGTCCAGTTCGTGTCACGTCTTTTGTGTTCCGAAAATTAGACAGCCACATCAAAATTTGCCAACCGATTCTTTTTTGTTCTGCCTTGTTCATCAAGCAAGCTTCCAAGTCCTGTCTACTTTGTTCTCCCTTGCTTGTTTTTCAATTCTGACGCAGTGTCCAACCAAGGTCCGTTGAACCCAACCAAGGCACGTGCACACAAAACACACAGAGTCAGGTTTATCCATGCAGCACAACTTGGTTTTGGTTGAAACCTCACCAAGGATGACATGTTGAACCCAACAGACAATACCTCACATTGCCAGGTTGAATCTTACCCACACATCTTTGTCCAATCGGATTCTTTCCACGCACTGAACCACGCAGGTTCCATTCAGGCGACATTGTGCGACATTCCATTCCACCCAACTGTCGACCATATCTCAGGTCAGAACGAGCCGAATGCGTGCGAAATAATCCGACAAATGCTTGACAGAATTTAATTTGGTTCAATTTTTTCCAAAACTACAGGAACCGAACGCTTTCGTGGCACTTACCCCCATCAGTGGCTTTCCGGTGCGGTTCAGAGTCCCTCCGTACAGGAAGTTCAGAGCCTCAAACGCCCCATCATAGTCACAGTCCGCGATGTATGGACTGTACGAGAGTCCGCAAGGGTTTCCGTAATCTTCCGTTGGCTTGAACGATCGAGTGCATAAAGTCAGACAAAATAGAAACACCTACCGGTAAACTAACGATCAACACATCCTGATGTCGGGCTGTAAAAATGTTGACTTCGGGAAACGCAACGACAAAAACAGTGTTCTACCATGTTGTGGCTCGCATCTGAAGGGTTCTCGTAGCTCACGAAAGTGTTGAAATTCTGGTAAAAGTCGCGGATGTGTTCAGAGTTACCTGAGGAGTTAAAAACGAGAAATTATGCACGAAGTGGCTTCTGAGTTGCAATCTCCACCTCTCCACACACACACACACACCACGGATGGACGGTTCGTTCTGCACACGCTTGAATGTGTCGCACGTTGTTTTGTTTTGTTATTTTGGTGACACAGAAAAAAGGACTTGCAGCGCGGTTACAACGCCACGAAAATGTTCTTGTGCCACGGTTTCATTTCCAGGTGGAAGAGGTATCTACCGGTTGACTGTTTCCCCTGGCCTTTTGGAGCTGTCTCGGGCAAAAAAGTGGGGAAGCAAATGTCACAAACCCTGATTCACTGTGTAATCTATTCCACCGTGCCAGACAAAAACTCGCTTGTTGTCCAGGTTCGCAGTATCGTCGATCTCGCCCGCTGCGCTGTACAGCTCCGCCTGCGCGACCATGTCGTCCACGTCATGCAGCCACGGAACAGTCATGCAGTTGACTCCAATTACGAGCGAGCCTTCCGCACAGTAGTAAGGGACTGCGAGCAACCAGAAGAAGTGTCCATCATTGCCCAGAACCTGCATGCCTGAACTGGCGCACTCTGGTCACATGCTGTCGCACAAGTTGAACACGTTCACACTTTTGTCACCGTCACTCTGGACGCCTTTCTAAATTGCCGTTCGAACGTACGTTTTCAATCGGATTCTTTGCACGATTCTGACATTTCCTGAAATTGGACTGCACGTCTGCGCTTACTTCCGGCGAACATGGCGGCACCTCGGATGGTCCCGCTCAACGCGACGTGGATCTGCGTTGCGAACGCTGCGCCGCCGGACATTCCGGACACCGTCACCATGTCCCGGTCCACGTTGAACGTCCCTGTAAGTGCCATGTGCACGCACAGACTCGTGATGTGATGTGATGTGACAGAAATTGATCTCTTTTCTGACAGTCACAGAAGAATTTGGACAGCTTTACCGAGTTCATCCAAGGCGAAGATGTTGCCCGCGAAAGCACTCAGCACCAGCGCTACGGTTTCCCAAACTCGCATAATTGCAAGGGAATACCGGCAATTGAAATTCAGAAAAAGTACGACAGAAAATAACTTTATTTCTGAAAATACAGTCGCTGAAACAAACTTTCAGGGAAATGATACAGCTCAGTTTGTCAATGTCGTCGCGCACGGGAAACGTGCAACTGTTGAGACTGAAGACACCTGCTGTTTTCGAGTCACTTTTGCAGAGGACACAGTGGTGGAACACGAGACTTGTGCACTTGTTGAAGTTGCGCGGTTCCCACGTAAGCGTTGCAACTGGAATACGTGTCCTTGGAAGCAGGCATCGCATAGATTCTCACCTGTGTGGAAGGCACGTGCACCTGTACATCCTCGTGAATCTCGGGGCGCGCGGGGTCTACTGCCCCCAACGGACGGACCCAAAAGAGCACACGTGCATTGTTCACTCCGACACTGATTTTCGGCCAGACGTTTCGCTTTTGCTCTCCTCACAACCTCGGTCGCCAGCCAGTCAAGACACGGTAAGTCCTGCACGCAGGATCCACTAGACAAAGGACTTTTTCCTGTTTCCGAGATAATTGAAACTTTTTTCTCCAGCCGCTGCGAAGTAGATGAAGCTATTGTTGTCATGAATACATTTCGCTTATCATTTCAGCTCAAAATTGCGGATTGTCGGGGCGGCGGGAGCCCATGCCCCGTGCCATGAACTTGCACCCAACGAGTAGTTTCACGCTTTTGCCTTTCTAAATTTTGAAGTTAAAGTTGGGCCCCCAAAATACACCGAAAGTAGCCCCCGAGGGCGAAACGCCCGCCGAGACCGACAACACCCCAATCCCCAAACATCGATCCTTCTTTCGCTTGACTTCGAGCACCTGGCACTGAATCAACGTGCTGGACAGGCAGAATGTTGCACAAGATTTGCAGCTTGTATGTAGACTTGAAGTATCTCCATGCCAAGTAGTTCTGATGGGTCGCAGCCAACTGCGGCCTTCAGAATACAGGCTGCGGCGTTCTCTAGAATACTGCAATGAAACATGACAGCACAGCCTTGATGTATTTTTGACAATACGATTCAGAAACCTTCACGTGCACCATTGTTCCAGAGGCTGCTCCACGTTTGGTGTGGGTGAGGAGTTCATCTCGAGCTACCGAGAAAAAATGTGGGAAATACGATGGGGGTGGTCAGAAAACAGAATCTCTGTGTTCGGCTTTCAGGGTTCCAGGGTCTTCCTGGATGTGTCCCAAGTTCCGATTGAGACTGACGTTTGAAGGAAAGAGTACGGTGTTTTCTTTGCACTCATTGGTTTACGTGCGCATCCATTGTTGAAGGATCACTGCCCAGAAAATGTTGCCAAAAGACTTGGAAGATGAAGACGTTCTGGCTCTCACCTGCACAGGAGGAACTGGAAGTGGCCATTCGGGACGTCAGCAATGGTCCCACAGCGCCCAATCGACTCGAGTACAGTCGCCGGATTGCAGCGCGCCGCATGTGCACGCACAGACTTCTCGTAGCACTGCCATGGACAGAACGCTGAGAGATTTGTACTCGTACGAATTTCAGGCAGGTTCACCGTGCATTCAACACAGTTCATGATTCCTTTTGGTCATGAGATTTGACAAAATATCCAACTGCAGCCTGGGTTCAAGCCGCCACGAACAATTAACACAGAGCCCTTAAGCACAGCGGAGGAAACCAAAACAGAAACTCGACTCACCATGATGATCAACAAAGCTGCGAATGTCTTTCCAGGCACCAACATGAACACAGATCCAAAGGCAAACACTGTGGAGCAACAGATGATCGAGCATTCTCCAATGCTTACACGCATGTGTGCGTAAAATTTGACTGACTCATTGTGGGATCTTGATTGAAACGGGAAGCGTGGGAACTTGTCGGGAGGGTCAGGCAAGAACTCCGACATCACACAAAACGCCAATAAAACAACGATCTGTTGCCCATTAACGCGCAAGCACACACGTATAACGACGACATGTTGATAACTACACTTTCGGTCAAAATTGCAAACAAAGTCGGACAAAAAAGTTCAGGTCATTTTTCAAAGACTCAACCCGAGCAGAAAATCAGCGCTCCACTTGCATGCATCAGACTTTTCTTATAAGAGGTCTCTCTTTTGCAGACGCGCACAAAGTGTCTGGTCAAGAGCCGTCCACACGTCCGTCAAAGAACTGTACAAGTGTCCAAATCAATTGTCTGATGTTTCACTGCTTCATTGTTGTGGAGTTACGTTGCACAAGAACATGAGTTGCTCCCTCATGTGCTCCAGGATTGCTTCTTTCTCTGTCAGACTGCAATTTTTGACCACCTTCCCAATGCAACCGTAGGCCCTTTCATATTCCCTGAAACACAAGTTTTTTTCTTGCTTCAAATGGGACATTGAAGGACAGCCTTTCGAGCCAGACTTGCAAACTCAGTTTGGAATCCTTTTCTCTTAAAAATGGTTTGCCAAAGACAACGCACCAAAAATCCAGAATGGTTGGACACAGTCAGTGTCAGTGCAACACTCTCGCAGGCACTTGGCTCACTTTGGTGTGCCTTTTGACCATTTCAAATGTGAATGCTGGCACAAATGCGACATTGACATCGAAAACTCCCAACAGACATCTTTTCACTCACGCGCAGAACTCGTCTTCTTCTGGGTCCAGGTTTTCCAAACAACTATCAATGTAAGAACTCAGCAGTTCCTCGTCTGAACACAGGCTTGTGGCACCCGAGCCACACAACGCCAGCTGCATGAAGCATATCATTCTGCGCTTTTGTCTGTTTCGTGTTTCGGTCAAAATCAGTGACATGAAATCTAACCAAAGCGAACAAAAACAACAGATATATTTGGACTTCAACAGCTGCAACTCTCAACTTACCAAAAACATCAAAAGAAACAGTGTCTTCATTCTGAAATTCCTTCAATCTTCAGGGTTTGATCGCAGCATGCACAGCTGAACACTTCTGTTCCAGTCTGAACTAACACCATCATCAGGGTTCGCCGCCGCATAGTGTGTAGGTGTTTCCAACCAAACCATGTGTCAACAGAGCAGCATGTATGACTAATTGCCCAAACGACCCAACCATTTCATCGAATGATCCCGAAGAGAATGGAAACTTTTGTTTGTAGAACGTCAACGCAATTTCTCTCGCCCGAGGACAAACGAAACCAAAACACCTTGTCAGTGTTGAAACGCTCCTCAGGCGCACAAGAGCACGAATTTTGAAGGCGATGGCACACATCATGAACGCAGCCGTTGCATTTTTTGCACGCATGAAAGTTCGGCTGCTTCGAATGGAGAAGAATCTGCACAGAACATAATCTTGATCACTCAGTTGCTGTTGGATTTATTGAGTTCACACGGAAATATCTACTCCCCATTTACAGAATGAAATGGGACCATTAGAACCAAACCCTGTGGACGTCTGGTAGTTCACGAACAATCCGCATATAAAATGACCGATCATCTAATTTGCCGTCATAAATTACACAGCTTTCGGGCGAGTACACAACTATTGTGGAATGTCACTGTAAACAACGATGCTGGTGGTTTCTTGTTGTGGACGCTAAAGTTAGCCGGCGGTCGCGACGTTCAGTCGATGGTCACGTCGTTTCTCTGGCGACCGTGACATTCAAACGCCATTCAGCCGGCGTTCAGGACGTTTAGCTGGCCGGAGCGATGACGTAACGATAGACGAGAGCAGCGACGATGGCGATACCGAGAGGAACGAGCCAGCCAGTCCAGCTGCTGCTGCAGCGAGAAAGAGAAGACACGCAGTGAATACCTGCAGTCGAAGCACCAAGCCCATCAAGGCTGATCTGGTCGCTTTTGTTCCCGTGCACGACGAATCGGCACCAGAACATTTGCAGCAAACCCACTGTTGTCGGTTGGTCACTTCCTCAGGCAACGTGAATCTCACTCAACACGTCATATCACACGTACTCACGTGTACTTTGCAACCAATCCAAAGACCAGAGAATGGCAGATACGCCCAAATGAACAGTTTCGTTGTTACTTTGGATACTGTGGATTCACACGTCATTCTGCCGTCAAATTGGCACAGAAAGATTTCGTTGCTTCTGATTTTCGTTTGTATGTTTGCGTTCACTCCAGGGTGGATCAAGAAGGGACCAGGGTTCTGCTGCCACCAAGAAACATTTGCTGTCCTTTATTGATTGGACCCTCCCGAGGACGAGGGACATTCACCAAACCTTCGACTCCGCTCAGCATTACTTCTCACAAAGACAGGTTTTTCTTTTCGCTTTCTGCTGGTAGAATTTTGGAATGAAAACAGAGAACGGAATGGTTATTGCAAGAGCTCGTCTGCAGATCACGTACGAGTCATTTTGATAACAAACGCACACAACGGCATTGGTAAACCGTTACTTTGTCAAGGACATGGCAAGTAGCTTCGGTCGGAAAACTACCCCAAGGCGAATTGTTGCATGTTTGCACTGAAACTGCAGCATCAGTGAACAAATCAAAGCGAAATGAAAAATTCAGTTGGTTTTCATGTCTGAACAAGAAACAGTGCCCAGGTGCGCGGACCCAGAATTGTCGTTGCAAGCAAATGGCAACAAAACAACAGTAGCTGAGGGGGGGGGGAGGTGCCGTCTTTCACTCTTTTATGTTCTGCTTTCGGTGGAGTTGTTTGCTGTCGATTGGCAACTGAACAACCCCCCCCCCCCGTGGCGAACAACATGCTTGCTACTTGTCATAACAAAAACTCCCTTCGAGACAACAAAGCCACGCACGCACGCACTACGTGCGACAGAAAACAAATTCTGAAGCGCAATTGAGTTTGTGACAGGATGGATGTTTATTGCTGCATTTGCCACCAAACTTTTAAATGCATTGAAAAGACACAAACAAGCAACTTCGGAGAAATTTGTGAAGTGCGACGAGACGTTGACTGTCTACAGAAAGATTTTGCAGCAAACGGAACAATTTTCTTTTTTTTTGATGATTTGGCGAAATCCACTGTCAATCAGCAAAATATATCCTCCCACTATCAATAATCACCACTGAGCAAGCGTGTCTTACTGCAGAAAACAAATGACGCAGATCCACAGATGATTCGTTTCCATTGACAGAGAATGTTCAAGCTTTTCGTTGACGTTTTGGGCGAACTACTTTCTGAAGGACTGCCTAACTCGACGTGAAGTAGTAGTACAATATCGTTGCTATGAAGGCAACTCCAAGAGGTACAATCCAGCCCGACCAGCCGCTGAAAAAGGAACAAGTTCCAAATTCAAATGTTAATCGCCTGCCAGAGCGCACACTGGGGCTGATCCCCGTCTCCTCCAAATTCATCTGCTCACAACACAAATCTGGCGCTGCTTGCAGGCGTAACGCTTCGACTCTGTGGGCTTTTAACACTGAAATCGTCCCCTTGGCCATGCAAATCCTGAATCAGCCCGTGAAACCAACATGTCAATGGGTGAACTCGCGCGCAGTCAGAGAATTCACAAAGAAAAAAGATTATCGAGTGGCCTTTGCCTCCACAGTTCTTTGGTGCGCCAAATGAAGCTGTACGTATATCTATAGTCTACCAGCAGGAACAACCCATCAATCACACATGCGAAACAAGAACACTTGCCAGTGTAGACACACGCCTGTACCTGTTGTCGCCCATCTATACCCAAAGCCCAAGTCCAGAACAAAAAGTCTTTTAACTTTTGCTCCAGAGTCCAAGTTTCATACAGGAGGGGGAGGGTCCTACAACACCAAATATTTTCAAAGTCCCAAACTTTTGCCCCAGAGCCACTGCGTCATTTTGCACCAAGCGTGATTTTTTTTTGAACACCCCACGAAAGATTCGGAGACAGAAACTTATTTCAGATTGTTCCCGACTTTCAGAATATCATCCGTGGTGTCAATTTTAACATTGTTTGGAAGCCTCTCATTTGCTTGCCTGCACGGGGTATCCTTGCTCACGGAATCAGTCAGGTCGGACAGGCTGCACAAAATCCGCATGGCGTTCACTCTGTTGCCAAATATTGTTGAACCTTTGTTCACCCAAGCCATTCTTCTCAGCTTCGATAACCAGGAGTCACATTGGTTTCTGACCTCTGCTTCAAAGCCAAATCCGTCGAGAGGTTTTTGCAATAACCTTGCAGACCTGTCTGTCAGGGTCATTCTAAAAGTCAGAAAATGGTGGAACCATTTCTGGACGAGGAGGATGTACTCCTGCTTCCAACCCTCTTTGTTGTGCGTGTCCTTTTGGGCAGCGCACCTTGTGGTGAGGTTTGCAGGCAAGGCCAACCAGGTGTCCAAACCATCCCACGGATACCCCCCCCCCACACACACACACACAAACACGCCATTGATGACCAACGCCAATGTTGGTGCACAGGGGGTTGACATTGGGGGGAGGGGTGAGCACGGGATATCACGGGGTTTGGACGTTTGGCTGTGCTTTCAGTCTTCTCCTTTCTGTTTCTTTTCCTTCCTTTCATTCTTTCATTGACACACTTGGCAGCTTGAATTCTCTGCAACAGAGGGATATCGGACATCCCTCCCGCAGCTGCCTGGAGCACTGCTTCCCCTGTAAGGAGTTTGGATTTTGGCCTTGACAGTTGGCTTGTCAGTGAAAAGCCAGAAAAATCTCACTTTGCTCGTGTTTGTGACTGGAAAGCATGCACAACGCCCGAGACAAGCCAGCCGAATTTGAACAAATTCTGAACGATTATTTCACCAGGTAGCACGTATTTTTTCTTTCCTTGTTGAAACGTAACTTGGAGGGAGGTCTCGGACGTACTGAGTCCGTCGCGACACCGGCCGAACAGCTTTTCATCAACCTGGGATGGGAGATGATGTACATCTTAATAAATCAGAGGCTGAGAATGCCGTGACATGCGGAACATCACAACCCTCCTGCCAATTGCTCTGTCTCAGTTTCAAAAGTCAAATGTCCCCAAATGCTCTCGGTCTCTGACACACATGCACGCGTACACCCCCCCCCCCACACACACACCGCGCGCAAACTAGGTCCAAACTGACCGCAATGACCGACACTACGACAACGATGAGCAATCCCGATTGACGGAGATGAGGATTCCAAAGGCATGTCTCAGACCGTTTGGCTCTTTCAGATGGACCAACGTGAAAACAAGTGCACTGCTTTTTCTGGATGTTCCGAGAACAAGCTGTGCACCAAAAATTTCACAAAATGACGCGGGAGCGTGTGCGACCAAAAGGAGTGTTTGGAAAGAATTTGGCAAAATTCATTTGTCGGCAATTTTCTTGCTGTGGACCAGTGTGATCTGCAACTCTTCACACCGATCCAGTCCGATTGTGGTGGGTTATTTCTGAAAAAAAGTCAAAACAAAAATGCGTAATGCGGATCATCTCTAAAAAGCCTGAATTTGGAAGAATGAATATCGTGGAATCACTCCCGGACAGCAAGCTGGTATTGGAGTTGTCCAACAACTGCCAGCTTGGAGCTGGCCCAGTGAAGCCTGAACAAGGTCGACACTTTTTTGTGGAGTTGCTGGACTCATTGCTCGGATTGAACCCCTGGGAACTCAGCCTGGAGTTGACAACTCACATTGAGTAACTCACTCCAGCTAATCAGTGCAGTTACGCAAATCAGGTGAAGCCAAGCCCCCCCCCCCCAAAAAAAAACAAACCCACCAGCCCAGAGCTGCCCAAAGCATGACACGTCTGTTTGACGACTGGATCAAAGCTTCGCCTGGTTTGGCGCGTTCCGGTTGTGTTACATGCTTGGAATCCAACCCTCTTCAAGCACACGACATCACTCCACTATTGCCTCACCTCACCAAACTTCCTAAGTACTGCGCCAAAAGAAAGATCACAAATGAAAGCGCAAGCTTCAAAACCAGCTTCGCACAGCAGAGGGCTTCAACGTATGAAAGAAGCCACTGGTAATTTCAGTGCCGTTTCCTCGTACATGAGTTTATGTCTGTGTCCCTGGGCTTTTCGCGTTTTCCTCAACCGCAGTGTTCATTCAGTCTTGCGGAAACTGCACCATGTGATCATCGATCGCACACCCGACGAACCAATGGCTTCCACCCCCCCCCCGAAAAGTGGAACTTTCTGGTCACTGTCCATCGCTCCGGCGTTTTCTCCACCTTCATTCCCAACTGAAAGCTTTCGCTGACATTTTCGTTTCATTTCATTTCACGACACAACAAGAATGCTACGCATAAAAAGCGTGTGGTCACATAAACGTTCGTTGTTCATAAATGCCTGCCTTGTGAGAAGCAAGATATTACCATTTGGAAAAAATTTTCCTGGACC
>JAAUXT010132747.1_pt1 | contig 12072 bp, 11 predicted proteins | sample 7278171 | NCBI WGS metagenome assembly JAAUXT01 (sample SAMN14350112, study PRJNA611818) | marine sediment metagenome | isolation source: surface marine sediment (1.8m) | place: French Polynesia: Moorea | collected 2018-08
ACATCATGACAAATGTCTCTGTCCCCCAAACAGGCCTGTGGTGGTCCAGCTGAGGTTGTTCATCTTTGGATTCTCAGACATCAGTGAACTCAACATGGACTTCACTCTGTCTTATTATTTGAGAATGACTTGGCATGACACCAGAATGGGCTATGAACCAGAATCTTATGGAGGTATCACAGAGTTCACCCTTCACCCAGAGGAGTTGGAGCAGATTTGGAGACCTGATGTCTTCTACAGAAATGAAAGAGGTTCCTCAATCTCAGGTCCATATGCTATTGGCACCAGCAGAGCAGTGGTCTATTCAACTGGAAAAATCTACACTTCCAGGAGACTTGAGACAACCTTCAGGTGCCAAATGTTGCTTCAGACTTACCCATTTGACACTCAAAAGTGCTCAATGAATATTGGAAGTTATGCCTATAACTTGAGCTTCCTGGAATTTGCCTGGAGAGACAACATTGCTGTAGAACTGAATGAGGAAGTGGAACTGACAAGCTTTGAACTGGTGAAGGTGGAAACATCCAAAGATGAGTTCTTTGGTTTCTCTAAAGGGAAGATCACATTCCACATGAGGAGACACAGTGGGTTCTATGTGCTGCAGGTGGGTCCATTGTTCAACAGATAGGCAACTCAGTGAAAATGGTTGATAATCTGATGTTGACACCAAAACAAGCAAAATATTGACTTTGAACTTTCCTGGATTAAATTTTGTCATATTTCAGTTGTATGTTCCAAGCTTCATGTCTGTCTTGCTCTCCTGGTTGACATTTTGGATAGGAATGGATGCTGACAACCAGGTATTGTGTGTCATCTTATTTGAAAATATAATGTAACTGAGACAAATCACATCTCTTTATGATTTGATCACAGAGATTTTGCAAATCACATTCACTGATGTTTCACAGGTGGCCTTGATCATCCTGCTACTGCTGACTGTGGTGACACTCAACATTGGTTCCCAGACATCCTTGCCTCAAGTCTCTTACCTCAAGGCCATAGACATCTGGATGTTCACCTGTGTCTCCTTCATCTGTGCTGTGCTGGGAGTGGTGGGAGCAGGTAAAGATGTTATCATTGTACATGGTGTCATTGTGTGTTACTGATGCAGCAGACTTGAAGTTGAAAACTCAGAAGAAAAACTTGAAAAGAAGAGGGATGTGCCAGTGATAAAGTTATTTCAAGCCACAGAATAACAGCAATTATATTTCAAAATTTGTGTTTGTTTCAGTCACATGGCTTGGTGCAAAAGAGAATGGAAAGACCCAGAAAGTCACTGACTCCACTGGCTTTGTGGACTCTGAGGATGAAGGCACAACCACTAAACCCAGGCCAGAAACAACAGCGCAGACATCCCGCAAGGAAAAATACCCCAAGGAGCTGAAAATCCAAAGAATTCTGGTGGTGTCCAGGGTTTTGTTCCCTCTGTCATTTGCTGCCTTCAATGTTGTCTATTGGTACATATACTTCCCTCAGTTGTAAATATGTTGTGCACAACATCGCATTGATCAGGGAGGAGCGCGCCAAGGTCATGCATGGGCACTTGGAGCGTGCACACAGTTCAGTGTTTTTCTGCTTTGCACGCTGCTACGTGGTGAGAGCATGTGCTCAGGCACTTTGCCTGTGATGACCCAATGTTGTACGTCACGAAGGGCAATGTCATCACATGTCACGTGCGACGAACTGTCAGCGCCCATACATTTCAGCCTGCGGTGTCCACTGGACCAATCGACGTGCTTTCTGCTGTTGCCATTGTGCTTCTGATGTAGGTGCCAAAAATTAGCGAGGCCCGGGGAGAAACAACTATTTTTCTTTGGCAGTGTGTCAATGCAGAACTTATCCAATGTGTCTGCTCCACGAACACAATAATGGACACTTGGACAATTGCAGTCATCTGGCTTGGTAGGATGCTCAGCACAAACTTGCACTACAGAAAGGCTCCGAGTGAATTCGGCCGAATGTAGACGACTATGGATGAAACACGCCGCTAGTGTGAATGACCCTGTAAAGCAAGATTTTTCTGTGTTCTGTGACACTGTGGCCGCCCGGTTCCCTGCGTGCTGAAGCTTTGCGTGTTTGTTGTCACTTTGAACCAATTTTATTGAGTTGCGAAGGTTCAACTGTCATGCACTGAGTTTGTGAGAGTTTGAAGTCTTATTTTCTTTGACAATGACTTTCTCGTGCTTTTGTTAAATAATTATTCTAATTTTTGCCTTCAAGAACAGGTTCTTTGTGGACCTTTCCAGGCAGTCAGGCCATGTCTGAACAAACTCAACTGCCCACAACAAGTCGAGCAGCAGTGAAACGCCTAGCCTGTGTTCCGTTGAACCCAGAAGCGCTCATCATGGTTCGCTCCGTCTCAGCGGAGCTACATAGCCACACAAACATTCATTGTCCAGTGTTTCCCCGATTGGAACTTCTTTCTTTCCAGGAAATTCCGAGCACTTCAGCTTCTGCTTGTTGTGTTTTCTTTCGTTTGCTTGGTAGAAGTTGAATCAGCAGAATACAAAAACACAGACGTGAAGAAAGAGATCGATGTGAAACGACGAAAACGGACAAGCGCGGATTCAAAAATTTATTGATTGACACTTTCATCGTGAACAAGTATTCTTGCTGCAACAATGCTGTCGAGGATCAGTGTGAGAGAGTGGTGATTGAACAGGTGTTCTTTTTTCAACAGGGTAAAGATTGAGATGAAACAAGAATCAACAGTAACATCGCAAACGACAGACTTTTTGTCGGCATCATGCTCGGGCTTTCCATTCAGTGCAGGGTACGCAGAAGGAGGTGTGGCTCACTGTAGGGCATACAGGAGGTGCCCGCTGAACCAGGACAACAGCACACCATCAACAGTGCCGTAAACTGAATCAGAGTTCAGATTCTCCACCCGGACCAGCTGCCCAGCATTCAGGGCCAGGTTGATGGTGGCTGAGCTTGAGACGGAGATATCTGCATCGTAGTGACGACTGAGGGCGACTCGTTCTTCGTCCACCAGAAGATAGAAATAGCCTCCGTAAGTCGACGGGCTGTTCTTCATCACGGAGAATCTGCAAAGGAAACAACTGCAATTGCAACGCACAAATTAACTCTTGCTTCCACTCTGTCATCATCATTGATTTGAGGGGAACAAAAACGCAACTGTGATGGGTCAGGTACCTGGCACTGACCCCATGCTCTTGTATTTTTCTACAATTTGTACAAATTTAGGAGGGGTGCGTGCGAGTTTACCGCTGTTCAGGCATTGGTTGAGCTCAGATCTTTCCCAAAGATTTGCCCCACCCTCCTCCAGTTGAACTCTCTCTGGGTGGTACTGAGCTGGTACTCAGTACGGAGGTGCTGTAATGGCGCTCAGAGCTTGTTCAGCTTACAAAAACTCCCTGTGAGTACTGAAAGCTTGGGAGATCACTCACGGGAAGTATCAAGAGGTAGGGACGGTTTTCTCACTGGTAGTACCCAGTGATACGTACGGTGTACTCACTGGTGGTACCCTGTGATGGGTACGGTGTACTCACTGGTGGTACCCTGTGATGGGTACGGTGTACTCACTGGTAGTACCCTGTGATGGGTACGGTGTACATGCCCAGCAGGGTGTTGAAGTTTTCTCCGGGGTCGATGAGCGCCACGTCCTACGGGATCGCCTCCCCGTCCCCCACCGGGACCGTCCCGACGCTGATCGTCGCCAGAAAGACGGTGTCGGCTGCAAAGGACGAGGCATGAAGCACAACGGAGCAGGTAGGATGTCTCATGCAATTTTTGCTGGGGTCTCCAAACGTCAGGGTTCAATTATTGTGTTTTGTCCAGAGATGGGGCAAATTTCAGCTTCACAAATGAGAAACGCGGAACGTCAAAGTAAAGAACAAACACGTCGACAGTGAAAAAAATTAGTGCTGTGGGGTTCAGAGGAGTCCAGCTGAAATGCATGCATTGTGCGAGTTCGACTTTGGCCTTGTGGGTCGGGCAATTGCTTGTTGATCTCCATTCAAATCAGCAGATTGATATGTTTCTCTGCACTCAAGAGTGAAAGGTATTTGTTCACATGAAGGCCAGTTATTACCTTCCATCGCCCGGTTCGTTCTCCACTGCTCCTGGATGGTCTTCACCCCGGACAGTTCGAGCTTCGTGGCGCCCAGTTCCGATCTGGTTCGGCTCTGTTCGGATCTCAGTTCGGCCCTGGTTTCCTCCAGCTCGGATCTGGTCTCGTGCAGTTCGGATCTGGTCTCGTGCAGTTCGGACTGCACGGCCAGCAATCGCTTCTGAGAAACGAGAGCAAACAAAGTTTTCCGGGGGCATTGAACGCGGGGTTCGATTTGCCGAATCTGAGTGCCAATCCGAAATCCCAGTTTGGTTTCACCCTTCTGGTTTCATGTTTGGCTTGGATTTTTTGGGTGGTTTGGTGAAATAGTGTTCCCTTCAGATGAATCTGAAGCCAAACCATGACAATGGGATTCGGATTCGTTGTTTGGATTCGTAAATCGAACACTTGCTTGGTCTCGGGCAGTTCACACACTGGCCAAACATTCCGAAGCTCATTGTCTGGTTGCACGTGGCCAGCCATGAACTCTGTCACCCTGCCCAGCATCTGTTTCACAACTCCTCACAGTGTGAGCAAGAAAGCACAAATTCCCACCCGTGCATTTTCCGCCGTGCAATGCAAAATTATTCATGCATTTTGGGTACAAACTCCGACGTGGTAACAGATTGAAGCTCAAAGGGCTTGGACACCTTTGATCGCTCACTCACCTGCAGATCCTGCACGGTTCGCAGCAGGTCTGAGTCGGACGCCGTCAGGGCGTGGCTGCAGCCGCAGAATACGCCCAGAGCGAGCGTCAGCGTCACTATAGAAGCGTTCATCGTTCTGGCGTCTCAACGTAGCGCAACGTCAAGCTTGCTGGTTTTTCTCAACGTAATGCGCGGCACGGCGTAGCAGGAGAAATCTTCGTCTTGACCCGAAGTGTGTGTTGTTGGAATGTGCTGCTCAGCACGTACGTCAGTGAGTGACGCAGAATGCGTGGGAAACGAACACGTGTTCGGAAAACAATGCTGTATTTTTCTGGGACACGAAAAACAATGAGAGTACAACGGTCAGTTGCACTGCACTCTTGGCCACGTCACCCGTGCTGAAACGCATTCACATGACACCAGATCCAGATCCATTTGATGTCTTCTCTTGTTTGTGGGGGTCAACATCTCTTTGGGTGTGTCGCCTGTTGAAACTTCTCTTTCTCATCCCAAAACCTACACACACACACACACACACACACACACACACACACCTACTTCAACTGCATGTTGCAATCACAACCACAATTCGGAACACCGTATTTCCACGGAAAACCATCACAACAAACCGGGCGTGTGCTTGGTCAAAACTATCTGTGCATCTCTGACAGTTCCCTTTGCCATTGAGCATTTGGTATGGTCGCAGGTGTCACGATGCCGTCATGTGTCGCTGCGTGGTGGAGGCTGAACCCACAGGCGAAGAAACCAATAAGATTTGTGTTCATAATTTATTGATTGAGAGTTTCATGTGGACACGTTTCCTTTGCCACCAAGATGGGGAGAAACAGATGCGCGATTGAACAGGAATCATTCCTGTGGGGACAACACTCAGGAACAAAAAGTTCCGCATGAGCCATGCAGGTCTGTCTTCATTCCCTGCAGGCGCGGTCCAGTTTCGACTACTCCAACAGCAGTCGCCTCTAAAACATTTGACAGCAACTGTTGCCAGGCAACTCTGGATAATTCGACTGTGGCACCGACAACCCTCTTTCCCCATCCTCTGAGGAACTCTGCGTGTGCTGGTGCACACCCACAAATCACCCGTTCACGCACATGTGCAATTCGAGACCCAATGCCATTTGTGAGACAGGTATGAGCTGGTGGGAGACAGAAATGGGGAGTTTTAGCAACAGGCTCCGTAGCCGCAACACATACACATAACACGTAGCTTGCAGACACATCTTCCCTTTTCTGGAAGAGTCCACAGTTAAAATTTGATAAGAATTTCTTGAGTCAGGTCCTTGCAGAAAAACCTGTAGAATCTGTGTTTTTCTACAAATTATCCAGTATCAAAAGGGCTCTCATCAAGTTTGGTTTCAATGTGAATTGTGTTTCCACTACTGTGGACTCTTCCAGAATAAGGGGAGTTGCATCTGCAAGCTACGTGTTACGTGTATGTGTTGCGGCTACGGAGCGTGTGGCTAAAAGAGCCTAATGTTTTCGTGTGCTGTGGATTTGACTTGCGGAAATGCACCACCACACTTGTTGTGAACCAGGGGTCAGTACAGTGTCACCGCAATATTCAACGCAGACAGGGCGCGATGTTCTGTTGGCGTTTCCGTTTTCAAATCAAATTGCGGATCCAAGTAAGCATGTACGCTTGTATATACCTTGCCGCAGAATATGCCCAGAGCGAGCATTGGTGTCATGATAGAAGCGTTCATCGTTTTGACCTTCTCAGCATAAACGCCTCAACTTTGGTGCACACACGTGGTGCGGGAACGACGGTATGGTGTACACAGAATGCCTGGGAACACACGTGCAGAACAAAGGTGTTGTTTATTCAGACCACGAGAAAAATGAGACCAAGTGCACACTGCACGCGTTGTTTGGAAATGCATCAAGATAAAGGCGATGTCGTGCGAGCCTGGATCAGGGGGAATTTGTCGTCCCTGCTTCAAGAAATACACAAACCCAAACACACCCAAACACACCCAAACGCACACACACACACACACACACAAACACACACACAAGCCTTGCATACACACACACACACACTGCGATAACTGTGCATGACACAGACACACACAAAATCAAAAGAGAGATACTGTATCACACTCACACACCCGGGCATGGGTGTGCACATGCAAAGGCAGACACACAGACACAGACACAGACACAGACACACACACACGCACACACAGACACAGACACACACACGCACACACACACACGCACACACACACGCACACACACACACACACCACAAAGGCGCTTGCACAATGCACGGTGCACCGGTGTGAGTGGGAATCCAGAAACTTTGAACTTCGGCAAGCCAACACACTTCGATAGTAAATTGAACCAAGATTCAAACGTACGCAAGGTGGTCACAGGACCTATTTCCTTTGGTCAACGAAACCTGGTTGAATTTGACGCACTTGACTTTTGCGTGGGATGTGTGTCTTCTTTCGGGGAAAAAACATGGAAATCAAAAGTGTTCCCGAAACTGCGCGCAGTGTTCGTTCGAATGACCTCATTGATTCACCTGAAAATTGTTCAATTTGGGGTAGGGGGATCGCTTGTGGAGGTACAAATCTGAACTTCTTCTTCCACCACCATTTGGATAACGTGGTGTCTTTCGTTCCCCCCCCTCGCCGAACCTCAGGTCACACGAATCCACCAGCCAGATAAAATCCCCGAACTTCCATAGACCCGAAAGGTCCAATACCAGGTATGGTTGCAACGCGTGACAACTGAGCACATGGAGTTGGCACGCGTGTCAGCCAGGCAAACGAGGAACATAGCGGTTGCCTGCAGATCAAAACAACGGCTTCTCATCGCGCTGATGTCGCCACCGCTACACCAGTTTGATGAATTCAGCTTTCGTTCACACAAGTGGCGCCACGTGTTCCAGACGTCCTTGTTGTTGGCCTTGTCAAAAGTCTGCACGCACAGCCATTGGACGTGCACAGCGTGTCCAGTGCTCAGCAATCTTCAATGGGCGCCCCTGTTTCAGACGCCAGCTGTCCCTTTCCCACGCGCGCCTTTTTCTTGACGTCGCGCGCGACGCCGCGTCTCTTTCTCGCGCGCGCGTCTCGAGCAAACGTCACGTGATGAACATGCGTCTCCTCGCAACGCTCCTCGCTGTTTGCCTGGCGCTCGGCGTGAACGGAGAAGAAACGGTCTCCAGGGAGGAGTTTCAGGTCAGAAAGGAAAACAATGTTGTTGGCGACTTCAACGTACAAGCAATATATTTTATGCGTGACTGGTGCTTGCGTTTGTACTTGATTTTGCGTTGTGTTTTCTTCCATCATCGGCACTCCGGCTTTACAATTTCCACCTTGACGTGACGTCGACGTCGACGTCAAGTTTGGGCCGACGTCAAAACAATGTTCAAGCGTACCGCTGTTTTAACGCCCTTTCTGTGTTCCGATGACACAAATCGATTCCAACGTCAAAATGTTGGTGTCCACATCAAACGTTCCTTTGTCTTTTCTCTATTTTCTCTGACTGCTTCGGCAATCGTCTGAATCGTGATTCTGTCTAATGCGAGGCATTCGAGTGGTACCAAGGCAATCTCATGTAATCCGAGCAGGTTGTGTGCAAAGAACTTTCTAGCAGATTGAGAGACGTAACACCCGACAGAGCGATGGGAAAAGTTTTTGCGCAAACAAAGCGTTGAACAAAATGTGTGATCAAGCACCTCTCATGTGCGCGTGTTCTGGCGTGTGAATGAAGTTATCAGTGGCGACAAACACAACTTTTCATTCGTCAGAATTATTTTTTGTAGCGGTGACATTTCAGGTGTCTCGTTCCCAAAGAGTCACAATTTGGGACTGAATGACAGCCATGTGAGAATCGGTTGTCTGGTGGGCAGAACAAGACAGGGACTCGAGCAGAACAGAGTCTCTGCCACCTGTGGCGCAAAATAAGACAGGGAACAAACCCTAGGGTGAAGGGGGAAGGTGTCCACACGGCCAGGCTCTACCACACGAAACAGCTGAACGTGAAGGGTCCGATCAGGCTCAACCGACTTGATCCAAACGGGCCCAAATCCGTCTAGACCCTCTCTCTCTCTGTCTCTCTCTGTCTCTCTGACTCTCTGTCTGTCTGTCTGTCTGTCTGTCTGTCTGTCTCTCTGTCTCTCTGTCTCTCTGTCTCTGTCTCTCTCTGTCTCTCTCTCTCTCTCTTTCTCTCTCTCTGTCTCTCATCTGTCTGTCTGTCTGTCTGTCTGTCTGTTTGTCTGTCTGTCTGTCTGTCTGTCTGTCTGTCTGTCTCTCTGTCTCTCTCACCTCTGTCATCTTTCTCTGTCTCGCATTGTCGAGATGACATCATCCCCTGCTCAACGTCTCCCTCTTTCTCACAGGCGGTGGTGGGTCGCCTGCAGCAGGAGATCCAGGGGCTGAAGCGGAACATCCAGGACATCAAGGCCGACCATGGTGAGACGGCGTCGATCCGCCAACGCGTACACGCCCAATGAAAACACGCACACACAATTTCACACACGCACAAAACTCAGGCACACACACACCCTCAAAAGCAGCACGTGGGGGTGAGTCCTGTCGCACACCGTCACCGACTTGTTTTCCAGAAAGAACACGAACTTTGACTGTAATGTGCTGTTTCTGTTTCAAAAAGTGAATCTTTGCACTCTGCTGCCTGTGAAATTATCTGCATCAGTTCCTGTTAAACTGGGGAGATTCACGGAAGTATTTGAATCAGCACTCGGAGCCGTCGGGCGACGTGGGCCGCGTTGACGCGACGCGTTTATGTGTTTCGAACGTTGTGTTGGTTCTTGCCAAAGCCGCACGCTTTGCTGTTGGGGAGTTTTAGCAAACAGCACGCAACCCTGGAAACGCAAATGCAAACCTAACTTTTGGCATGCTGTGATAGTCAAAAGTTACGTTTGCGTCTGCGTTTCCAGGTTGCGGGCTGTTTGCTCAAACTCGCCATTCAAACAAAAAAATCCACAAAAAAAAGCGACCTTTTCATCAAAGTTTGTCTGGGAGTCAAATCTTTTCACCATGGCGAAAATCCTGTCATTTCTGCATGTTTCTGCTCGTACCTACAGAGCGTCAGACGGAGAATCTCCGGGCGGAGCTGCAGAAACTCCGCTGCCGCAACAACGGTGCGTCCACTCCGGGGTCCTGCTGGTGGCGTTGAAATGGTGGCGTTGCGCTGGTGGCGTTCCACTGGTGGCGTTGCGATGGTGGCGTTGCAATGGTGGCGTTCTCCTGGCGGCGTTGCGCTGGCGGCGTTCCGCTGGCGACGTTCTGCTGGCAGCGTTGCGATGGTGGCGTTGCAATGGTGGCGTTCTCCTGGCGGCGTTGCGCTGGCGGCGTTTTGCTCACGGCGTGGCGCTGGTAGCGTTGTGTTGGCGGCGTTATGCTGGCGGAGTGGATGGCAGCATTGATGGCGGCATTCCGCTCGCAGCGTTCCGCTGGCGGCGTTCGTCTGGCGGCGTTCCTCTGGCAGCATTGGGATGGCAGCATTCAACTGGCGGCGTTACGATGGCAGCATTCCGCTGGCGGCTTTCAGCCGGCGGCGTTCTGCTGGCGACGACACGATACTGACGTCACCAGGGTGGCGTTTTATGGCAGCGTTGCGAGGGCGATGTCCAGTGGTTGTGTCGTTGAGTGGCGTTCAGGGGGAAGCGTCCCAAAGTCGGCGTTGCTCAGGCGGCGTCACAGCGCGCCGTCCGACGCAGACGGCGTCCTGGGGGTGGAGCTCTGTTGATGGCATTCCAATGGTTGAGTCCCAGGGTGCTTATCACAGGGAGGCATTCCATGACGTTGTCCGTCCCTTAGCGTTGTCAGTGCCTTGGCGTTGTCACAAGAGCAGTCCAGGGGCAGCGTTATTGGGGTGACGTTCAGTGGGTGACATACCGTTGGTGGCGTTCCGTAGCAGATGGTGTCCTGACGGTGGCGCTCTGTGGGTGGCGTTCCAATGGGTGAGTCCAAGGATGGTATTCTGAGGAAGCGTCTCATGGCGTTGTCCCTGCCTTAGCGAAGAACAAGAGCAGAGCCCAGAGGCTGTGCACTGGGATGGCGTCCCGTGGGTCACATACCGCAGGTGGTGCTCCACGCCAGGCATCCCAAACGTGGCGTCGTGAGGATGGCGTCCTGGCGGTGACGTGCTGGGGTTGGCGTCCCAGTGGTAGAGTTCCAGGCTGGGTCGCATCCGATGCAAAGGCAGCATCAGAAGGAAGTGTTTCACGGGTTGGGTCTCAGAGTTCTGGGAGCACGCTATTGGGCGACGGCGTTTCACCCACGGCGTCGCGGGGCTGGGCGTTGCCCACTGGGCGTGGCGTCTGGAGAATATTCCGGGGTGCAGCGTTCCGCATGGCGGTCCCATTCCAGAGACGTTTTGTGGACTTTGTCCTTTGGAGTGGGAGCACCCACAAGAAACGTGACCAGTGACAGAGGAATCTGAAGAGGGTACAAAGCAGATGAAGAACAACGCGTGTTGTGTGCGGTGGAATATACACGTTTGGTTGCCGTTATCAGAACACGAGGCCTGGTTTGGTTGCAGATACAATCGCATTCAACGCAGTGCTGACGGAGTATGACGCGCTTGAAGGGGATCAGCCTGTCGTGTGGAACCAGGTCATGGTGAACCTGGGGGATGGGTGAGTGAGAGGGCAGGGCAGGGCGGGGCGGGGCGGGGCAGGGCAGGGCAGGGCAGAGCAGAGCAGGGCAGGGCAGGGCGGGGCGGGGCAGGACAGGGCAGGGCAGGGCAGGGCAGGGTAGGACAGGGCAGGGCAGGGCAGGGCAGGGCAGGGCAGGGCAGGGCAGGGCAGGGCAGGGCAGGGCAGGGCAGGGCAGGGCAGGGCAGGGCAGGGGCAGGGGCATGGCAAAATTCTGTAGGGAATACCATGGGTGCGTGTGTTGGGTGGGCAGGTTCCCCATGGAGACCTGGTTGGGGGCCAACCAAGGCGTTGTGAAAGCCATTGAATGTCATCGTTGCAGAGTAGAATCACGACAATAACTTGTGCATTTTGTCCCTGCTTGATCCACCGCAGGTACGACAACAACACGGGTTTCTTCGTGGTTCCCCCTGGTGGGGACGGCTACTACTTCCTGTCCACCTTCGTGTCCATCGAGTGGGACTCGTACGCGAACTTCGACATCGAAGTGAACGGGGAGGATGTGTGCGGGGTGTTCTCCGAGGCGTGGCTTCTGAACACAGCCACGTCGACAGCGAGCTGTAGCGCTCTGGCGTACCTCAGAGAGGGTGAGAGGGGAGGGGAGGGGAGGGGAGGGGAGGGCTGGGGTGGGGAGGGCTGGGGCAGCGTGGGGGGATGGGTGGGGTGGGGTGGGGTAGGGTGGGGTGGGGTGGCGTGGCGTGGCA
>JAAUXT010017179.1_pt1 | contig 12070 bp, 16 predicted proteins | sample 7278171 | NCBI WGS metagenome assembly JAAUXT01 (sample SAMN14350112, study PRJNA611818) | marine sediment metagenome | isolation source: surface marine sediment (1.8m) | place: French Polynesia: Moorea | collected 2018-08
CAAAACTTCCTCACTTGACTACACACCTGTGATCTTCAGAACTCGCAAACGTGAATGTGAGTCTTCACAAACCTTTACATTACCCATGAGCAAACGTGAATGTGAGACTTGCGCAAACGTGAACGTGAGGCTGCACAAACGTGAACGTGAGGCTGCACAAACGTGAATGTGAGGCTGCGCAAACGTGAATGTGAGGCTGCGCAAACGTGAACGTGAGACTTGCGCAAATGTGAACGTGAGGCTGCGCAAACATGAACGTGAGACTTGCGCAAACGTGAACGTGAGGCTGCGCAAACGTGAACGTGAGGCTGCGCAAACGTGAACGTAAGACTTGCGCAAACGTGAACGTGAGGCTGCGCAAACGTGAACGTGAGACTTGCGCAAACGTGAACGTGAGGCTGCGCAAACGTGAACGTGAGGCTGCGCAAACGTGAACGTGAGACTACGCGGACGCGAACACACACACACACACACACACAGCTCTTGACACTCACACACACACACACACACACACTCCTGCGTTGACTGTGGCGTGTTGCACGCCGAAGGGGTGGCACACAAAACTACGCGGCGCAAACGTGAGACTTCGCGAATGTGTACACACCACAGACACGCACACACGCATGCGCACACTCCCACGTGGATCGTGACGTATTCCACGCCACCGGGGGGGGGCGCTTGAAACCACGTGGCATCAACGTGAAACTTCGCGAACGTGAACACACACACACAAGCACACTCACTGACACACTCCCAGGTCAATATCCACGTGCTCCACGCCCTCAGGATGGGGCGCCTGAAACCACGTGACGTGAACGTAAAGCTACGTGACCGTGTCATCAACTGGCTACTTTTCGCTCGTGGAACTCTCCAGCAGGAGGGTCGGGAGTTTTGCTTGGGGACCCGACAGGGACGCGACCCACAAAACAACTCAACTGAAACTTCCAAATTTTCGGGACGAAAATGACAAAATGATGATTTTGCACCTTGCACTGACAAAGCAGGCTGGGAATACCACTTTCTTCTTGGTGGGCGTGGGACAAAGGATCTTGGGTCCGGGCCTGGACCCACTGGCCAGAGGATCCGCCCATGACCTGGGGACACGTTACAATTTTGGGAAATTTTCACTACGGACCAATTTTCCGAGTTCAGAACACTATAGATGGCGCGGTGAAAATTGAGGCCCCATGCGCGCTCGCAGCGTCGCTTTCTCTTTCCTTATCCGGCGGGGCATGACTCTGACACCAGCCAAGTTCCCCAGATAAGCACGACGCTCAATCAACACGTCAAACAGCGTTATCTCGGCTTCTTTTATCGTCAAATGATCCAAACGAACCGCAATTATTATTCTTCCTACTTGTTTTGGCCCGAATCGCAAACAAGTGTCTGGAATTTCCAAAGTCGAACTGGTTCGTCGCAACACCCCAATGCAGATCTAGATCACAACACGCCAAGTGGTAACGCGAAGTGGTAACGCACACGCACACGCACACACACACACACCCTTCAGAGCTGGAGGAACAATCGTTTCAGGCATCATTCGCAGAGCACACGTCGTGTGTTGCATTAGATCCTTGTTGACGTCCACAACAGGGAGGTTTAGTTGCAACACATGGGAAGGCACGCGCGACGTGCCATTACAGGCTGGAAATCAGTTTCACATACTTTCAGATTTTGAAATATAGATTCAATTTTACAGATACCAATTTCCTTTCACAAATGGTTTGTCCTTCTTATAACATGTCAAGTTTGTTAGAAAAATATATCAGAACTAAACACAGGTTATCACAAGAAAGGAAAGAAAATTTATCACTGATTTTCCAGGGTGAAATGCCATGTCACACATGGCACAGGCACGCCGCACGTGTTGCAACTAAACCTCCCTATTGTTGCGAGTGTGAGGCGCTGCGACGTCTTCGGCCAAAATCTGTACAGCCTCCACTGAGATGCACACACACATACACACACACACACACACACTGTTGACCACTTCATCCCCCCGAATTGTCCACCCCAAAACCCAAACACAGAGCTTCAACACCCTGTGCCTCAGCTCTTGCATCACGACCCCTATATTTTCTCGTCTGATCTGCCCACAGCGGTCGGTAAACAACGACCCGTCATGGCGTGCGTGCGATCACGTCGCGAGCAGGCACAAGAGCCCTCCACCGCGCTCTCCCTTTATCTTCCTCATCAGAAGAGATTAGATCTGAACCGCTGTGAAAAAAGGTTCCTTCTGAATCTAATTATGTCAGGATCTGTCAACGAACAATATCAGAATCTGTCAATGGGCTGAGAACCTCGTGACACACCCCAGATGATCTGCAGATCACGTCTAAACGTCAGCGTTGACGTTCAGCGTTGATTTCACGTGTCCAGAACAAGAACACTTCGCACTGCAGACACGCGCCGACTACACACAGCCGTCGTGTTCAACATGTTGCATCTCTGGCACCCAAGAAGCAAGTAACAGCAAGTAACAGCAATTTCTTTTTTAAGGGAAGAGGACATGGCACGCCTCCAAGAGGGTTCCTCCAACTTTCCATCAGAGCTGGGGGGCGAGGGTCCTTGCACACCTTCGGGAAAAAGCGTGATTGAAGCACGATTTCCAAAGCAAACTTTCCTCCGGGAAGGGAAGAAAAATCGCATATCCAACAGCGGATGTGAGTCAAGCCCAGAAACCAAGACCCTGTTGATCTCACGGTCAAACTCAGAACCAACATCCTTTTGGTGTTCAATTTCGACTGAGAAGAAGGAAGAATTTGTCAGATTTTGTGATGCTTGTCTGCATGACGTCTGACAACTTTTTCAGCTTTGGATCAACAGTGAAAATTTACTGCTCTCGTGACACAAAATTCTGCCATCAATTTGGCCTTAATTGATACGTGTTCTGCCTTATTTGGCGTTTGAGCAGCAGTGTGAGTGACACTAATACAAACCGTTCAATCACTCAGCCCCCGTCCCTCCACCCTCACAATCACTCCAATAAAATCACTCAAACCCCCTGGAGATTTCATCAATGAAATTCATTTCAAACCCCATCATTAGAAAACAGGGCCTCCTCGGGATTTTTATGAGGACATCTTGTGAGAAGCCAGTCATTTTGTTGTGACTGTAAAGGTGAAGAACATCGCCTCAAACGACGTCTCCATGTTCAAAACTGGGCAAAAAAAGTTTTGCAAAATTCTTTTGTGCTTTCTCAAGTCTCTCGAGTTAGACGGGGAGATTCAGGACGTGGTTTTGTTCGAGTCTTGGTCATATTCACGCCCACTCGTGAGTGAAGGTGGCGGAAAAATTTCGTGTTTCACCTTGGGAAACGTAACGCGTCGCCGCATCCAGGAAGTGTTGCGAAAACCTAACAACGGCACCATTTGCATTTTACGAGTCGTACATAGATATAGAGTCGGCAATTGTATGCAGAGTCATGTTTGTACAATGGGCACTACAGACAGACACTACTGTGAGAATATTCTTGGGCCTGACACCAATTGCGATCCTTTTCTGCTGAATTCAATTCAAAAAGAGCTCTCGCAAAGAAGGAGATTAATTTTCCTTTTTGCAACACAATTTCATGTGAAGCTACAAAGCTGAGGGCTGGTGAAGTTGTTTTGCTCTTGCTCCTGAATTCAGCTCAGTTTCTGATAAATTCCCTTTTGCAAAAAAATATTTTCCCTTGAAGTTGATGGCTGGTAAATTTTTTGGAACATGCGCACAACAAACAGGTATTTTCCACGCACAATAACGGGCTTTTTCTGGGCAATTATGGGCATTAGGTGACCTGTCACCGACACAATTGCTCACTTCCCCTGCTTGACGAGGTCAAATCCACCGCCATTACAACTGACAAGCCTCATTTAGGCACGGGATGCTGAATTGGAGCAACGATTTGCCTGGGATCAGTCAGTCAGCGGCATGGTGGAGAAGAGAACAGTTGCGACGTGTCAAGTTCTGTTGGAACCGGGGGGAACGCTTCTCCTTTTCACACAGGACGACTCACACGCACGCATACACACACGCACGCAGAGGCGGACACACACACACACACACACACACACACACACTAACACACGTACAGACAGACAGAACGCACATACACGTAGAGAGAGAGACAGAGAGAGAGAGAGAGAGAGAGAGAGAGACAGACAGACAGACACACACACACACACACACACACACACACACACACACACACACACACACACAAGAAACCACTCTCCTCCCTTCTCGCTCCACTTTCCCCAGTCTCGTGATTTAGAATCTCTGTGGACCCCCCCCCTCTGGACAGACCCTGGATCCACCCCTCCCAACGGACAGGAGGTGATCCACGAACCGACTACATGTGCGTGCATACCAACTGGCCGCTTTCCAGGCTGAACGAAACATGTCACTGTTTTCTGAACAATTTGACAGAAGAGGAGGGCAAACAACCCGCCACTCACAAATGATACAAGTACGAGTGTCCACATTTGCCAGTGGATCTGGGTGTGTGTGCTTCACACCCAAGCTGAAGTGGGGATTTTTGCATGGGCACATTCAGAAACCTCCGCCCACCATGCAGCCCAAATTTGTGACAGTTTCAAGCAGATCTGGGAATGCACAAAGCAAGTCTGTAAATTTCTCTTTGGTCTGGACCTTGTGGCCTGACCATGCACCGGTATTGACGGAAACAACTGTTGTCTGTGGGAAGGAGATGCGACACTGTGCACAGTCCTGTCGGCCCGCACATTGCATGACCTTGTCAAATGACTCTTGCTCAAGTTCTCCAGTTGTAAATTTGGGGGCATTCACAAAAGTTGTCAGGCCTCCATTTCTTGCCTTCAGGCTTGTTTCACAGTGGATGCATCACGCGTTGTGTCTGCAGAGGACAATGGTCGCGACGTCGCAAGTGAGGACGCAGCGTCCAGAGACGTTGAGCAGCGACGCAACGCGTGACGCATGCAGTGTGAAACAGGCCCCCACTCTTCAAGGCAAAAGTGTTTGCCAAAGCTTGCGGTGAAAATGACAATAATTTCCTTGTTTGTGGCATGAATCAACTTTGAGACTGTCGAGGCGCATTTGATGTGTGTCAGAAACATTTCTCTGCGAAAGCGAACGAAATCTGGCCGAATTTCATGTCAGGATTGAACTTTTCTGCACTTCAAAAAATTCACACCAAAACCATCACGGGCTATCTCCACAGATTCAAGGACAATTGAGCCAAATTCTTTGGTCGCGCGTGTTGTTCCACGCAAAAACCCTTCACCACACAAGTAGTCTACACTTCAACCCATTGCTTTCCCACAGTGATTTTGGAGACGAAACTTCTGGCTGCCCCGTGCAGTCTGTGACATATTCATTAGGATCCACTCGACTCTCTTATCTGCGCACCGAGACAGGTGATCTTCGACCCTGACGAAGGACGGATCCAACGCAACATGTGTCCAACAGTTGCACCAAGATTCGATCCTTATCACTCGACATGTATATCAGAAGAAAGCACGAAAGCACTTCTGTGTTTTTTTGCACAAACACTTTGGTCTTGGTCGTGTTTCTCCACTCGAGTGCACCTGGCTCGAACTTGAGGAGACATACACCACAACGTGACATTGAGAACCAGCACGCAACTCGGCTGGATTTCAACAACAGACAAGCGAGGATGGCCCACGCAAAGAGAAATTCAGCTCCAGGTGTCTGCCTCACGTTTGTCACCTGTGTGTCATTTTGATTCTGACCGACTCTCTTCGGCGCTTTCAGAAAGAGCTGCGTCATTGCGTCAGTGCAGCAATGTGGTATTCAATTCAACGAACGCGTTTGTCTGATTCAGGACTTTTCTCCTATTTGCTGAGCTTGATCTTTATCACGACGACAATTGCAGACAAGAAGCAGAAAAACAAATTCAGCCGTCTGGGCCTGACTGCTCGATATCCACCCCCACCCCCCAAATTCACCCTTCCTGTTCCTGACACAGTACGCTTGTTGTCTCCCGGCCGCACGGTTGAGAGAGAGAGAGAGAGAGAGAGAGAGAGAGAGAGAGAGAGAGAGAGAGAGAAACGGTAGTTGCACAGACCTGTTTGGGCGGCGGCACGTTGTTGTTGATCGGGCTCGTGTTCTCGTACGGATTCTCACCCAGTGGGTCCTTCATGTTCGCGTACACAGGACCTGCCGGGCCTACGTAGAAAGAACAAGACGAAATTCTCAACTTGACCAACCACGAAAGTCGTGCGGCAGAACGCACACACAAACTGTCTTTTACACTTTTCGTGACGAATATTTTTGGGATGGGTTTACATCCAACCCCATTCTCACTCCTTTACTCACTCCCCTCCCGCTTCCATTCCCTGTCCAATGCCGTCCCGCAGTGTTCTCCTCCCCTCCCGATCCGCCACCCCTCCCACCCCCACCCCACCCCTCACGGCTGCTTCCCTCCCCATCTCCAGCCTCCTTCTCAAGATCTCCACTTCCCTGCCCTTTCCCGATCATCCCCTGCCATCCCTTCTTCCACCCCGACCTCTCCCCAGGCCTTCCTCATCTCTTCTTCCCTCCCTCCTGGCTCACTCTTATCCCCCCACCCACACACCCCTCCCATCTCACCGTTGACATCGTTCCGATGTGGCCGCAGATGTTTCCGGGACTTGTCGGGCATGGCGTACGTCGGCTCGGCCGCGGGCCCCGTCCGTCCGTTCAGCGCCGTCGCGGCGCGCCCGAGCTCGTCGTCCGACGCTACGGAGCCGCCGCTGCCCGACGTCAGCGCCACCTCTGAGTAAGGACCTTCAGCTGCGGCGTCAAACACACGAAGCGAAGGGTTAGGTTAGAGACCTGAGGAAGCGTCAAGCAGGAAATGCCTGCCACCGCGTCAAGGTTTTGGTTCTGTAGTTCTGCAGTCATCAAGATCTACTTTAGCTGGTCAAATTATTCCCTTTTATTTTGGGGGGGGGGGGATGGGATGGCAAGCAGAAGTTATGTCTGCAGCCCGCCCGCAACATGCATGGGACAGGGCAGTTCAGTACTCTGTTCCGGTGGTAGGGCACGGCATGCAAAGTCAACCCATGCTGTTAGTCGTTCTTCACTCCGAGAACAATGTGAATTGCAGTCAAGTCAATTGACAAGCGACGAACGGCCTCGAATCATGCTGCTGATACCCACATTTTTGCACGTCGTCCAAGTGTTCTATTTGTTGCTCACAAATCACTGTCACCGTTACGAAATCAGTTGATCATGCTGCTCAACAATGCGATCTTTTATTGCGTTGTTCAATAAATTGTTCTGCAAATGGAGACTTGTCTCCGAGCTCCCGAGGTCACACTTCATCCGTGTGTGTCTGTGCCTTCCCATGCGAACCTTGACTGTCACAACTCGCACAGGAAGGAGGGAACACGGACACGCGCACGGACGCAGTGTGAACTGACCAGGAGCAAGATCTGCCAGGGACGGAGCCAGGGGGCCCCACCCATGACCTCCAAACAAAATCAATTTGGCCTCCAAAATTTCGAACCACTGGCGCAAAATGTTGTTCTTGAGCGTCAAATTCAAGATTTCGCCCCCCCCCCCCGCATTTTGTCCCCCGCCCACCTGGTCGGGTCGCCCCATTGACCCCATCCGCCTCTGGCTACCCACAGCGTACAGCGACAGAACCCCCCTCTCGGGTTACATATTGTGCGTATCAATACTCACGTTCGCCTGACTTGCGCGGCTTCGGACGACTGTTCTTCCGTCGCACGAAGAAGACGATGGCGACGACGACGACGATGAGCACGACCACGCCCCCTGCTGCCGCGCCGGCGATGAGCGCGATGTTGGACGCTGAAAGACGACAAGGACGCAGCGTCAGGACGTTACGTCACGACCGCGCGCGTTCAGAGCGTCGCTACTTGTGCGAACGTGAAACGTGTGCGCTGTGCTCCCGTTTGCAGTGCTGAACGACACGAAAGGAACGAAACGATCACGTGACACCAAGCAACATTTTTGAAACAAATTTGACTTCAAAGAGTTCCACCAAGAAGGAGAATTTACACGTTAACAAGCCCAAACAAAGCGTAGTTTGTGCCGAAAGAGAATGAAAAGGCAACAGCCAGAGTTCACTGGCGTCACTTGCGTTGCAAACACGTCAGACAGGAGCACTCACGCACACACCTACGGGGTTGATCTGAGGCTACAAAATGCATCTACTCGTACAACTGGGTTCTTGGCATTAACGCATGCGGCTTGGTCACAGTCTGTATCTATTTTAGCCTCACTAAAATGCCATGCGCTGTTCCTCACTGCCATTTTTCCTCATGTTGTCAAAAACAAAACCTCAAGTTTGTCAAAGATTTCCTGGGACACCCGCTCGACCTCTCTGCTTCTTCAGTCCCGGGAGAAATGAAGTGGACCTACACGACCCACCGTCGCCACCGCCGCCAGGTGGTGGAGCCTTCTCGACGAATCGCACTGTGACCCAATCGGACTCGGCAGGGGGTTGAAACTGATTCGCGCAGGAACATTTGTAGTTGCCATCGGTGGTGCCATCCTCTTTCAGGTCAAACACGAACTCTTTCGTGTTGCTGTTGCAGTAATCGCAATCGCCTCCTTCTTTGGTCCACGTGAAGATGTTGCACGCGGGAATTCCAGCGTCCTGAGGACTTATCACACAGGTCAATGTGACTTCTCCTGCAGAGGCGTTCAGGCCCGAGGGATCTATTGCTGGATATCCAGTTGGAGCGTCTAAAGAAAGTTTGAAAACCAAAACAATCTCAGAGCAACCCCATTCACTTTCACAAACTCTCAGCAAAGTAAGGGAACAGGTAGGAGCAACACAGAAAGAAAGCATTCCCGCCACGATACCAATGTTTGCACCAAGCGTCAGTGACACACACACACACACACACCACACTGTCAGAGCTCTCACGAGTTTGGTGTCTTCGATTCGAACAGCAAGCAAAAGAGGTGGCACGAAACATGCATCTACCAGATTTGCACCATTCACTGTTATCTTGCGCAAGGCAACAGCACTGACGCACCATTTGACGACTTCAAGTCAAACCCGAGAAAACTGCGTGCAGACCTGACACCGTGGACACCCACTCCCTGACTTTCTGTCGTTTCTACATCTGCTCCTGCTCTCACAAACATTTGCTCGAAGCTGTGTGGCACAAACTGAATCGCAGTAACGCACAGGTGGAGGAAAGAAATTATGCTACTTACAACCCGGATTGATGACTTGCGTAGCAACTACATTGGGTTTATCTTCCGGATACACTGGATAGACGTGACATTCAATTGTCTTTCCTTTGTCTCCCTCTTTGACTCTGTAATGTGTCAAACCACAACACTCGCACAACATAACATCACAAAATACTCGCACAACAGACAACAAACAACCAAAACATTTGTTACTCACAAGTAACTATCGGTTATGGTTTGGTAATATGTGCCATCGGGGTTTTTCACATCGACTGGAGTTTCAGTGGAGTTGACCCCAGCAATGGTCATATACATATTGGCTGCCGGTGGATAGATTCTGGGGACTGTACACTTGAGGCTGAGAATGTCATCAACTTCCACATATTCGTCACTAATGCCGCTGATGATCAAATCAGAGTCTTCTGGTGTGGCTGAAAATCGTTTTCAAACACTCAACACTGATAAATCATTTGCAAGGTAACAAATTCAATCAATCAATGGCATTTGATCAACATTGATACCCACCGTAAACTTCCAACAGGATTTCATAATTCACCCCTGTATCCACTACATCGTCCTTTGCAAAGTTGTAGTAGTAATTGCCACCATTTGAAATATTTACAGTGTAAAGCGTCAAGGTTCCAGTGCTTGTATCAACATATCCCTTGGTTGAAGAGCTGCACTGTGAGACACCTCCATCGCAGAGCTCATTGTGGTAAAATTCAAATGTATCCTCCTTGTACCTGAAGAGACGGTGGTCTCGATTCCCCTTGTACCAATAAATTTCCTTGTATCCTCCAGATACTGGTTCGGAAATTTCTATTTCAGCTGTATTGCTCACGCTACTCATTTTGCTCAAGTGGTCTGCAAAAAGAACATGTATCTGAATGTCACCGTGTGTACTGTTTGTACTGAGCTTTGTTTTCGGGTTGGCGAAAAAATCACAGGAAACTGTGAAAAAAGTCAGTGGAACAGTTACTCACACACACACTGTTGTCCATCATTTGAAGTGTCATTTGAGCAGACTCGTCCAGTGGCACACTCTCCAGTGAAACTGCAGGGTGACGGCTGGCAATAATTTGCGTAACAGCGGTCGGGAGAACAATCGTTCTGAACTTGACATTCCTTTGCTGTGAATGTATAAAATTGTCACCTGCAGATCGTATTGTAGACCAAAATCAGGGTGCAAGAGAAGTGTTTTGCTCTGTTCAAATGTAGATTGAGACAACAAACAGACTGAAGTGAAACGATTTTGCATTTGGTCACAAAAAGAAACCCAGAACTTTTTGCAAACGTACCAGCCCCGCAGGTGCCGCTTTCACAGATTTGCCCTTCTGCACAAGGTGGTTCGTCGACTTGAGAATTGCAAGCTGAAACCAAAAGCAGTCGATCAAGACCTTACATACAAAGAAAAGAATCACAGACGTCTCGTGCGAAACTTCTTGTTCAAATCAAGATCTGAAATCTAACCTTGCGAAAGTTGGAACTGCTCCTGGAACACAACAATCACCAAGAACACCGACAACCAGCTTGATCTTTCCATGTTCCTCGACTGATGTAGAAAATATCCTTTCTCGTTCACAAGATGCACATCCAACAATAATGTCTGTGAAACTTCGCCAACAGGAAATCCAAATCAAACTTTTCTGTTCGCTTCCGTGTGCTACATGTCTGAAGTGTGTCAAGTCCTATTTTCGCTCAACTGACCCAGTTGAAAAGTTTTCAACAACTTCCGGCGCGAAACTCTGGGAACCCATCGGAGCCTCCGGCGGCGCCGGCGCCATCTGCTGTCAAACTGTGAAACTAAAATCCGTGAGCACCAGGACTTCACATTTACAAAGAAAAGGACGGTAAAGTGAGGATTTTCTTGCTGGAAAGGTGAGCGAAATTGATTGTAAAATCCTTGCGCCTGTTTTTCATTGAATTTGTAGAAGGAACAGTCGATTTCTGTTCCGGGCACAACCAACTTGTGTGAGCGATAATATGTATTTGCAGCACCTTCACTTCTGCTAAAATTCGAATTTGAGGCACTGAACTTCATTTTCATCATTTTGGACTGGCGTCTCTGTGAACTGAAAGGGTCAACGGTTCCACAATCTAGCCCCACTCCCTGGGCGTGACAAACGTATCTGAACGGTCATTTTATGAAATTAGGTCAGTGACCTCCACCTTGACCTACATCCGTTTTTGCTCGCCCAGGGACCAAATTTTCTTGATTGGTCCCTTGCGACGGACAGCCAAGGTGCACGGTGGTATACAGACGGTTCAGGACCACCGATACAAGGTCCAGTGTTTTGCATGTTTGTGATAGATTGTGGGAACTGGGTGTGGGCAAGTCGCAGGTCAACGTGGTCAGTTTGGCGGATTTGGGCGGAGTGGGGCGGAAGGCTTCATTCCAGCGTAATTTGCTCGTCGTCTGAATGTCGTTCGCTGTCTGGGCACTAACATTAGTAAAATGGTGGGCTCTACAAACACAAACGTCAACGCCCAATACCCATCGTTATTGGAATCCTGGAGACGAAGCGCCCGTTTGTCCGTTGTAAATTGTCATCGTCAGTGCAGGTTACAAATGAATGCTCACATTAGAGAGTTTAAACAGCGACGTTTTGTTGTGAACGTCGAACGCCAAACGTGGGTGTTTTTCGACGTTCTACATTCGCGGTGCATGTTCGTAAGTGTTCGAGACCTGACAATTTAAACTCCACGTTTGGGCGGGAATGTGAACTTCAAACGTGCTGCCATCTACCCGTTGCATTTCGCGGTTTTCCTTCAACCGGAAATCGTCTGCGCGGAGTTTTTGCCAGCTTTTTGTGGTGAGTTTAATTTTTACTTTTGTGTAAAGTGCGAGTTTGAGATGCAGAATAAAAACCATTGAAAATGTTTAAACAGACAATAGAGCATAATTTGACAGCAAATTTGTTTGTGTTGCAAC
>JAAUXT010118050.1_pt1 | contig 12070 bp, 11 predicted proteins | sample 7278171 | NCBI WGS metagenome assembly JAAUXT01 (sample SAMN14350112, study PRJNA611818) | marine sediment metagenome | isolation source: surface marine sediment (1.8m) | place: French Polynesia: Moorea | collected 2018-08
TTGAGCATCTGTGTGTCGAATGTGTATGACAGAAAAAGACTATTCGGTGTAATAATAGCTCAGTTAATGCATATGCATCAAGCGGTAGTGAAGTGTAAATGCCCGGATTAGAGGAAGCAGCAGCAAGCGTGTAGTGGTACTCAAGGCAGAGTACAATCTCCTCTGGTGGACCTAACAGCACAGCACAAAAACGTCTGCGTTGGTTATCGGACTGCTGCACCAAGACTCAGTAGACTGTCACAGACGTGTGACAGCCGGACTATTCGGGATAAGGACAATTCGTATGCAAATTGCGACATATCTACTTGCCGGTCTCACACAGTTAAGGACAGAACACTATGAGTGTTTTCATGGTGTCCATTTCCTCTTGATCAATGTTCAAATGCAGGTCTCCCATGAAATATTCTTTTACCTTTCTGCTCAACATGTCCAGTTCTGCATCACAAGGCATTTCAGTACATTCCAAAGCCATTGCACCTTCAGATATATTTTCATCTGAATCAATAATATTTGTTTGATTTTTATCAGGGTCAACATTGTCATGTTCAATGTCTCCACCAAGAGGACCTCTGGGTCTTTGGGGGGCATTTCCCCTTCTTCTGTGGGCATCTTGAATTATTTTGGCCATTATGCCAACCATAGTGTCAGCTGCCTCTGGGGGATCATCTGTCTCTTCTTCCTCAATACCTTTCTTTTTCTGCTTGAGAGTTTTCAGTGAGACCCTCGGCATGGCATACAGAAGTCTCTTCCTCATGTTTTGCTGCAACAGAGAAAGATCAGACACACAAGGCTTGAGTTGAAATTATCTTCTCAAAGGACAGTAGCAAAACTCAGCAAGCATGATTGGCCCTCAGTTGCGGCTGAGGGAGAACATCCCCATAAGATAACCAACAACCTGTATTTTTACCTTGTCTTTGCAGTCCAAGTAAGTGTGACTCTCCACATACATCCTCAAATCTGCATCCTGAATTTCTCCTGCCTTTATGTTTTCCAGCATAAGGGGAATCATATACTTCTTTCTGCCATTTACAACTTGCTCATGTGCAATATGAAATTCAGCAAGAAACCACCCAGCCTTTATGGAATTTCTGGTAAACATAAAAAGGCCATATCAGTGAAAAGCGATTTTCTCTTGCATCTCATATTGAATCCACTCTTTCAGTGCAACAACTGGAACACAATGCTCACTTTGATATGATCATTATCATTCTTCTGCTGTGGTTTATTGCAGCCTCAATATTGGCAGGAATTGAAGCTCCAACCAGAAAATCTCGCTCATGGATACACAACCTGAATCCTTTCTCCTCAAGAAATGGCTGAATTTCTTTCATCACAAAGTGGCTGTCTAAATGGCTGCAAGGAAAGAAATATGGGATTTTTTGTCATGATGAGCAAGAAAAGGGCAGAGAATGTTGCCTGTCCTCACCTGAATGACACAAAAGCATCAAACTCAAAATCTTCCACATTTTCTGGTAGATCATCATTGACTGAGACATTAAACCTCATGAACAGGAAAAATTTAACAGCTTCCCACTTTCTGTTGATGACAATGATGACAACAATAACCAAAACCACCACAGATCCAATTGTTATTCCAATCCACAAAGGAAAATTTAGACATCCCATAGATTTTCTGTCCAACTGGAGGATCAATCTTCCTGCAATTGTGGAGCAAAATTGTTTTTTCTGCTTGGAATATTTATGTGCTTGCTCTCTTTGAAGCTGACATTTTCTCACCTTTGAACCTTCCTGCTCCACATTTGATTTTTTCTTTGTCCATCACATGTGATGCATTCTGCAGCCAGTCCCTCATCCACATCATGTCACAGTTGCATTCAAATGGATTTTCAGCAAGCCAAAGGTTTGCCTTGAGGCTGACTTTGGAAACAAAGGATGGAATATGTTTCATGTTGTTTCCTGACAGCTTTATAGAAATGTTACTTTGCAGTAAAGCTTTGAATGATTCTTCATCAACAATTGTGATGGAATTATTCTCCAGGTTGAGGGTCTTTAGTTCCAGCAAATGATAGTTTGGGAAATACAAAACTTTGAGCTGACTCCCAGTCATGTATAGCTGTTCAGTTCTTGGTAAAACTTGATTTGGCAATTTGGTCATGTTGTTGTAACTACAATTCATGGTGTTGGCTTCATCACCAATGGAATAGAAGCAAGAGCACCCATTGAGGCAAGGTAAAGGAAATACTGAAACAAGATACAACAATTCAAACAAAACAACAGATTGATGCAACAGAGTTCGTGGTTTTCAGCTCCTCAATATTCTCAGCTTTTTGTGATTTGTAGCAGAACTGTTCATTTCACCTGAAATGTAAACTTACTTGAAGCATACTGGGAGAACACTTGCGTCACATTTGGGATGCTATTTGTAGTGAATGAGGTTTTTGCCTTTGTCTGATTGTAAAAACCACTTTGATCAACAGGCAGGAGTTCATACTTCCTAAATTCTTGGTAGGATGTCTTCCACATGTAGATTGTTGTTGCCACCAGAGGTTGGAAATGAACCAATGGTGTGAATGGCTTTTGTGTTGTGACAATTGGCTTTGGCTTGGTGATTGGTTGAGGGCTTGGCCAAGTGAACACATTGTTGTACAATCTCACTTGCATATTTTCTGTATTGGCAAGTGCAACAGGAGGTGTACTACCAGTTTCCCTGAAGAAACAGCTCTGAATCAGTATGTGCCTGTTGTGAAAGTACAAATCAGCTGATGAACCTCCTTTGTTTTCCAAGAAAGTTGTATTTGTAATGACAACAAGAGAAGTGTGGATGTCAGTGACAATGGCACCTCCTGCATCACCTGAGTTTCCTTGGAACACACAGTTGCATATCTCTCCATTCGAGCATGCGAAATTTAAGGCTCCACCAGCACTATTATAGAAGAAAAGAACATTGCTTACAAATACTCTTCCCAGTGAAATTACAAGGATTGCACTTGCATAACTTGCTGTTTCTAATTTGGTTCCTATGTTGTTCTCAATCACTTTGCTGTGGACCATGTAGAAGGCGCAAGGTACAGGCAGCCCTTGGAAAAAGACAGCGCCACCACGAGGACCTTTGTTTTGTAAAGTGTAGTGTGTGATATGTTCACTGAGGTGCCATTAAACCACAATGCTCCTCCATATCCTGCTGCTTTGTTTGCAATGAAAGTACAATTGTGTATCATGTAATTCAGATGTGCACTGTCAGTTAATAGTGCACCGCCATTCTGGGCTGTGTTGTTTTGAAATGAACAACTCACGAGCTCAACGCTAACAACTGTTTTGACATGCATGGCTCCTCCATCTCTTGTGGCAGCATTTCTGACAAACAAACAATGTGCAAAGTGAAGTGTATTTGTGCTGAAAAACAGGCAGGCGCCTCCATCCCTTGAATTCCTGATTTCAAAGAGAACATGATGCTGTTTCAATTGCTTTGACAACAGTCACAAAGGAAGGACAGGAAAGGAACATTTTTTTTCATATGTCACTGTGTTATTCTTGAAGGAACAGAATCCACAAGAAAACCTTACATTTCGCCCACCTTTGATAGCTCCGCCTCCACCACCAGCTCTGTTGTTGGTGAAATTTGTGTGAGAAATACTAACATTGGAAATAGAGGAAATGACCATTGCTCCTCCTTGTCCTGTGGCTGTGTTGAAGTCAAATGAACACTGTGTGATCTCTCCAGACTTCATTGTCAATGCACCTGCTTTTCCGGCATTGTTGCTAAAGAACATGCAGTCTTTTATGCTTGTGTGAGAAGACACAGAATGAACAGCTCCACTTGAATGGGAAGCATGATTTCTGTGAAAGACAGAGTTTTCTATCCTGGTGTGAAAGTCTGAAAAAATGGCTCCGCCCTCGTCTGCTTCATTTTCATTGAAAATTGAGTCCAATATCACCAAATCACCTTTCACGCCCGGTTCACGCACTGCAACAGCACCACCCTGACTTCTTGTGCTGTTCATTGCTTGGTTCATCTCAAAAGTGGATGACTGGATAAAGACTGGTTTTCCATTTCCAAAAACAGCACCACCGTATTGTGCCTCATTTCCAGCAAAAACACATTCAGTTATGTTTGCCTCACTATTTTTCAAAAAAACACCACCTCCAGATGTCTGTTCAAAATTTCGAGGACTTTTGGCTGTGTTGTTCAGAAACCAGTTTCTTTGAAGACCAAGTGATATATTTTCAGTGAAAAGAGCCCCTCCATCTATTGCAATGTTCTGAACAAATCTGCAATTCTCCAACAAATTCTCAAAGTCTGCATGCTTGCTGAGAAGCAGATGTTTTTTGACAAAAAGGCGCTTCTTTGGTGGCAGCATTTTGATAAATTTCCCCACTTTGATGCTGCCTTCTCTTGGGAGTTTTCCTCCAAAACGGATGCCAAGAGCTGCTCCATAGTCTGCAGAATTCTGCTTGAACCAGCAGTTTGATACAAAGACAGAGCTCTTTTGAGTGTAAACAGCCCCACCATGGTTGTTGTTGAAGGTTGAGTTCTCAATAGAAATAACACTGCCATTGAAAACAGTAACTGCTGCAATACCCTGAATTGTGTTGCTTGAAAATTCAGAGTCAGACATTATAAGGACAGAGCTTGCTATTGCACTCAAGACTGAACGAGTCACAGTTGTGTTGTATTTTACTTTGTTGTGTTGGAAAAAGGAGTTACTGATAAAAACCAACACTGTGGTTTCTGATATCCACCAGTGAATTTTCATTTGCTAGGAATGTGCATGTTTTTATGGACAAAAAAGACTCTTTGAAATATAGAAGTGAATATGAAGATACACAGTTGACAACCTTTACATCAAACAGGTAAGAAATGCTTTGGATTGCGTGAAGAAAGCATCCTCTAAATTTGTCGATGACAGAATATTTAAGGATAACTGTGCTGTTCAGTGCTGCAAGAACTGGTTCAAATGGTGGCTGCTTTTCCATCAATAAGGAACAGTTTCGCAATGTGGCCTTCATATTCTGAATCACAATTTGGGATCCAATTGTACAATTCATGATGTGAAGGTGTAATTGGGGACCAAAATATGTGCCATTCAAAAACATGCCCAATGATTGTATCTGGCAATAGCTGAAAAACATGTTGATACCAGTGGCTGACCAGTAAGATTGTTTGAAGTGAGCATCAGTCACATTTATATCAATATATTTTTTAGGCTCCAGTGATATGAAGCCAAATTTGGAACTCCTGAAAGCTTCACACTTTCTCTGAAATAAAAGGTGAAATGTTTTATCATGTTCAAAGGGTTCAGAAGATTGCTCTACTTTCCTCACAAATTTGCTCACCATCAGTTTGCTGTCAATCAGTAGTGATTTGTCAGTTTTTATCATCAGTCCCATTGTTGGGGGGTTTGCATAATAGAGACTGAGAACATGTGGGAGACTGGCACAGGCTGACTCCACAGATCCTCCACAGTCACTGGTGTCTGAACCATTTTGCAAGATGAAATAATTGATATAGGTACTTCCAGTTGGCTTCGGCAGAACTGTGGAAAAGAAAAAGGTCTCACACAACATGCCAGCATTCTTTCATCAGCCAGAGAGAAACAAGAGTACTGCCATTTACAAACAAATCAACTGGAAATTCGGCCATTTTTTCTTCCTTCAGCATCTCACATAAATGAGTGGAGAAAACTGGAAGAAAATTTTTTGGCAGTGTTCTGTTCAGTGGGAGCCAGAACCAGAAAATCCTGTCTTTTGATTGGTTCTGGCCCATTACCAAGCACCAAGCAAAAGGTGCAGAGAGTTTTCAGAGTCTGGTTCCTTCTGGTTCAAAAATCGATCATGGCCAATCACTGAGTTTGCCCAGAAAATCCATGTCACGTTTCCGAGTGACTGAATTTGTGTGTATTCACTGCACTCAATTCCACACTGCATACATACCTGTTTTGCAAGGGACGTACCCCTCACTGCTCCATACCAGTGCAAGAACCAGCAGTACTGCGGCAAACCCCCTGAGGTGCCACAGCTGCACGTGAATATGTGATGACATCATGAGGTACATCTTCACTCTTCAGTCACATGATCAGAATCTCATCACCTTAGTTGTCACAAAACTGCTGATATAGTTTTGTGTTCTTGCTGCAAACTTTACAACCTGAAAGTTGTTGTCGCTGGTTTAGCTTTTGTTTTAAAATTATCCGCATTGTGCATCTCTTCCTGAGAAATTGTGGAGTTCAGTAAACAAACTGCAACCATGGAAACGCACATGCAAACATGACTTTTGGCATGTTCTGATGTCAAAAAGTCATGTTTATATTTTTGCATTTCTTGGTTGTGAGCTGTTTGCTGAACCTCGCCACCGCTGCAGGGAATAAATCTAGGTTCTGCCATTGCGTCGAGAAAGCTTCACACAAAATGTAACGGTGATTTCAAACCAGTTTTCCTGGAAAATTGTGCGGCGCTCGAGGAGACAAATGAGAGACGGAGACAGAGACCTCTATTCCATGAACTCCACCCCTCTATTTCCTGTGCGCCTTTGTTGTTTACCGCTGGTGTCAGCTGATGCAAGATGAAAGCCTCGGGTTTTCCAGGCCCCACCCCACTTTTTCACAACTGCATTTGTACCAAATCATGCCGTTCAGTCAGCCAGCCGAGCATGGGGACTGAGAGGCCTGTACTGTGCGTGTCAGCAACACTCTGCGTAAGCACCTGAATAGCCTCCGCTTTTTGTCAGAGGCACCTTTGAGCAGAGTCGTGCTTCTCACATAAGGCCAGCAGAAACTTTCGGGTACCTGACCCCACCCCTATTTTGAGAAGCCCATTTCTGTGGTGGTTCGTGCGCCCACTGAGGTTGGCACCGACTGAAAGATCTGTGCATGTCAGCAAACCATCAAAGCCTTCTGCACTACATCTCCACCCACTTTTTCAGAGGCCCTTTTGTTGAGAGTCGTGCTGCTCTCACAAAGGGACTTGGGGAGAATGCTGTGCATCGGGTGAGAAACCTGCGACATTTCCTCAAACTCTACCCCACTTTTTCCTGGTAGTTTCCTCATTGATTGTGTTGAATCATGATCTGTCAAATGAGCGAGTTTCGATGTGTATGAATTGAAATGTTGGAACATGTGCCAATCCCACCCCACTTTTTCAGAACCCCTTTCGTTGTGAATCGTGCTGTCCACACAAATGATCTGGGATGGGTCTCTGATGCCCGAAATGAAATATCTGGTGTTCACCAATTCGCCACCCTGTGCTTTCACAATAATTTCCTTGTTTTCCTTGTTCGTGATCTGTGTTGAAACGAATGCTGAGGGCTGAATTGAAATGTTTGAAATTGCCCCCAACTCCACCCCACTTATCACAAGAATTTCCTCATTGTAAATCGTGGTTTGCATTCGAATGAGTCAGCCAAGTTTGGGATCGTTCCGATGTGTATGAATTGAAATGTTGGAACATGTGCCAATCCCACCCCACTTTTTCACAACCGCTTTTGTTGTGAATCGTACAAATGGTCTGGGATGGGCTTCTGATGCAGGTTATAAAATGACTATGGAATTCACCAATTCTCCACCCTGTGGTCAGAATAATTTCCTTGTTATTCTTGTTCGCTGTGAATATTGAAAGTGAAAGAGCCCAGAGCTGTGAATTGAAATGTTTCAAATTTCCCCAACTCCACTCCACCTTTTCAGACAAATTTACAACTTGTGCTGATTCATGATCTGTGTTCAAAGGAGCCAGCCAAATTTGGAGGAGAGTTTTTAGGTGATTTGAATGATGCAAAAGACTGCTTGGTGAAAATTGGAAATTTTGAGCACATGGTATTTTGCTGTTCAAATCACCTGAAGGCATCTAATTGCAAAATTTGGTGCAGGCTCTAGTGGTCAGGATTTGGGCACAAATTCTGGGCTCAATGGTCAATTTGTACTATTTTAGGTCTGAAATAATACCTGAGGTCTCAAAAGAACAAAACAGAATATTTTTGAATTTTTTAGTACAAAAGTTCAAATTTGGAAATTTCAAAATTTTAGACCTGGGGTTCTATTTTGGGCTGTATCATGAAAGTGAGCAACAGTTGATCAAAGGTGCCCACACATAATTTTCTTGATATTAAAGGGGCTTTCAGGTCAAGTGGGTCTGGTGTTCTTGTGATGAAATTTTTCAGTGGTTTTTAGGAGGCTGAAATTCAAAAATTGGATTTTTGGGGTTTTTGCATCAAAATGTGTCACCAGGCAAAACATGCAAAAATGTTTGATGAGGTTGAGAAAATATTGGTGGGTTATATTTGCAATTGGTAGCAAATAATATGCATGGTTTTTACTTGTTTTTTATTGCACATGCAAGCCAGGATTGGGGGTCAAAATCACATTTTGACAATTTCACAATAATTTGTGATTTTCAATGTGACCTTTTTGCACTTGTTTGGAATGTTTTGTGACTGGTGACTTAATTTTGAAACATCTCACATCATTTGCCACCAATTCCTGACCTAACACACAAAAAGTTTCTGTACCTCACTAAATATTTTTGTATGTCATGCCTGGGAACACATTTTGATACTGGATGAAAAAAAGCAACCAGAAAGAGCAAGTAGAATCAGTTCAAATCAGCAGGAGGCCCATGGGCCTGTTATTTGAATTGATTGATGGAATATCTGCCAACTCCACCCTAGTTTTTCAGAAACTCTTTTGTTGTAATTTGCACTGATCTCACAAATGATCTGGGATGAGCCTGTGATGCACCAATGAAATATCTGTGGAATTCATCAATTCTCCACCCTGTGCTTTTATCAGAATTTCCTTGTTTTCCTTGTTCATGATCAGTGTAGAACCAAAAAGAAAAAGAGCCTCTGTGAACTGAAATAATTTGATTTACCCCAAGGCCACCCCACTTTTTCACAGACCCTTTTGTCGTAGATGGTGATGCACAAAGGGACTTGAGATTAAAGTGTATATATGCTGTACATCGGGAGAGAAACTGGTGAGAAACCTGTGAAATTTCCCAAACTCCACTGAACGTTTTTACAGGTAGTTTCCTTGTGTTGAATCGTGATCTGTATTCAAAGGAGCGAGTTTCGATGTGTGTGAATTGAAATGTTGGTACACGTGCCAACTCCACCCCACTTTTTCATAAACCCTTTCTTGAGAGTCTGAGAAGCGTCTGTGGTACACACAATAAAATAACTATGGAAATTCACCAATTCTGTGCCCTGTGCTCAGAAAAATTTCCTTGTGATGGCTGCTCATGTTGAATTGAATGCCTGAGAGCCTTGTTGTGCCCAATCGTGATCTGTATTTAAAGGAGTACAGGAATTTTGGAGGAGAGTTTTGATGTGTGTGAATTGAATGATGAAATATCTACCAACTCCACCCCACTTTTTCACCTTTTTGACCCAATTGTCCTGCACATTTGCACGCACACTTGTCTTCAAGGGATTGTCGGATTTTGCTGTATATTTACAAAAATAAGACAGCTGCTTGCCTTGTTGGTCAGACTTCATATTGAGCTGCAGCAAACTCGTTGCGTTCTACCTTGTGTTAGACGGCGTCAAAGTTGAATATGACTCCCAATGTGACCCTGGTATGGAGAACTGGTGAATACCACAGAAATTTCATGATGTGCATCGCAGGCCTATCCCAGATCCTTTGTGTGAAAGCACACTTCACAACAAAAAGGTTCAATAAAAGTTGGCATATTATGTGTTCCAGCATTTCAATTCACAAGCATCAAAACTCTCCTCCAAATTCTGCTGGCTCCATAAAATACAGATCATAATTCAGCACAAGAAAACTTGTGAAAAAGTGGGGTGGAGTTTGGGTAACTTCACAGGTTTCTCCCCCGATGCACAGTGAACACCCTGTTATCAAGTCCCTTTGTGTGAACAACATGATTCAAGACAAAAGGATCTCTGAAAAAGTGGCGTGGCCTTGGGGGCAAATCAAATTATTTCAGTTCACAGAGTCTCTTTCACTCATTGGTTTCAACATAGATCAGCAACAATGAAAACAAGGAAATTCTAATGAAAGCACAGGGTGGAGAATTGATGAACACCACAGACAGTCCTTTGTGTGTATCACAGGCCCATGCCAGATTCTTTGTGTGGACAGCATCACTGGGATCCCATTTGGGGCATTTTCTGGGTTGCTGTGCTGTTCTTTGCACATTCTGGCACCTTTTGGGTTTGTTGTAGCAAAACCCAGGAAAAAGCCACATTTTCGCAAACCTGATTTTGTTGGCTGTGCAATGAAAAGAGCCCCAGAAGGATAACCCCGAGTTTCCATCTCCACGCTGTCCCACTGAAGAGCACAATTCTCACCACAGCGAGATCAGAAAAAGTGGTGCCGTGCCGCACCAGGTACATCCCAAGCCTTTCACAGCATCTTCAATGAGACCGCACGATGCAGCACAAAGAGGTTTTGAAAAAAGTGGGGTGGAGATGGGCAAATGCGATGGTTGTATTGTAAGACTCTGAAAGGGTTTTTGAAGAGAGCGCTGGAGTGGGGCAAATCTCAAAGCATATCAATGCTCATCATCAAAACCACATTCTTGCACCGTGATTCATAGTTTGCTGGAGAACGGGCTTCAGAACAAGTGCTGTTCAGCTGTGTCTTTTATCTTGATTTCTGTACAAGGCGATTGAATCAATCCGGAAATGCAGTTGGTCTCCGAACAAAACCGATGTCTCAGAAATATGGATCATTCTGAATGAGTCAGACCATATGGATGCAAAATCAACAGAGGATTTTTACAGTGTGTAGGTACCCACAGTACGCACAGGTGCGTACAACAAGAAGGGAGGTACATTCGATTTCAACACCAAGTATTTGTATGAGGTGTGTGGTCGTATGTGTGTGTGTGTGTGTGTGAGAGAGAGAGAGAGAGAGAGAGAGAGAGAGAGAGAGAGAGAGAGAGAGAGAGAGAGAGAGAGAGAGAGAGAGAGAGAGAGGGAGGGAGGCAGGCAGGCAAGCAGGCAGGCAGGCAGGCAGGCAGGCAGGCAGGCAGACAGACAGACAGACAGACAGACAGGCAGACAGACAGACAGACAGACAGACAGACAGACAGACAGACAGACAGACAGACAGCGATGCGAGAGATGGGTTTATCTTTTTCTAGCATTTGCAGCTCGCAAGGACTGTTACTTTGAAATACACCACGTATGCCTCATTTCTGTCTCTCTCTCTCAGGTGCCACAAGTTGAGTGAGTGTATGTTCTGTGGTCGCAAATTTTCTGAATTTTCAGTTTTGTTCAAGTGATAGACATGTTTAGAATCATTGTTGAACCAAAATTAACTGGTGTGCTCTTTACTTTCATGTTTGTTTTATTTGAGGATATCTCTTCCCCAGTAGAAGAATGGCATTGCTTCTGAGTCTCTTCTTTTTGTTGCCCAGTCTTCCAGCAGCTTTTCAAAGGATCAACAGCTATGTTCCTTGTCAAACAAGTGAGGACTATTGTTTTTGGAAAATGTGTTCTTGCAACTTGTTTATTTTGTACCAAATGAAACACTGGCAGCAAAGATGTATTTCTGTGTCTCAATGCTGTGTGGACTTTTTGGATTACATGTGTGACAAAGTGCAGTGTTGGTGTTGTTTCCCACAAGAGTTGATTATTTTGTGATGTTCAGGGTTCCACACCAGGAAATTTAAAGAACATAGAATATTTGCAGTGATAGGGCCTGAAGTTTTATACTGGCAACTTGAGAATCTGGTTCAAACAGGTTGGGTGGGCCAGAATTCTTTCTACTCTGTGTGTTGGTGATGGCAAGGAGCATGAGGAACTGCAACATTCGTGGAAGTGTTTTGTGGTTGTTGCACTTTCTCGACAGAATGAGTCTTTTCAGCGAACATTGTTGTGGACATTTATCTGCCAGTTGGGCAAAATGAGCACAACTTTGCAAAAAAAAAATAACGTCCAAAAATTTGGACGTAGCGGTGATTCGAACTTCATGAACCTTTTTATTGCAACCGTTGTTCCACATGACATGAGTGATGCATGTGCGACATCAAATAATCTCCGATACCATCTCTCAAAGATTGCATTTTTCATACCCTCCAAGAAGAATCAGAACCAAAGTTGAAATTTGTCAAGAAATAAAAAAGTCAAAATTACTTTTGTGATTCTGAAAAA
>JAAUXT010035091.1_pt1 | contig 12069 bp, 14 predicted proteins | sample 7278171 | NCBI WGS metagenome assembly JAAUXT01 (sample SAMN14350112, study PRJNA611818) | marine sediment metagenome | isolation source: surface marine sediment (1.8m) | place: French Polynesia: Moorea | collected 2018-08
TATTCTAAATATTTTTGTATTTAATTAATATATACATTAGACAGTGAATAGATGTATAATATCAAAATTCTGCTATTTTGCTGGAATTTACCCAGCATCCCCCCCATGGGGTGATTACGTGACCCCTTGTGGTTCTGGCTCTCTCTTTACTGTCATGGCGTCGAACAGCACCGGTGTGTGCATGATCACTCGAGAAGAGATAGACATCCTGAGCTTTCTTCACCAGAATATCATATGAAAATTGGCCCTTGAGGCCCACAGACAAGGGAGGCCCAAAACCCACCCCCGAGTGGTACAGGCAATAGTGGCCCACTTTAATTTGGGGCCAACAAGTCACCAAAACTTTGACCGGTTGGTGTGGGCAGTCGCCCACGATCAGTAAAACAGGTGAGTGGTTCTCAAGTCACTCCACACATTGCATTTACTTGAGTCACTTCCACAGCTTTCATTGTACTGACCTTGTGCTTCTTGTTCTGAGTGTGTTCGAGTTCACCCTGCAAAACTTCGACGCGGCTCGCGAGCTGCTGGTTCCTGAACGCCAGCGACTCCACTTCCTGTTCGAACTTCCGGATTGACGTGTCCTTGTCCTTTATCAAGTCCTGGGAACAAAAGCAAAACCACAAGTCGACAAACGTACGTAGTTTTGCTCCGAATGCAACTTCTCTCGAGGAGAGATCCAGAGAGTCAATGTCTGATTCGGGTGTTTGGAGCACAGCCCCCTGGATCCGCTGAGCTGTGCCGTCACCCGACCTTGACCCGAGCCTGACCTGCAGCTGCTGCTCCTTGGCCTGTTCGTCGATGACGGCCTTCTTCAGAACCGGCACCTGCGCGCGAAGCTGCGGGAGAAAACGTCACAATCTCCACTGAAACTCAGTGACTCTCACGCCACGATCCTCAGGGTTTGTTTTTCAAGTCCCCCCACACACCCCACCCCAAGTGAGTTTTTCCGTGGATGTGAATTTGTCGGGGTGGGGGGATGGGCTAGACTCTGCAGGGGCACTGACCATTGCCCTGGGATTCACGGTTTTAGCCACATCAGTAACACTTGTCGTTTCGTTTGAAAGAAGTGGAGTGTTGTTTCGATGGCAACAAATCTCAGAACAGACGGAAGTTGTTTTTGTTCTCTGAGTAAAACACGCCGGACGCTCGGCCTTCCCTTCCCCGGACTTGCTTGGCAGCAACCAACCTGTGTTGAAAGTGATGTAGACCTAATGCACAGTTGTGTTGTGTCGCAACACATAGTCTGGGGTCTAGACGTCTGTTTCTGATTCTGTCGGTGGAAGCAAACCACACACAGATCCAAAACGTCGAAAATGACAGCTCAACTTACCTTGGCATATTCTGCGGCCAGCTTCTGATATTTCGTCTGCAAATCACTCATGTTTTCAGCCATCTCTGGATGATGCGGTTCTTTGGCCTCGCTACACCCACATGGAAGCTCCAGTCAGGGGGACCAAACAGTGAATGTCTTGTCAATAATGGAAATTTGCAGGCTGATCAGTGAGCACCGCCTCCCCGTTAGGGAAAATGTTTTCCTCTACAAAAATGTAAACCTGGAGACTCCGTGTACCGCTCAAGATTTCACGCTTCATGCCAGAAATGAGGCAAAATTTCCAAGAATTGGCACTAAACTGCGATAAAAGTGCAAACAATCAGGGAATATTTTATTCCAAAGCATTAACACATTAAAATCTGTTCAACAAGTGTTGCCAATTTACCTCAGCAAAAGCGTAGTGCGTTGCACAGGAAGCGATTCCGGCATGTTCAAGGATTGTGAAAAAAAATGTGAAAAAACGCAAAAATCTGCCCCTCGGGTGATACCTCGAAGTGACTGCAACGCATGAATCGTTGGTGACGGTTGACAGTTTCGCTGTGAGTGGATGTGTGTTGCTTTCAGATCGTTCCTGGCTTCAAGCATCTGAGCGAAAATACAAGGAGTGTGGCTCAGGGTCAAGCCGTCTTGTTGGATGCGTCGATGCAGTCAGAGACGGGTGTGAGCAAGCGTTGGAAACAATCCACCAGCCCACGTTTTAATTTCAAAAGGGTTTGTTGAACACATGATTTCGTGTGCGTTCGTGCAATACTCTCGACTCGCCACCGCCTTCTCCCCCTCACATGACATCTCTCAATGTCTTGTGCTTTCTCAGCAGTACAGTGTGGTGTGACACACCAGCTGTGATTTAGAACCACCACTCGACAGATGGCACCACTGTGTACTAAATAAATGGGGCGGTTCCCGCCGTCGGGGGCAGTCTCGCCTGAGATACCAACCAGTGTGTTTGTGATATCACTACACCACTGTGGATCAGAGAGAACGATCCTGTAAACTGGATTCTTGTGTCTCAGTGTAACAGGCCACGCTCTACAATTTCAGATTCGGATCCTAACACGCTCACAAGATGGCAACCCTCATGAAGCTGTGCGGCTGGCGCTCTCCCTGTCTCCAAACTTGCCCCAGTGTGCTGAGAAGTTACAGCAGATGTGATGTGATGGCACTGAGTGGTGGGTTGGTTCGGGGAACAGCTGGGTTCAGGTGCGCACGCACCGTGGCCCAAACCACAGACCGCACGATTGGTTCAAAGGACAGCTTCATTCTGAATCTGGCCAGCTTGAGCGTCCGGCAGTTCGGGACAAAAATCAGGTCAGTGGAGTCGATGCTTGCAGTTGAATGTGTCATGTTTGGCGCCCTCCTGTATCTGTGCGTCTGTTCTGGTGGCTGGGTAAAGTGGGTGCAGCGTCGATCGTCTTACAAGCAAATCGCGTGACGTGACATTTCCTCATGTCCAATCGGGAAACATTCAGACACCAAATATTTGCAGGGTGTTCCCAAGAAGTGGCGGAAGTTTTTTGGTGAAACAACCGTGTTCGGCGTGAACGTTACATGTTGGCAGAGGCAAGACGTCCTCTCTTTCGCAGTCCGGCAATTGTTTGGATTTGGGATTTTTCAGATCATGTCCGTCAACAAATTCTACGACTTGTCGTCACATGACAACGAAGAGTCGCTTGGGGCGGTGGCACGGCATGAAGGACAGGGGCTCCGAGATCGCCCCCACGGACATTGTGATATACCAGAGGAGGCCCAGCTTCTTTTGGTCAAACGCGGTGTGGGCCGGAGGCGCGTGCTGCTTGATGTGCTGGTGAGTTGTGCGTGCGTGTGTGTGTGCGTGTGTGTGTGTGTGCAAGCTTCCTGTCATGTGTGTGTATGTGTTTGTGCGGTGTGTGTGTGTGTGTGTGTGAGAGAGAGAGAGAGAGAGAATATATATACTCGAGTGCGTCCGTTGTCAGTCAGCTCAGCTTCGATCTGTCACAACGTCAGGCTTGTAAGGCCGCGTCCAAAATTTTGGGGAATTCCATGACTTTTCAGTCAGTCCGATCTGAAGGGGTCAGTCTCGCGAACCAAACAAAGGCCCGTGGGTCTCGCAGTGATTTGAACAAATTTGAAAAATCGTTTTGCTCTCGCTACCAAAATTTGTCAGTGGCCTGACTCTTGCAAAAGTTCCATAACTTTTCCAAGTTGCAAGCTTGTGTGAGAAGGTTGTTGATAGTTTTGGAAGTTCTCATTTGTGGTTAGGGTTGCAAAGTCATTTCATGTTTGGCAACCTGAATGAGCAACCAAAATGAATTTGGTGAAAAGGAGAATGAGCATGTCATCTGAAGAACATTGGTTCATTCACGGAAAAAGGAAGGCTGTTCCCACAGTGCAACGCGTTCTCCCGCAATACAACCCGTCTCTTCTCCACACAGGATCATGGCGTACAACACACTGCGCGCCATGCTAGAGTCTCAGCGGCGAGAAAATGAGAAGAAGCACATCCCGCTCACCCGTCGGGGACTCGTCACATTTCTTCTGGGGGCCGGCATCGTGTTTGTGACTGGAATGGGTAGGAAGACGGGTGGGAGGGGGTCACTGAGGAAGGGCCAGCAGAAGGACATAAGGAAGAAGGGCTGGGAGGGAAGAGGGATATCATGTTTTCTTGCAACTGCACTCGACAAAACAGTTAGCACGACGCTGAACGGGCCAAACCAGTAAACAGCGATAGCAGTCCTGCAGTGAAACCTCCAACGTCGGCGCACTCAGCTCCACGCACACCAAAGGCACAGAGGAACATTTGCCGTCGTCTCGAAACTCGTCCTAGCACTTCAATTGAACTGCGAAAAACAAAACGAAATTTCCCAGTCGTTCTCAGAAGCTGTAGCGTGTGCGTCAAGTTACCAACCTCGCGCCTGTTGATTGGCAGACACGCAGCGTGTCTTGCATCCAATGTGATCCCTGCTTCACGACGCTTTCTCTCCTCTCCTCAGGGGTCGCGATGCTGGCGCTGTCGTGGTACATGCCGAACCGCGCCGTGCAGAAGCTGACGCTGCTCAAGGGCGCCAAGGCCGTGCGCTTGGCTGTGCACAAAAACTTTTCCACTCCAGTTTCGCGTGAGATTCCCATGGATCAAGTCCACCGCTTAATGGACGCCAAGACAGCCAACCCGTTCGCAACCATGATCATAGAGGGGAGACAAATGTCCTTCTTCATGGACGTGAAGAAGGGCACGTTCTTTGAGCCGGAGCTGTTCGACACGTATTTCCCGAAGTACCGTCCCTTTCGTGAGACAGGGCGTGTGCGGAAGCTTGGCGCCAAGTCATTCAACTTGGTCATGCAGTGGCTCATCTCTTTTGATGACTGGGTCAAGGGCCGGGGGAAGCAAAAGAAACGCAGGAGATCCTGACTGAAGGTCACGTGTGGTGAGCACATTGTGCGCGTCAAACGACTGTGTGACAAGGTGACTGGTGACGTCATAAACGCTTCGCCGGCAGACGCAATGCGCAACGATTTGTACAAGGACCGCGTGACCGTGACCGAGGCTGTGCAGCAGAACCAACATCTCAAGTCATGTGACGAATCACGACGTGAAAAACGAGTGCGGGAAGATTTGCCCCCCCCCCCTGTTGTAAACATTGACATCACGCCGACGCGGCGCGTTTGCAAATTCACTCCGATTTGGAAGTTTCGTTTTTTTTTTTGCAATGGGTGAAAAGTTTTTGACGCTGCAACGGGTACAGCATGACGTTTGTTGCCAGTCAACTGATAACTAGATATCTACTTGATGCAGGGCGAAGCTCTTCGCAAACAAACACGACGACTGGATTTTGTTTTTCACATTTCTTGTCACGAAACCATAAGATTTGACATGAAGTGATGCAATAACATGTGAGACACCGAAATAGCAGATTTTATCCAGTTGTGGAGCGCGAGACACCGTCAAAAAGATACTAAACTGCAGAACCAACCAGCTGCAGTTCTTGCGTGTCCCCAGCAACGTTGTCGTCTTGGCGTGAAGTTGTCTCGTGAAACGTCTGTGTCTGAGCAACTTCTTTGTGAGCAGACCTCGCGCATACAGGGACCTGCTTCTTCACCAAATTCACCACGCATTGCGTTCCTTCCATGTCAGTCAGCGCCACATCCCAAGTGACTACGCAGCGCCCATTGATTTGCACAGGGACGCAAGAGAACTGTGCTCTCACTGATCCCTTTGGAAAACAGCAAGTGCGTCACAACAACTGGAGTGGAATCGGTGACAAAAACTGGCTGAACTTCCGACTGACTGACCTGAGGGATTTTTGTACCTCACGGGTCTTAAATTGTAATGCCCAACAAAAACAGAAGTAGAGACAAGGACTGGTCGCAGCCCTCATGACCAGCATGACGTTTCGACAGGACATGTCAATGTCAAATGTTCAAGAACAGATCTGCAGTTGGAAGACCACGACATGACGAGTCAATGACTGATGACCAAAACGACAAAACCACAAGTTTGCGTTTGACGTCGTCAATGCTCATGACGTCACAACTTGAGTGAGAATGAGGCTCCGCAGGAGCAGCCCTGCTCCGCCTTGGGATTGGCTGCGACCCGGAAAGCGCAGCGAATCAGCTCTTCCTCGTAGTCGATGGTGGCGCCGCGGAGGAACTCGAGTGAATCCGAGTCGACGATGATGCGCGCGCCTTCCCGCTCAAACACCCTGCAACACACACGTCACGTTCCGTCAGCGTGATGCCATCGAAAACTGCCTCTCTTTTCACCCTAATCCCCCTGTTTCATTTCGCTGAAATGTGGTGCAGCCTCAGTCCCAACAGCAACCATGTTTGTGACAAGTTTCCCCGCAATAGAAAATTGGTCGTTCGCGATACCGCGACCATTCTCTTGAACGAGGCACGAAATCCACCATGTGCTGTGTTGGTGCCACGTCCCCAGCAAATGAGTTGTCGTTGCGTGAACTGAGCCAAGCACACCGCACCCCGGGTGGATCAAACCTCACTGCTCACCTGTCGTCCTGGTTGACGGTGGAGTCGAGCTGGAAGATGTACTGAAAGCCGGAGCAGCCGCCGCCCTCCACCGCGACCCGCAGGTGGCTGTTCGGCTCGTTCATCTTGTGGATTTGCTGCAAAAAAGAAACCAGGCCGAACTCTTTCACAGCGTGCTCGTGTACGAGTGTGGAGTTGACGCTCTGTGTCCAATTTTGCTTTCCCATGTCATGTTGAATTTCAAAACAGCGCGGTCCTACGTATTTATCGGTTCAAAGTTGGTCAATTCTCAGTTGCTGTGAAAAAATGAAAACTTCGCAAACGCTCGACACGTTCACTGAGACATCTGAAATTGGACACACCCTCGTTACATGTGCGGTTATCATGTACGTTCGGTGGGTTCAGCGAACGACAGAAGAACAGCATATCACAGTCATCTGACTGGACCGCATTCGACACAGTACCCTGCTCCGCATCCAGACATTGCAAACACTTCACCTCATGCGAGCAAAGCTGATCACAACATTGGTGCGTCAAATCGACCGCGCCCATGGTGAGAGGATGCAACCACCGCGACACATTCGATGCTTGACAGACGAGTTTTCCTTCATACCAAATGCAAAGGAGCGTTCAACGTTACCTTCACACAACTGTCACTGAGTTTGACCTCAGCCGATGAGGAGTCGGCAGTGGTTGTGGAGTTTTGGATTTCGTTTGTCACTTCGGGTTCTCCTGAGTTGAGCAGTGGGAAGGAGGTTCTGAAGAGACGCTGACTTGACGTCGCCAAAGCCCTGCATCTGCAAGTTAAGCCGGATTCAAACCTTCACATCAAGCAATCGAGTCCCAACTGGTCGAATTTGCAGGAGATGGGTGAGAATTGACGTTGAAAAACAAATCGCAAATGAACGGTGAAAAAAGTGTGGTTCGAAATCATGGGCATCGAGGGCCGGTGTAGTGATATCACAAACACACTGGTTGGTATCTCAGGAGAGACTGTCCCCGAGGGCGGGAACCTCCGTATTTATTGAGTACACAGTGGTGCCATCTATGAGGCAGTGGTTCAAATTCACAGCTGGTGTGTCACACCACACTCCTCCCCCACCAGGGGGCAGTGGCCTCAGCCATTTTTAAATATTCTGAATATTTTTATATTTAATTATTATATACATTAGACAGGGAATAGATGTATAATATCAAAATTCTGCTATTTTGCTGGAAATTACCCAGCATCCTTCCCCTTCCCCCCCAGGGGCTGATCACGTGACCCCTTGTGGTTCTGCCTCTCTCTCTTTGGAAAATGGCAGTGGCGCAACTGCGTGAAATCTCTTTTGAAGAAACTGAGCTTCTCTCATTTCTGAGACAGAATGTTATTCATAGGCTCTGTGAGGAAGCAGAGAGGCAGGGTCTCTCCCCTAGAGTAGTGCAGGCCATGGTAGCATATTTCAATCGTGGACCGGCACCACACCACATCTTCAACCGCCTTGTGTGGCAGTTGGCCCACACAATTTAGTGGTGAGTAGAATTCATGTCACTCCACACGGAGCCGGCAGAGCCGTGCAACGGTTGGGACGGCTTGCAGTTCCCAGAAAGACTGGCTGACATGCAACTTGGCAGACGACACGACAGTCTAGACTTCCGCACAATGAACAACAAGTAAGTCCGGTAAACGGACCCGGATGATGGTCGCGTCACTTCTGGTGGGAGGTTACATTCCAAAGTGTGGACAGACACACACATGAATGCTAAGGGTTTTTAAGCCGTCAGCGGCACCTAGATGGCCGGCTACGCGACCATCAACAAACTGACAGCACTATGCTGTCATTCAAATCTTGTGTCTGGTTGTCGTGCACATTCGGTTGCACTCAGGCACTCTCATTGTGCTTTGACATTTGGTAAGTTCATTCATTTGATAGCTGTCAAAATTGTATCATGGTTTTCAGTTTCAAAATTTGATGCTCATTATCTCTGGAGCTGGTTTGCACGACAGACACTTGGTTTGTTGCAAAGTTTACCGACAGTAGCTGACATATGATACTGATTTTCACCTGATCTGAGGGTACAGACGTGTCAAATGTGACATTTTTGTTTGTAGTTTCATCCACCGACGGACCGCAGTCGCCATTTTGGCATAATTATCAGGGCCCCTTACGCCAAAAACACAACCATAATTAGATATTTTTCGCGGCATTTTCCGATGATACGTGGAACAAAGCAGCTAGATACGAGTGTTATAAGCTTTGCAAAAGCATTATGGTGAAATGACAACGTCTTGATATCAAGAAATAGATTTTTTTTTCTGAGTTTCCAGCAATATTGATTGACGCATGCGCAGATAGAGCGCCGTGATGCATATTGGGAAGCCTTCCATAATGGATGCCGAGGCTCGATTTTTTGGAGGAAAAAAGGAGAATATGGCACTCATTTGTACACTATACGGACTTCTATCTCCAGCCAGGGTTTGCCTGAGTGTCCTATAACTTCTCTTGCTTGAATAAAGCCTGGAATAAAAAGGGCAAAATGGTGTTTTTCAACGGATCTATGAAGGTGAAAATTTGTGAGGCGAATGAACTGCAGCCCACAGCTCACTCCACCAGACTCAACATGGGCAACAAGACAATCGACCCCTACGTCTCCATAGACGTTGACGACATCAACGTGGCTCGAACGAGCACCAAACAAAAGACGTTCAGACCGACTTGGAACGAGGAATTCACGTCTGAGATCCACAACGGCCAGACGATCGGACTCACTGTGTTCCACGATGCAGCCATTCCACCCGACGACTTCGTCGCAAACTGCTCCGTCGCTTTTGAAGACATCCTAGCTCAACAGCAGAACGATATCTGGGTAAGCTTACTCTCTCAACCCCCGTCCATGGAAAGACGTGAGCGAGGGACCCCAAAAAATGTGGGTGCGGTCGAATTTTTTGCTGCAAAAAGGAGGGTGTGTTTCTGTCGGTAGCTGAAGCTGCCCAACATGGTCAAGGTTTTGCCCTTCACAATTTCACCCCTGGAGCCGGGTTCCTAAAGGCCCATACCGTCGTTTCTTGGCGCAAACAACTCCAGCAGGGATGTGAGCAAAACTCGGGGGAAATCCGGGTTGCCAAAGAAACTCCAGAACAATTCTGGGGACGGGGCCGTCAACCGTGGACGTTGAAAATTCCATCTCGAGTGATTCCCCGTCACAAGTCAGGAAAATTCGTCAATTTTGCCCAGCCTGTTTCGCGATTTGCTGTGAATGTTGTTTCACACCCAACGCGCAAAACGAGACGTTTTGTGGCGTTTTGATCGCAGCAATTTCATTCATTCGCCAAGGCTGATTTTGGCAAAAGTACCAAGTGGATTCTGCCTGGCATGATTCACACGTTCGAGTGCAGTGCAGTGTGTTCCACTGCACAAGTTACGTGACACGCGACCTGTGCAGAGACCTTGCAACGCACGACGCATCTAACTTGAAACAGGCGAAGCAACCGAGTTCCTGTTTGCACGGGTATTTTCTGCAGACCCACGCGCAAAAACCTGAACTGCAGTGTCATGGTCAGTGTCATGTGTCAAGACGTAAAAGTCCCGGTACTGTTTGACATCACGACTCCTCGCGAGTCGCACGTGGGACGAGGAAGCAATGTTGTTGTCGTGTGTTTGTCCTGGATCCCAGTGAACCGTGGCGAACTTTTTCAGGTCATATGGTTTTGTCACGCTGCGCATTCGAGCGTGCACAGAGCATGTTTTGCTTCGGGGAAAGTCAAACGAAGCTTGTTTCGTGTGACAGAAAGTTCAAGTTCGTGAGTTTGTTGAAAGGAATTCAGAATTTCAGGACTTGGGTGCTCCAGGCAGTCGCAATTGTGTTTGTGGACCTACCGCTGTCAGTGCTCGTTTTCATTCGTTCGTTTGGTCTTTGTCGAAAAATTGCAGTACCGTCTCGTATTACCGTCTCATACAAGACGCTCTCGTGTACGAGGATCTTTCAAGTCAAAGTGTCTCTCAGCATGTTCAGCGATGTCTGCCCATTCGGACACAGTTGAGCACATTCTTTGTTTGCAACAAAAGAATTGTGTAAGCTTGTTGCTTAGCAGTGTAGTCTGCGAGTGGCCAAGAACATGCACAAGGACACTTTGACTTGAAAGATCCTCGTATAAGACGCGCTCCCCCCTATTTTGTGCCTCTTTTCCAGCACCAAGGCCTTAATTAAACAATGAAAAATGACACTCCTGGAAAAGACGCACCCCTTCATTTGATGTTCAGTTTTGGGGCAAAAAAGTCTGCGTTTTGGAGTGAATGACCTGGTGCAAATGGAATTGCAACTGGGCGAAAAAAGTGGAAGAGGGGTGGATGGACACAACAAGCACGACAGACCCGTTTCTTGTTGTGGTTCTTCACCCGCTGATCAAGCGAACTCGTACCGTATCTCATTCGCGTCCGTCGCTTCGGCTGTGTTCTCTGTACAAGCCATTGGGTCTTGGTTCGGGGCACTGTGTGGCAAACAAGTTCTGACCATTTCGTGTATATTTTTTTAGGTGGAGCTGGAGCCAAACGGGAAAATGCACATTGTGATAGAGCTGAACGGATCCTCTTCAGATGGTGAGTGTGTATGGTGTGTGCGCATGTGTGAACGCTTGATTTTTCAGAAGGTGATCAGGAAGTCTTTTTTTGCTCGTACATGTTGGGGTTGTACGACTACGAGGGGGTTTCCTTTGCTGGCAGGAATTGAACCGATTGAACTCCGGGCAGTTAGCATGACTTGACTGCAAAACTGACTACATGTGCGCGCTCAGCCAGACTGTTTACTTCGCTGTGCGACACAATGTGTCAATTTTGCACCATTTCCGCGCAGACTGCCACAACATGAAGAGGTGTGTCGGACTCACTCCGCAATTGACACAACGTGTTTGTGTCTGGTTCTGCTACAAGTTGGGGTGGGAGTTTGCCCAGGTGAAGGCTTCTCTGACTCTGTGCTTCGGGAGACAGACTTTGAGTGACTCAAGGATCTACTACTGGCTGGAACAGTTCAGAAATGGGCGTGAGCAGATTGTGGACAAAGTGCGACGTGCCAAAAGGAAGTCTGGGAGGTCTGCAGCCAACATCAGATGAGTGGAGAACATTGTCACAGAGGACTGGAGGGTCAGTATCGTGCGGATCATGTTTGAGACCAATCTCAAGAGTACCACAGTGCACAGAATTCTCACAAAGGACTTGGCTTTGTCCAAGCGCTGTGCAAAGTATGTGCCCTTTGATTTGACTGATGCTCAACATGCCAGGAGGGTGAGGATCTGTGATTTTTGGACAAGGTTGCGCATCACTGACCCAAGAGTGTTCAAAGTGGCAGTGACAATGGACAAATCTTGGATCTACTGCTATGATCTGGAATCTAAAGAGCAGTCTCGGGAGTGGTTGCGCAGCATAGAACCAAGGCCCCAGAAACCCCAGCGCACCCTTGCTACCCGGAAGGTGATGGTGGTGACATTTTTTGATGCCAAAGGACTGATTTACTGCGAGTTCGTGCGTCGCCCTACCACTGTGAACCAGTTGGTTTTTCGCCAGATCTTCACAAGGTTTGACATCACATGTCAGAACCGGAGACCTCGAGGAACTGTGCATGGGAGGCACTTCATCCACATGGACAATGCTCCCACTCACACAGCAGACCTCACTGGAGTCCACATGAGGAACTTGGGCTGGACAACATTGCCCCACCCCCCCCCTACTCCCCTGACTTGGCCCCCAATGACTTTTGGTTGTACCCAAGGGTCAAGCAGGGGTTGAAGGGGAGGAAGTTTGACA
>JAAUXT010070940.1_pt1 | contig 12068 bp, 12 predicted proteins | sample 7278171 | NCBI WGS metagenome assembly JAAUXT01 (sample SAMN14350112, study PRJNA611818) | marine sediment metagenome | isolation source: surface marine sediment (1.8m) | place: French Polynesia: Moorea | collected 2018-08
CCCCCCACCCTTGTTTTTTTCTTGTCCCCAGGCACATTTACCCCCCGGTCGCGCCCCCCCCCCAAACTGACGGCCCCCGCAAAACCCCGGCCCGGGGGGGGGGGGAGTCAGATGGATCCACCCCTGGATCTGCCGACAGATCGCCGTGCAGGGGAGAAACATTTCCTCGGAATTTCTCATCACTGTCGTGATGAGTCCATCTGAGTGGACACAACTGGACACGTGCTCAATGCTCCACATGCAGTCTTCTCCGAGTGTCTGCAGGGGGAGGAAGGGGTCCTTCCAGGTGGGGCCCATCTGACACGCGCACGTACTCGTAAAGTAAGATGTGTCTATTTGACATCAAGAAAGCTTTCCTCAATTTCCTTGTTCTTTCCTCCTGGTGTTGCCGCGGGTGACGTTGCGACGTGTGCGCTTTTTCCGTCGTCGTTGCGATGTCGTTGTCTAGCAAACCTGGCCCCACCCTGCGTGCGTGAGGCATTTTGCGCCTCACTGCGACTGTTCGCGTTGGGAGTCTTGAACAGAGCAGTTGTGAATGAAAAGGAGACAAGGGTTGGTCAATGAGTTGACTCAGTGATGCGTCGTGCCGTTTGACGTGTACCCAAGACGTCACGAATCCAGTTTGAACCCCTCTGACCCACACATACACTCGTGAATAAGATGTATGTTTGACAACAAGAAGAGTTTCCATTTCCTTATTGTTCCAACGCTCCATGTTTGTCGCATTTATCACTGTCATCCGGGGAATATTTGCCGAAGCATGTTCCCCTTCTTCTGACACAAACTGTTACATCTTTCTGTCCCCCAGGGGTGTCTCCAGTGGATCCAGGGCATGAGAAAGAGGGCGGAGGGCGGGGGTGGCAGGGATCCCCCCGAAGTGCCGATATAAATTTGTCGTTGTTCTCCAGGCGCCTTTTTGTTTTGTCTTGTTTCTCCACATGTGACACAAGCAACAAATCTTGTTGAGTCTCTCGGGGAGCACAGAGTGGATCCAGGGGCGGGACAACCGGACATCATTCTCAGCTTAGTGCTCGGTGTGTGTGTGTGTGTGTGTGTGTGTGTGTGTGTGTGTGTGCAGGGACGGGTACAGCGAGGACCCGAGTAGAGGTTCCGTAAAGATGCATCTGGTCCGGTTCGAAGGCAGAGAGAACCTTGAGTCTGGAGTCTGTCCGTATGGATTTTCCCCAGAGCTCTGTACCCTGACCTGCGTTCTCCCCAACCCGGCCCTCCCGGGATCTCTCCCCCCCCCACTGTCGTCTCGACTGTGTTCCCCAGCACCCACTCTCCCTGGATCTTCTCTCCCCGCGCGTCCCCCTTCACAGGAAGTGGATCACACCCAGAACACATACATTTGAATGCGTCGGCACAAATCGGTGTCGCTGTGATACTGCGGGAGTTGTTGCTGCGGGTGATATTCGGGTCTCCATGACACCGGGTTGGTGTCTCTACAACTGCAGCAATTTCCGCTGGGCGACACTGGGGGTCCGAGTCTTGTTTGACTCTTCCGGTATGATATGGGTTTCACGCAGGTCTGTCAAAGACCTGCGATATTTGTTGCAACATGTAGATTGAAGTGAAACTTAGTGAACAGAATATTTTTGTCACTGAAATACATTTGATCCGAGCACCTGCCGATTAAAGTGAGAACAGGCACAACGTACGACGCCTCCCTTGGCTCAACAAGGCCCAAAGATCCTTGTTTGTGCTTGAACGAGGGTGGTCTAACAAGGTTTGAACGCAGGGACAGTTCTAAAGGGTCATCCAGGTTGAGGGAAGTTTCGAGGCAGGTGGGGCAAACCCCTAGAGACCAAGCACGTCCGCCCAACCGGACCTCGAGCGAACTTTTGGGAGAAGGAAACATTTCATCTGGCATTCTCCCAAAGGATCCTCCACTGGATCCAGGGATGACACGGAGCAATGGGACCCAACAGACCCGGCTCGTCTGACGCCCGACTCAACCTAAATGTAAAAGAGTTCTCCGGGGAACAGAAGCCCAAACGCGCTTCACTCCTTCAGACACCACCCGCAAATGCTTCTGTTTCTTCGTCCCAGACGTACACGGTGAGACTGTGATGCTCTGTACGATAGCAGAAGAAAGGGCCTGGTGCAGGGTTCTTCCCCCCACTGTCCTTTCGACTGCGTTTTCTCTTGCTGCTCCCTCACCTGCACTCAAATGTTCTGCCCCTGTCGTCTCCCCTGGATCTTATCTCCACTCGTCCCCTCCTGTCCCCTTCACAGGAAATGGAGTACCAGCAGATTTGAATGCCCCAGCACAATCCAGTGTTTCTGATTAACTTCACAGTGGGTGATGCGTGTTGTTTTCAGGTCGCGAGATTGGTGTCTGGGAACGGCGCTTTCGGCTCTGACGTCTCCGTCCGCCGGAAGAGAGAACGCGAGAGTGTAGAGTAATAAGAGACAGGAAGAGAGAGAGAAACAGAGAGACACAGAGTGGCAGAAACAGACACATTGTGATGACAAGAACATGTGCAGAGACGGACAAACCGACAGACAGACTAAGGAAGTTAGTGGCACAGAGAGGGTTCGGGCAAAAACATAAAGAACGACGCCTGCCTCCCGTCTGGGCGCCGCCAACTGCTGGTCGCTACGCCTGCAGTGTGAACGCCTCCTCCGTGGAGGGAACGAAGCAGCTGTCCGTGACGCCCTGTCGTCGGGCAAATTGATTTCTCGCGTCTGCGGCGTCTTGGCGCTAATCCGATCCCACGGGTCGCGTTCACACCGCGCGCGTCAGGCCCGGCGTGTCCGAACAGGTCAACAGGCGTTTGACTCTGTGGTGAAACATGGTTCGGATGACGAGGAACCTGGTTGGAGTCTCGATGGGGCGTCAACTGGAGAACGCGTCTTGTGCAGCGTTCACATTCGAAACACAAGAAGCAGATAAATCGGGGTCTTCCGCAAAAGCCACAAGCAGGTTCATGCTCAGAGCCACATCAATGTCCATTTCCGCATTCACTTTCACACGATAAAACACGATTCAATTGAAGCAGAATCTTCGAGTGTCTTGTGCAGTCAATGGTCAACTCGGTCTATCAGAGTGAGTCGAGATTCCCACGTACACCAGTTTAGCGGGCCTCCAAGGGTCAAACGCCTGTCAGCAAAAGGTTGGAAATAGTGCATTTCCTTGAACAACCTGGACCCATCGAGTGTGCAAAAAGGCTCGTCGACGACTTTACACTAAATCTGCATGCGGTGCACACTGTGTATCGCATTCCTGAAAAGTTGGCGGGCGCAAAATCGTCGCCGAATCGTCGCCAGCGGCGCAGCGTTCTCGACTTGGGACAGAAAACGCCTCTGCTGTGGAACAGGTACAGAAAATACTTGACACAAGCGACTCTTGCGTGGCCCAGTTGATTTCAATCGAAAAGGACTTGCACATGGACAGAGGCATGACACATCTGGTGTGAGCCAGAGTCCTGTTTGTGCTTGGGTTGGGTCAACGAATATCTGTTACATACAGCACTAGTGCGATATTTGAGGGGCGTTTCTCGTTGATTACTTGAAAACTACTCAACTATCACACTTGCACTGTATGACAGATATTTAACTCATCCTCACACACTATTCTGGATGCAACTCACTCCTCAATGGGGATTCGTTCCATCCAGAATAGTGTGTTCGGATTCGTTCAATATCTGTTACTGAACCGTCCTGACCAGAACAGCGAAGCACACCCTCTCCAACGCAGCGTCATCCAGGTGCGCAATATTTTTGCGCAACGCATGCAGTGGGTACCCGGTGTGCGGGGCTGAATCCCTACTGTGAGTGGCACCGGGCTCTCCTCTCTCTCTAAGCCGCAGTGTTGACGTTCTCGTGGAGCCGGCTGCGCTACACACCGAACGCGTTGTGCGTCGCTTGTTGACATCCGCCTGCGGCCGGGTTCACATCACCTGCATTTCGAGTGGAGAACCTGCATCAGTCAGCGCCGGGTGTCCTGTGATGCGGTGCAAGCTTTGAGCTGCACACGTCAAGCAACAGGTCTGTTTGTATGTTGAGTACTTGTACAATTGGAGCCCTGTTCCTCGTAGATTGGAACAACCCCAATTAAATCGCTCATCGGTCGAACGCCTGACGCATCCATTGTGAACGCGGCCCGAGCCTTGTGTTGAGACTCGCATTCTGCGACCTGTCAGCTCAGAGTCTTAATTTTCAGGCACATGACGGGAGTTAATTCTGTGTGGAGAGGCAGTTGGAGGGACGAGACGGGCTGGAGATCCAGGGGTGCCTGACAGGGGACCCAGGTGCCGATAGAAGCGTCCTGGATCAGCAAAACTCTCAGGCCTGACTTCTCGGTTCAGAGCTCATTCTGCAGTTCAAGAAAAGTTCCACTGGTCTGCTGACACAGAGTGATGTCTGCAGATGTCCAGCATATGTGAACCTTCCGATGTGTACCGCATGCTGTGTGACAGGAGGAGCCACAGTTGTTCTGTGTTAATTGCTTGGGCTTTTCGGCTTCAGTGATTGGGGGTCTTTTCTTCCATTCTGCCCCAATCACTCTCCACGCACCTGCCCCGGGAAAATCGTGTTGTGCAATGTGAAGAGTTGCACCGTGTTCAGGCAGTGGCCTCTCCCTCACCCTGCCTTGTGTGAATCGTTCCGGATCTGTGGCTTCGTGGTTGCAGGATCATCTATTCCGTCCCACCCCAAATCCCGCTCTGCACACCTGCCTTGAGCGGAGAAATGTCGTGTCGTGCAAGCCCCAAGCAGAGGAACCAGACGCCGTGTTTTCCCCTTACGGTATTGTTCTGTCCCAACTCAATGCCACTCCTCCCACTGCCAGGCGACACAACCCTGACTGATTTCAGCCGTGGCGAAATGACTCCAGGGACTCTGTCCCCTGAGTCCCCTTGTCACTCCAATCACTTGAAGTGCCTCCACCTGCCCAAAAGGAAACACATCGGTGTTGTTTCTTGTACGTGGTGCCAAGAAGTCCAGAATCTCGACTGGCGTACCGAACAGAGTGGGGGATTTCCACCCAAAAAGAAGAAACACATTATCAGGGGGTCTCCGTTCCGACTTTGAGGAAAGGGAAAAAAGAACACGCTCATGCCTGCGAAATCTCGCCTGCAAGTGGAACTTGTGTGCCGCGTGAAAGGTCCTCTGGTGAATCCAAAGTTCTGTCCTTCCTAGTTTTGGCAGCGGATCAAGAGGGAGCCAGGTACCCTTCCCGTTGCTGCACGTGGGTGGCCCGCTTCTGGTTTTGACAGAAGACACGTTCGCACGAACCCTCATTGTTCACCTGAGACATTCACGCTGAGGTCAAATTCATGAGTTGAAGACAGGGAGGACAGCTTGGGGGTTTCAATCTGCTCGACTCAACGCTGAAGAGTGTTGATCTCAAACTCGGGCTTCAATTCATTTTTTTCTGAATTTCAGGCAACCTGAGGCTTGGGTCCCGCGTCGTGAATAAATCTGAGTCTGAACTTCTGAATGTTTGAACCAAACAGATCCAGCCAAAAAAATTATTTGCGAGTTATGTTGAGACAAAATAACCTGATTTGATACTGGGAACCATTGTTTCAAGACCAGAATGGACAGATGAACCGAGATAAGACAGCTATTTTGAGACTGCAAAATTTCAGAACAGCCACCGTCAGAAACTCAGATTTGAAAAAAAAGTCAGCTGGCCTCGCCACAGTCACATTGTCCAGTCACACTGTCCTTTTGACCTTTTCAAGGCAATCTGTGCGATTGTTTTTGCGTCCTGTGTCTGAAGCTGATTGGGGTGAAGGTCGAGGCGTGGATCACAGCACAGATCGGGGCGTGGCACGCGTCAAGCTCGGGGGATAATCCTGACAAGTCTGCTCACCTGGTTCCCGTTCCTTTTGTGACGCCGTCACGTAGTTCAATGGGCGGCGTCCTTTTGACCTCGAACAGTCAGGTCATTCAGCACCTGTTTTAGGAAGAAAGGTAATTATCTGACCATTGTGTGAAAAGAATCACCACCTGGCTGTCATGGACTGACATCTTCTTGTCACAGTCTGCGCTCAGTATACCTGGCGACGAAAACTTGTTCTGTCGTTACTTGTGTTCGTCCCCACATTGGTCGTGTGTGTTTTCCCTGTCAATCCCAAATCGGTGCGGATCTGAAATTTGGTCGAAGGAGAAACTCCCGAAGGGATCTGATCTCAACACAGAAAGAAATATTAATGCCGCCAAAAATACAACCACCGGGGATGAGAATTTACCTGGCTACGAGGGTTGGCTGCCCCTCCCCCACTGATTCCGCCCCTTCCCAGCGGATGAAGTCGCTGAGTCCCAGGGCCGCGCCCACACAATTAGCCATGTCATCAGCTCTTTCCATCCGTCGCGGATTTTTGAGTTGAACGACAAAAGGTTTATTTGTTGGGAACTGCTCCTGGAGGATTGAAACTTCTCGTTGACAGACTCTGTACCGCCCCCGTATTTTTGGCCCACAACAGGGAGGTTAGGAAGTCCCTGCCGAACCCCAATGATGTGGCTCGATTCACTGAAAGGAGTTCAGGAAGGTTGAACGTGTATCCTCATGGGTGTTTTGGCTTTATGTGGTGAGTGGAACTTTTCAGTTCCAAACAGTTCGAGTACGTGACGTTGGTTGGTGTTTCAGACACGCGTCTTTTTTTAAATTGAATGGGGACGTTTTGTTCTACTTTGTTCGAACAAATTTGCGGCATCTAAACCCAGGTTCTCGGTACTTTGCGACATGCGTCACATCCAGGGCTGTGCATCGCAACGTGCACTGTGCAGGCGAAGGAGGACGAACTGGCGCTTCTTGTGTGAAACCAGCCTGCGACGTGGTGTTGATGGACACAGCGCTTCAGCTACTGTGGTGTGAACCTGTCTTTTTCGTCCCCTTCCAGCCGTGAGGCCTCCAGTTGGTCTGCCGCACAGAACGACGCAGCACGTGGCGCCCCCGACGTGCACGGCTCTTTTTCCAGCCCACGTTAAACGTGGGGCGTGTCCCAATTGGCCCCGACGCTTCGCTTCACTCGGCGATGAGTCTAATGAGCGCGGAGCATGTAAGCATTGAGGGGAGGGGAGCAGCCGGGGTGCAGACGCAAACATTTCAATTGGCTCCATCATTTTCGCAGAATCTCGTTCATGGAACCGACTGGAAATTGTGCAGCAGGAGAATTGGTCTGGACTGGTCCAGTTTTGGTGAGGAAAAACAGATGCCAAAAAAGTACCGGTACGAAGGGACAACCTTTTGCGGGTTCCGATGAGTGAACAAAATCATCAGCGGCGCAAACTTTGGCTTTGGCGGTGGGTTGCGAGGGGGACGCTGAGGGCCCTGAGGATTCCCCTTGTGGAGACCTCTTGTGCAGTTGTTGGTGGGTTCCCCGGAAGAATAGCGTTGCTGCGGTTCGTTATGTTCACAAATACTGCCCCGAACATGTGCTTCAGCAGATCCAGAGCGTTCACGGTCCTTGGTGTCGAGACTCCGGCAACCAACAGCGCAAGGAACAAACTTGGTCAGTGCTGCGCGTCGCCCTGCTGGTTCTTGCATCCACTCTGGACCATTGGTCCTTGATCCTGAATTCACTCTCAGGTCAGGAGGCGGGAGTGTGAATACAGGGCACAGACCTGTCCGGCTTCCGGCTGAGGTATTGGTCCAGAATCTGGATCTGCTCCAGGCGGACCCACTTCGTGACTCCTAAATCCAACCCAGGTCAGGGGCCAGGAACCCGAATCTTGCGTCTCAGGTCAGAGCGTGTTTGTGTGAATCCTGGATTCCTCGCAGGTCAGGGGCTGGAGTCTGGATTTTGAAACCAAGCCAGGTCAGTGGGCGGGGATGTGGATCCTGGACCCACCTCAGGTCTGTAGCTCCGATCCTGAATCCACTCTCGAATCAAGGGCCAAAAGTCTGGATTCGGGATCCGCCTGCAGGGCGGTGTCTCGATCCAGATTTTGTTCTCAGAGCTTCATCAGTCGGCGCTGAGCGGAGATCGAGAAGACCAATCTCCGACGAGGCGCACCTGGGTCTGACTGCTGCGCCCCGGGTGCAGCGCCGTCCCGACAGCGGGAACCAGGCGGCGGGATGACAACGCTGTCCTCGCAGTGCGGACGAGGCAGTGCCGTCCTCGGCATGCAACAGGTCTACCAAAATGCGTTGAAGAGAAATCTGTCATTCAAATCTGGGTCTTGTCCCGCTCCCTCTTCGCTGATGAGTCTGTGCTGTGAAACTGCGGTGTCCGATTTGGTTTGTGTGCGTGCGTCATCACGTCATCTTGGTGCGTCCATGTGCCATTGAGACCGGAAACACGTCAGTTGACTTCTGTCAAGTCAATGGCACTGCGCCAGAGATAACAAAGCAGTCCAATTGTCAAGGACGCATGACGCTCCTGCACTGTGTGACGCAACGCCTGGGAAACACTCAAACATGACGCAGAGCCCGTGATGCGTGGCGCGTTCAGTGTGAATTGCCCCGAACAAACAGGTCGCTTTGGTAATTTCAGGACAAAGGGGATGTATTCACACAAAATAGTTCAGCCATTCTTCTCTCGGCAGACAGAACACGGCATGGAAAGCTGAGATACATAAAGAACGAATTTGTTTGCGATTCCACGCTACGCAGCCTGGGTCTTTGATCTCTATGGGGAGGTTCAGGCCGGGTTCACGCTGGATGCGGCAGGGGTGAGTCACGTCGTACTGCGTCGTCTTAGCACTGACTTGTGCACGGACTTGTCTTGGTCTGTAAGAGTTGCACCGCAAGGAGGAAGCAAGGCCAAAGCGTGGTGCCAGGAGACAAAGCATCCGCAGCCAGCCCTGCAGCTACTGGCAAAGTTTTCGCAGCATTCCTGTTTGAGCTGGAGACACCTTTCTCTCGCCAGCAAGAAAGAGCCAGATGAAACTCGCTGGGCGTCTCAAAAACCGTGAGCCATGAAACAGGCCCAGGACACGTTTGATGCGAGTACGTTTCGCTCTCACCTTCTGCGGGTTGACGCTTCGAAAGCGAAGGCGGTTCTCAATGGAGTTGACAGTGCACGTTACACGTGCAAACTCGCTTCCGCTGCAAGCTTGGAAAGACGAAACGAAGATGAGAGAAACTTTGATGGATTTTCACTCGTTTTTAATCTTCTGATGAAAGAGAAATACACAGAATGGTGTGTGCGTGAATTCGTGAATGCGTCGTTAACATGTTGGGAAACAATTTTGTTTTGTGCGAGAATGTGCAAAAGAGCGCAGGTTCTGTGTATGTGTGTGTATGTGTATGTGTGTAAAAGTAGCGTGAATGCACCAAACACAGAAAACGTGCGCCTGCGTGCGTGTGTATGTGCCTGGGTATGTCAGTGTGCGTGCACACCTGTTCTCTTGTTTGGCGAACCAAGGAGGAATAATTTTCAGAATGTGTGTGTGCATTTTTGTGCGTGCGTTTTGCAACAGGGGTGCACACAGCGGGATCCAGGGCCCGAGTTCTGTGTGACTCCGTGAGCCCGTCTTTTCCACTGCCGGTGCAAAATAGTTCTGTCTTTGATCTGAAGCCTGAACAAAAGCCTGGAATCTGCCCTGGGGGTGCAGGCTGAGGTGGTTGCAACACGCGGGACTTGTGAGCTCGAAAATAAAAGAAAACGTACACACAGGCTCTGTATGTATTTTTGTTTTTGTGCGTGTGTATTGCGTGCGTGATGCAGGATGATACAAACTGCAGAACGTTGCAGTAATAAGCAATTAATGCAGTAGTAAAGATTACATTTCCATTTTTACAGACCGCGCTTCCGTACACCGGTCTCCAAGGGTCGTCCTGGGCCCTGGATCCGCCTGTCTGCGCCCCAGGGTCCCAGAAGCCCTCAGTTGGAGGATTCAGGGGGCTTTTGTTTGGCCCAGCGGGATGGAACCAGATCGAGAGGGTCCTGGCGGCCAAGGATCCAACGGATCCAGGATTGGGAACAAGGGAATCAGCCTTGGATCAGACTTGGATCTGACCGTGAACGGGGGAGGAGTGAAGATCCAGCAACAACAAGTTGTTTTGGTCAAAGCAGAACGGAGACAAACAGGTTGAAAATGTATTCAGTCCCTCGTCACTCGGATGGTTGGTTAGGTGTGGTGCTCGTTCTCTCTCTCTCTCTCTCTCTCTCTGTTTGTCTCTCTCTGTTGGGATGGGGTGGGGGAAGGCGGAAGGGCCTCTCTCGACCGAATCCAGGGTTCCCCTGGGACACGCGGAGGTGGCGCGGTGTTTCCATAATGTACATAAAAACATTCAAATGAGTATCTTCCGACAAAAAATCAAGTTTCTTTTGGGTCTGGTTCACACAGAACACGACGCGCATCGTGTCCCTGTAAGGGACGTAAAATGAAAAGGCAGGACGCATCCAATGTGAACCTGGCCGTTGCACTTCTTCCCTCGTGACGCTTGGAACAAAGCGACGACGCGCTGAATCCAAACAGCGACGCTTCAAGGCCACTGCAAGATTCGCACGCTCGCCGCGTTCGCTGCTTGGTTTCCCATTTCCTTTGTACTTTTCGCCAGCTCTCGCCAAGTACCAAAAGGACACAAACAGCACTGCGTTTGGGTGACCTGCGCGCACTCCGCTCCAGGCGGCGTCATTGGACGGCGTCTTTGCGCCTGCGCACCAAACTGGCGTTCCGACGCCAGCGCCGCGTGGTGACTCAGCGCACTGGGCATTGGCGTCCATTTGAGCAGCATTCTTGGAGGTTTGTGTGTTTGTGTTATGGTTGTTCTGTTGATTTCTTTCTCAAGGACTGCGCACTGTGACTGCGTCATAACCTTCTTGCACCAAGTGGTTAAATCCTTCTGGCTGGCGTTAAAGTGGACGTCTTTTTGGCGCCATGATCGCAGAGTGACTGCGTCTCTTTGGGCGGTGTAAAATTCTGCGTCCAGCAATGGCGTTTTCCGTTTCCATTGCCTTGTGGAGTTTCGACGGTGGTGAAAGTGGCGATGGACAAAGGGATAAAAAGACCCGTCACTAACAGTGGCGTCTTGACGCCTGTGTCTCTACGTGGCGCCTCGACGCCGGCGCACCTTACGTGGCGTTGTAGGCCGGGATCTGCGCAAACATGGACGTGAGGGCAGCGATGGACGAGAGAAGGAAGATCCAGAAGCAGAGGCGGTCCACCACCTTGGCGAGCGCCTGCCACTCCGCAGACGCCTTCTCCTGGACGTCGACGTCCGGCGGGCGGAACGACGCCGACGTGCTACGTGTACGTGAGACGCCGAGGCCACGTGTCACAGAGTTACATCGCCGCGTCCCAGTGAGCGTCTCTATCTCGCTGTGATTGGACAGCTGGTCGATCTCGATGGCGTCGTGCGGGTGCAACGTGGCGTCGTGATCGGCGTCAAAATGACGTCGCGACGCACCCACGTGTAACGGCGCGTGGAGCTTCGACTCGAGGATGTGGTTCTCGGTGGCACTGACGCGCGATGCGAGCGACGCCTGGCGGCGGCGTCTCTGTGACGTGACGCCTGCGCGGTGCAGCAGCGTCTTGCGCACGCACAGCGGGACGCGGTTGCCCGAATCTTTGCGCAGATAGATGTTGGTGACGATGACGGCCATAACGAGTGAGATGGAGACCATCAACATCGTGGTGCCGAACAGCACACCTGGAGAGATCGTTTGTGAGCAGTGAGTTAGTTTCAACAGAACAAACTGAACTGAGTGAGGAAGAAACACACATCGTCGTCTGAAGCAACAGCACTGTGTGACTGACGAGTTGGTGCATGTGAGTGTCTAGTTGAACGAGTATCCAGGTAGTGCTGAGCAACGCGTACTCACCTAGGGCGGGTATGGCGTCGGGCGTGGGCGGCAGCGTCTCCCCGACGATCAGCAGGAAAACGACGAGCGCCAGGAGGATGGTGATCTCGAGGTTGACCTTCTCTCCGCTCTCCACGGGAAGGAAGAATCCGAGGAACGAGACGCCGTAGATGAGGAGGCACGGGAAGATGAGGTTGATGATGTAGAACAGGGACCTGCGAACAAGAAACAATAGAGATGCAGAGCGAGCGAGCGAGCGTGCAAGAGAGAGAGAGAGAGAGAGAGAGAGAGAGAGAGAGAGAGAGAGAGAGAGAGAGAGAGAGAGAGAGAGAGAGAGAGAGAGAGAGAGAGAGAGAGAGAGAG
>JAAUXT010139468.1_pt1 | contig 12068 bp, 13 predicted proteins | sample 7278171 | NCBI WGS metagenome assembly JAAUXT01 (sample SAMN14350112, study PRJNA611818) | marine sediment metagenome | isolation source: surface marine sediment (1.8m) | place: French Polynesia: Moorea | collected 2018-08
ATTTTGACTTTTTTTATTTCTTGACAAATTTCAACTTTGGTTCTGATTCTTCTTGGAGGGTATGAATAATGCAATATTTGAGAGATGTATTGGAGATGTCATGTGGAACAATGGCTATTATGCAAATGAGGCTGCAGCAGGATAGTTCGAAGCAGGATAGTTCGAATCACCGCGGACGTCGTCAGGCGCCATTTTTTTCATCATTGCCCTTTTGGTCTGGTCACTCTCCGGAACCCATCATGTACCCCTCGTACTCGTATCAGAAGACAGAACTTTGTTACGCATCATCACTGTACCCGCGTCATCTGTGAGGGTCTGCAGTACGCATCACCCCAAATCTGTCCAGAAAGGATTCAGTTTGCTATGGTGTCTTTTGTGTGTCGCCAGTGAAACATCAAATGTGTTTTCGTTTTGTGGACGAGCAAGATGCAGGACCATGCATCCTTCATCTGGATTGCTCCTCTCTCCCCAGGTCCACCCCCTCCCAAATCCCCGGATTTCTTGTTCAATACAGCATTCAAGACAGCACACTCCAGGTCTGTGCAATTATTTTTTCCAAAAAAGTATTCGTCGGATTGAAGGACTGACGCTGTCAAGAACAAACACTCAAGAAAAGGCAACGGATCAGTCTTCAGCAATTTAGGTCAAACATTGGAGAATTATCTTCCTCACAATCACAATTTGATCTGCTCATGACCAATGAGTCGGGCTATTTCAGGCCAGATACACCACAGGCCCAAGTTGGCCCAGGCTACTTGTCACCAGGGTAAGTCCAAGAAAGTTTGCCACCAATGACAAGGGCTGGCGTGTTTTGAAACCCTGACCAGGCTGCTCGACCCGCGTCTCCTGAATATCCCTATCCATCTGCCCCCTGGATCTGCCCCTGCACCCCGGCCCCTGGATCCGCGCGGGGCGCCCTCTTGCCCCCTTTCACACCCCTCGTAGACCCAGTGGCGCCCAGAACACAATTGCGCATTGTGTCCACGACAGGAGAGAAGCTCAGAAAACAAGTCAGGACGCTCTGAGAACGCGCGCTGAAGGAAGGGTCAATTTGACGTCAACTCACCGTCAGTTCTGCTGTTGAGCTCAATCTTTATCATTTGAAATCTGGCAGGGAAAAATACATTCTCTTTGTCTTGTTTGTCAGAGGCAATTTTTTGTTTTTGATCTGGCGGCTTGGTTCCCTGTCTTCCCTTCAGCAGCCCACCGCTGCCGCGAAATCGCATCAAATTTTCAAGCCAATCACAAACTTCTGAACTTCTGACATGCGCCAAACTGACGTCTATTTGGAAAACATACCACAGGTTATTGTTGAGAGTGCGCGGACTTCTAGGAGCCAGTAGAACACGGTGTCGCCCCCGGGGTGCTCAGTGCGCACCGTACAGGCGCGAGGCGTACGAGTACATGAGAAAGAGAGAAAGGTCGGACGCCCTCCGGCCTGTTTTACAGTGCGCGTTGTCGGTGAGAGGCGTCTCTCTGGACTCAAGTCCGTGAGCAGCGTCGACGTCGCTCAGGTCGCAAAGGCGAACAACAGCGACGCATTGCGTGGCGTCCCCAGCCACGAGTGATGCATCCAGGGTGAAGTGAACCTTGCTTATTATGGTCTTGAAATGTGATTCTCATTGGTCTTTACAACAACAAATTGTGCATTTGAGAAACAAACGAAGACATACATGTACTTTGGAAAAGACGTGTCTGAGTTTTTTTGCAAGACGAAATTGCTTTCAAATGGCGAAACTTCTTGAGGCAAAGAAGTCTTTGACTTCACGCAAACAAAAATCCCCCTCAACAAAAAGAGCAAGTCTGGGTTGGCTTGTTGCAATTTGGAGCTCAGAATTACCCCTTTCCTGTCAAAATATCCGTGAGAAGAAGACAGACAACTTGTTGCGTCTGTGTGTGAAATTAAACGAGAAGTTCCGCTTTGGTCAGGTTCACACGGGATGCGGCGTGCCTTGAGTTCCCTGTACAATTGAACAGTGAGTCGCACGTCGCATACAGTGTGAACTTGACACATCCAATATGACTCTGATTTTGCGGATCCAGGGGCCTGTCACGGGCTTTCCTCCCTGAGCCCCGAAAAAAATTGTCTGTGTCCACATTTTGCATCGCAAGTGCAAAATAATCAGGTTGAAGTTTGCCCCCACCCTCCCTCAGAAGTTTGGTCCCCTCTGGCTTCACCCTGGATCGGCTGGAGAACTCTTCACGCAGCGTTCACTTCTCGTCGCCACGTCGCGCCACCGACTCGACTCGTGCCCCCCGCTGCGCTGGCGACAACTTCAATTCGACGCTCACTCCCCCAGAAAGCAACATCACTCACGGCCTTCTCTCGGCTTTCAAATGGACAATTCTCTCCTCAATACCACTCCAAAAAGATGACTTTTGCATTTGAGTGCACTTGAAGTGGCATGAGAAATTTGGTGCGTGTGAACCAGATTTTTCTGGCAAAAGTGACGCCAAAATTACACTTGAAATTTGTCCGTTTTTTGGAGTGCGCCAGTCGCCCGCTGACCCGGCGACGCGTTCAGTTCGGCGCTGAGATACGCGACGCCAAACGCTGCGTGCGTGTCGACACACCACCGTGAGAAGCGAAAACACTGACAATTCTCCATTACTGGCGAAATTTAGTTTTCTTGAATTCAAATGCTTGAATGCGCAGTGCAGACACAATGTTTTTCTTCACTGCAAAGCGTACGGTACATGTCCGGTAAAGGAATCAATTTCAATTCAAAACTTTTGATTTTCTGCCTTCATCGCGAAAAGAAAAGTGAGAAAAAACAGTTCCATTTACATCCTGTATGTGATTTATTTTATGTACAATTTACAGGCAACGAGTGTCGTTTTTTACCCAGATATCACAGCCAACAAAAACACGTGTAAATTTGTACATCATCAATTTCAACGTTACTCTGTCAACGAACCAAATGTTCCTCTGCGTGGGTTTTAAAATATTTCTGGAGAGAGACTTGCGTACATGTACAAGTTTCAAAAGGACAACGTAGCAAACAGGTTTCAGCGGAACTGATTCGTCTATTTTGCACAATTATCAAGTCTGCACGAAATTTCGCGAAATATACACGTCGAGCTCTCTTCCTTCGACCTTAAATCTCCCGAACATGTTGAAAACGTCTGCAGGTGTCTGACGTCTGTCCGACTAGCGCTGTCGGATCAGAGTGGTCAGATTTATTCGAAAATGTTGCCGCTGACAAGGAGACAAAAACAGCATTTTCTTCTGTCCCCAGAAGAGACATTTTAACGAAAATCGTCCCCGTCTTGAGGTGAAACTGGATCCCCCCGAGTTGCGGCAGAAACAACACTTTGCTCGGAGGCGCTTGTCGTCGCCGCGAAGCGACGCACGCACTGTCAATCCGGGAGGGTTTCTCGCCTTTTCACAAATAAAATGTTCGGCAAACTTTGCAAAGTCTCTCAGGCGCCAGAAAATGCAGCTGTGAAAACTACACTCTCCCAAGGACACTGTGCTTGAAGCATTTCTCGTTTCTGAAGCGCAAAATGGACGCGATTTTCGTTCCTCGCCGACGCTGATGTTTCCGCAGTGTCAGGATTTTTGTATTGAAATTTACAGCTCGTGCCAAATAGTGATCGCATTTTCCCACAGTTTTTGCGGAATTTCAGCCACGTACGAAGAGAAGCAGCGGCGCGGTAGCTCAACGCGTACTTTGCATGGGGACGGAACGCCGTTGAATTGTCTCGTCCGTCGACCAGGCTTGTCGGGGACAATGATCATGTAAAATTGACCGAGATGGGAGAGCCAAGTGTGGCTTCGCATGCATGCCCCTCCGAACATTTTGCTTTTGACCAAGCAACTGCCAATTCGCAGAGCTCCAATTGCGTCCTCAATTTTTCCCACATGTTGTGGTTTGCACAGCTTCACAAACAAGGAACTCGTAAATATTTTCGTGCACATCCATAATACTGATTGAGTTGTGAGGTACAAGAAGTACACGTGTTGAGTACGACGTTCGTCACGTCGTTTGTGACGCAAACGTCTCTCACGCGTGAGTCTTTCAGCGCGTCTTACACGTGCGATCAAGAACAGAAACATTTCACTCAACATATGCACAGAAATTCATACTTACACAAAACTCATTGTGATCCTATGTACAGGAAAAATTGAAGACTTCTTCTCAAAGGGGTGCGGCACTTTCCTCTCGCCATAAGCGACAAAACAAAATTATCTGTCACCCGCAAATGCAGTCAGATTTGTCATTGTTTCTTCCCATTGCGGGTTTCTGGAGAAAACCACGTGCGTGCGACTTTTCACACAGTCATCAGTTTGATTTCAAAACGAGGCACGCGCGACCGTCTCCTTCTCAACACGCGCACGCGCACTCGGTGATGATGGAGTACTGGATCTGGATCCACTTGCACGCCTGTTTCCGCTTGCAGTGCCAGTAGAGGACACTGAGGCTTGTGGAGCGTGCCGGCTGACACGTCATCCCGGGCGGGATCGAGCAGGAGCGTCCCTGGTAACACGTCCCTTCCTTCAGCCACCGCGGCCACACGTTCACCCCCATGTCCTTCCACTGATACTGCACGGGACAGTAACTGTAGGCGCTGAGGAACCGTAGGACGCGCTTTTTAGTCCGCTCGCCCCGGATCTTGAGTTTCTTGACGCGTCCAGGGATGCGCACTGTCAGGGACTTGAGTTCAGCGTCCATGTCCCGGATGGGGAACCCCTTGTGTCCCGGGGAGTAATCCAGGGTTCCGTTGGGGCGAATCTGGAGTTCCCTTGGCTCCGTCACGGACATGTAGTCCGCATTGAATCCGTCTCCCAGGATTTTTTTCAGTTTCTTAGTGTCCAGTTCCACGCGGGGCGGGATGGTGTTTTGGTCCAGCAGGAAGTGAAGGGGATCCAGCGGAAGTTGATCTGAAGGCGCGGGACGCATGCGCGGCGGATCCCACCGGGTCCCCGGTTCGTTCCCGGGGTTCAGCACCTCATCCGGGTGCCACACTCTCCCCGCGGGAGTGTTCCTGCCCCGGCCCCGTCCTCTGCCCCTCCGCCGGCTCTGGGAGGGTTTCCGCGGCTTATGCACCTCTGGGTAGGCGTCAATGTCCACTGGTGGGTACTCACTCCCTCGGGAAGACGGCGAATTTGCAGCGCCGTACCCTCTCTGGGTATCGGGATACCCGACTCTCTGCGAGGTGGTCTCTGCAGACCAGTTATACCCCTGGCCCCTGGATCTTCCCCTCGGGGAGGGGTACTCGCCCCCTGGTGAGTTGGGGTGTCGCTGCACAAACACGTCCTCTGACTCCAGGGCGTCCAGCGCCATCTTCGCCATGGATCTGCTGGGTTTGTACGGAAGCGGATTCTGCTTGGAGACCTGGATCATCAACATGGCGACCTGGACCCACAGCACCGTTGCTAGGCGACGCACACCGGAAGTCTTCATGCTGTCCGACGGAAGATCAGCGGTCTGAACTCGGTCTTCTCGTCATTGGTTCTGAAACGACACAAATGAAGAGTAAACAAGAATGCTACGCATAAAAAGCGTGTGGTCACATAAACGTTTGTTGTTCATAAATGCCTGCCTGATCATTTAAAAAACAAGTTGTGAGAAGCAAGATATTACCATTTGGAAAAAATTTTCCTAGACCCACTTTTCAGCCAAAGTGGGTCTAATGGGGGGTTGGACCCACTTTGGGAAAAATGGCCAGAAATGATCAGTGATGCTCACTGACCATTTTTCCAAAAAGTGGGTCCAACCCCCCCCCCCACTGGTTAGACCCACTTTACACACATGGATGGACAGACGGACATACAGATTGATGGTGATTACATTAAGCGTGTGGTATATGGCCCTTCAGGCAACCACATGCTTAAAAAAAAATTTTTTTTTTGAAAATCCGAAGTCAAAGTGGGTCTAACCCCAGACCCATCCACAGGGGGGTGGTGGACCCACTTTGGGAAAAATGGCCAGAAATGATCAGTGATGCTCACTGACCATTTTTCCAAAAGTGGGTCCAACCCCCCCCCGTAGACCCACTTTACACACATGGACGGACACACATACAGACTGATGGTGATTACATTAAACGTGTGGTAACACCCTTCGGGACCACACGCTTAAAAACGCATCCAGTTTGTGCTGCTTTCATGCCAAACTTCGGGCTGCATGGCCTCATCCGTGCGCATGTTCTTGGTGCTGTCTCGCCAAGTGAACACAACACCTGTTGACCTGCACGAAAACAGTGCAAAACACATTCCGTTTCAAAACCGAAGACGCACAGAAAAAGGGGAGATTTCAATTTTGGTTGCAGGACAAGACGAAAAGAATCCTGCAGCTTGTTTCTCGAGCGCTTTTTACGCAGTGAGTAAAAATCTCCCGTCCCATCCAACGGCGCGATTTCTACGACCTTCGAAGATGCCTCCTGGAACACACACGCTCGTACACACGTACACACACACACACACACACACACAAACACACACACACACACACACACACACACACACACACACACACACACACACACACACACACACGTGCCTACCTTTTCACACTCACACAGGCTCGTGAAAATTCCAACGGTCGAAACAACCGACTCACCAAGTTTTGCGAAGTCGTTTCTGCGGTTCATGTACCCGATGCCGAGAACCAAATGAGCTGAACATTGTGTTTTCTTCCCCGTCAAATGAGTAAATTAGTTGTGTCAACATGAGTCCCGTGTCACACATGGGATCAACGGGTGATCCCCGTTCTCAACAGTGTGGACGCTGCGTCACAATGAAGCGACGCACAACACGACGTTGCGTCCGCCCCATCAGCCAATCCCCTCTCGCGCGATGAGCCCTGTCACCCAAATTGGCTTACGAGACTTAAAATTGCAATTAAAAAGGCCTCAACACTGTTGTGTTGATTTTGCTCAAACACTTTAGGTGTGCAAAACCAGGAGAAAGTTCTCGTCGAGTTGTCTGGGCAAGCAAAACTTTCCAAACTGGCGACAAACCAAGACCCACACTCAGACCTTCTGTTTCTATCCAGTGATTTTGCAACTTGCGGGGAGGGGTGCGCAATTTATTTTTCGCAAAAGAACGCCCGTCGCACTCCAAGTTTGTCCCTCCCAACCCAAGTCGAAGCAACAGGCTTCTTTCTTCGGTCCAAAAGAACAGAACAACCGAAAACTTACTCATCAATTCTCTCGTACGAAGACCTCCCGCTGCAAACTTTGCATTCCATGAATTCTGTGACATTCCGACTCAAAGTCCAGAAACTGCCTCACTATGACTTTCAGTATCAAGTGAAGTCAATTGTACGAGATTCGTCCGTGCATTCACAACTCGGAGATGCTCCACATATATATATCCACCAAACCTTCCGTCCACCGAAGTCACAGCGATTCCAGAGATCTTGACGTGTTTGACCTGATCAGCGAACTCGTGGAGCTGAGTGCAGCGAGGTCCCACAAAACCGATGCTCCTCCTGACTACAGCTCTTGCCCACACACTACGCATTTGGTTTCGGTCCCGAATCACACTGGATGCGTTGGGTGTTCGGGTCCCCGCACGCAGATAGGATGGACGCACGTGCGTACCTCTCGCTGACCTCCCTGTTGTGTCAATGCTCTGGCGTCTCAATGCGAAGTTCCCACCAGACTCTCAGAAAGCAACAGCTTCTGCAGGAGACGGAGTCATTTACGAGTACTCGTACACTGCCGGGTACTCGCAAACTTGTGTGTTCGCACGCGAGATTTGCAGACGGGCTCTTTCAGACGGAGGGCAAAGAAACTTCCGGTGCTCGTCCAACCAAAATGCAGTCAAATCGTCCTCGTGGTCAGACAACTTCGTCTGTTGCTTGTGAAGTTTCCGGATTTCAGATGAAGGCTCTACGTATCAAGAGTCGGGGGGTGCAACTCCGCTGTGGAGGCAATTATATAGATTGGCCAAGACGACAGCAGATTCACACACACACACACACACACACACACACACACACACACACACACACACTGGTGAAGTTCCGTCACACCGAGCGAACAGAGTTCGAGATAATTCGGCTCGTGCACCAGTTCGGAAAGGACAAGCTCCACAGGCGGAACCGCTTCTCGGGTGCGCCCGCTCAGTACGCAGGGGTCAGATCCAAAAACTGGGGTCAGGTCCGACCACGACGTGCAGAGAGGTCAATCGTGAACATGACCGCTCGTCTCAATGGGTGTGTCGTGGACTCTGGTGCACGCGGCAGAGAAGCCCCCGAAGCGCCTGACACTCTTTTCTTATCTCGCAGAAAACGTGAGGACTTATTCTTGCGGCTCCAGGAGGCCGAGGTCCCCATCCTCCCCCCACCCCACCCCACACAAATTCGCCCTCCCAATTTGGGCCGCAGGCGCATAGTGTTTTTGGTCAAAGTTTCCAACGTTTACGCTGACCCCTCAAAAAAAAAGGGTTGCCAGCCCCTTCCCCCCACCTTCACATGACCCTGGCTCCGCCCTTGACACTTCTTCACCTGGAAAAGGAATGACGCGAGTTCGCGGAGCCCGCGGTGAAAATGCTCAGCATGCGCACCGCGCGCTTTGATCGGGTCGGGTCCCACATTCAGCAACACGGACACGAGCGGCGCTGGCGCCTCCGAACAAACACGGAAGAGACTCCGCGCCGACAACGAGTTCATTGACTGGTGACTGGAGGGTGTGTGTGTGTGTGGGGGGGGGTAACCTGCGGAGAAATGTTCAGGTGCGATACTTGTGATACTTGTGAGTTCAAATGCAGGAGACATCCACATTGAGAGTGAACACGTCACTGACGAGTTTTGATTCCAGTTGCACCGACCCTCGCGTGGTCGCGATTCCACTGCGAAACAAAAGAAACAGCGTCACAAGAAGAGGCTGCCACACAAACCCGGACCGCGCGTTGATCAAAACTCAGCGGGTGAAAAACAACAAACTGTGAGACATTCTGATGTCTCCGAATGCTGGAACCCTGTTTTCGTCTCTGAACGCGCACTTGCTTTGCATCGGGGCTGCAATTCTCACCGCAAATCTCACCGCTCGTATGGACACAAAACTCCAGGCTTGAATCACAGGAGGCCAACTGAAGACTTTCCCAAGATTTTCCCAGGTTGATCACCACACTACTGTAGTTTTCAAATCTTGATTCCACATTCCGCCCCTTGTGGCACTGGCAAGACCTCGCGCTTTGAAAAAGCCTGGCACCCTGGCTGCACCTCGCGTCCTGCATGGGTGCCCGGACACACCCAACACACCCTGGCTCTGCCCCACACCTGGCTCCACCGCCCCTCACCCCGGCTCCACCGCCCCTCACCCCGGGTCCACCCTGCACCCCGGATCCGCCCCTCCGGAGTCCGCGGGTTATCTGCGCTCCCGGGGTGTGAACCAACAAACAGTATCAAGAGGCGCCCACCCCGCGAGGCGCGGCCCCCGGAGCCGCATTCCGACGCGTCACTCAATCCGCTCAGGAATCCATCTCCAAGCGTGGTGCCGCCGCAGTGTGTGTGTGTGTGTGTGTGTGTGTGTGTGTGTGTGTGTGTGCAGAAACGAGTCTAATAGCTGGCGTTGGACGTTTGGGTCGCCGCCCCGTCCCTTGAGAAATTGAAGGACAGGTTTTGTGTGTGTGTGTGTGTGTGTGTGTGTGTGTGTGTGTGTGTGTGTGTGTGTGTGTGTGTGCATTCCAGGGTGTCACTTTGCAGGACCTTCGCAGATGCAGTGAGTCTTTGCTCGTTCCATCATACGGCTCTGAACACCCAGCCAAAGACAATTTTGTTTACGATTGAATTCGTCTTCGCACAACACTGCATGAACAGCACACAAAGAGAAAAATCACTGTTGAACTTCAATGTTCAGCTGGTGCTGAGAAAAAACATTTTGTGAAGCAAAAAATCGTTGTCCTCAAATCTTGTCAATTTTGTGTTCAATTTCTCAAACATTTTTTGCGTTTCTTCTGGTTCAAACGCAGAAACACCATGTTGATTTCCGGTTTGCGCGTTGGTACTCGTAGAAAACTCCAAGACGAGTTTTCAAAGAAAGTACTCGAAACAAAAGATCTTTTCAGAAGAAGAAAAAGAGGCGAAAAGCCCAAGAAAAACGATTTCCTGGACTGAGATTGAGTTTTGTATACGCACCGCTGATAAAAGTGTCTCCGAGTCTTCTGATAAGTCCAAGCTTGCTTTCACATGCCGCTCTTTCTGAGTCCAGCGCAACATGCACCAGTCTCCGCTCTGTCGACTCGAGTCAACTTATCCTTGTCCAATAGACGAGCCGAATATCCGCCCGGGAACGCAATACTCAGTGCGACGTAACGTTATCACACCGACGCGACGTTCATATCCAGTTTGACGTAACGTAATCTTCCCACGGCGCGACGTTATCAAAGAAACGCAACGTCGCGCTGCACACGACGTAACGTAATCGACAAACGGCGTCCCTGTATGTTTTCAGTATCCGCCAATGTAAAGTTATCTGTTTATCAAGACGTCTCAAAATTGTTATTTTCGCAACCGCAAATTTGTTTGTCGGCCTCACTTGAGCCCTCAAAGAGCACGAGTGGTTACTGTGAGCAAATCTCCGAAAAGGCTCCGACCGCAAATGAACGCCAGCCTCCCCCTTCGGAGTTAGAAAGGCAATTGTGGCTGAATGAACACAGATCGCGTGTTTTCAAGACTGCAGCGCCGTCCTTGCAGTGGTGCGACAAAATGTAGCGAATGAGGCTGTGGCACGTGGCGCACAAAGCTCCAAAGCCACTGCGATGACACGATGACACGAAGGAGGCGTTTGTCGTCGCAGTGATTTGCAGGTCCATTCGCTCAACGCCAAACCCGGATCAAGCTCTCCGCCTCATGCTGCGAGGACGCCGCCGCACCCCGACTCGAAGCGCCGAGCTCAGTGTTGTGGTTGAGGCGATGAAGACCTCTGCGTGCGCTGCAGGGTTGAGAGGCGATCGCGCCGGAGTGACACCTCGACCCGCAGCTCGGCGGGCGCGACACCGTGCCGAGTCCGTATGCCTCCTGACGAAGCCACGAGTTCTGCCTTCCGACCTCTCTCTCTCTCTCTCTCTCTCTCTCTCTCTCTCTCTCTCTCTCTCTCTATTTGTCTCTCTTCTCCCTGTCTCTCTCCATCCTTCTCTCTCTCCCTCTCTCTTGCTCACTCTCTCCCCCAGCCCCTATTTGTCTCTCTTCTCACTGTCTCTCTCCATCCTCCTCTCTCTCCCTCTCTCTTGCTCGCTCTCTCTCTCTCCCAGCCCCTATTTGTCTCTCTTCTCACTGTCTCCACTCTCCTTCCGTCTCTCTCTTACTCTCTCTCTGTCTCTCTCTCTCTCTCGCTCTCTTTCTGTGCGCTGTCTGGCACGGTTGTTCTGAGGGCTCAGACCTCTCTTCATCTCTTTTGGGGCATCTACCTTCTCCAAAGAAAAACGACAATTCTCCCTACATTGTACGTGTACGTGTACCTGTGTGTGTGTGTGTGTGTGTGTGTGTGTGTGTGTGTGTGCGTGTGTGTATGTGTGCGTGTCATCGTGCATGTGTTCGTTTCTATGGTTGTTCATGCACACTGGTCAGTTGGTGTTTTCACGCCCGGCTCCTGGGTCGTCAGTGCGTGTTTGTGCGCGCCGGCACCCTGCTCGTTTAACCACGGGGTAATTTGTAGGAGGTGGCTCCTCTCCGCGCCACAGTGCCGCGCGCCGTGTCTCATCCGCACACATACTAATGATACTCCACCCTGAAAACTCGCGCAACTCGCACCGTGCAGGTTCGCGTCAAATGCGCTCGTTCTGTCTCAAAGTGCTCAAGTAAATGTGCAAGCATTTGCCTCATCCTGTGCCTCTTTGGGACTTGTTCCTGAACATGTTTCTTCTGTGCTGTTGGGGAGAAAAAAGAAGCACCACTCGCACACTTTCGCAAATAGGGTCAAACAGCAAAACTTTTTGTTCGCGTCTTAAAATGCCTGACTTTGTTCAGCAGTGCGGACGAGTTAATTCTCTGAAGTTTCTGTGAGTGTCTGTCTGTCTGTCTGTCTGTCTGTCTGTCTGTCTGTCTGTCTGTCTGTCTGTCTGTCTGTCTGTCTGCCTGCCTGTCTGTCTGTCTGTCTGTCTGTCTGTCTGTCTG
>JAAUXT010016866.1_pt1 | contig 12067 bp, 12 predicted proteins | sample 7278171 | NCBI WGS metagenome assembly JAAUXT01 (sample SAMN14350112, study PRJNA611818) | marine sediment metagenome | isolation source: surface marine sediment (1.8m) | place: French Polynesia: Moorea | collected 2018-08
GACGTTATCAGGTGTGAAGGATGGGACGTTATCAGGTGTGAAGGATGGGACGTTATCAGGTGTGAAGGATGGGACGTTATCAGGTGTGAAGGATGGGACGTTATCAGGTGTCGTATTGCCTGCTGTCTCTGACACTTCTGACGTTGGCTTTCAAACATTATTTGGCAGATCCACAAACCAAATTTTCACATGATGGAACTACAACACACAAAACGTGGCCAACCTCCAAGTTGGTTCACACAACCTCGACTTCTCGAAATGTGACTCGTGCTGGAACAGGTATTTGATTCTTCAGCCAAATCTGTACCATTTGTGCGCAAAACTGTCACCTGCAGGCCAGAGTGGTCCCATGTCCTGTGAAAAAAAAATTTCTGGTCTTTGGCCCTTTGTTTCTGTATTGTCGCAAAGGGTCTCCTCATTTTCATCACTCAACACTCAAGCAATGTGCCTTGATGGTAAATTTCGCACAAGCAGACCTGATGACCATTGGGAAAGATGGTCATTCCATTGGCTTCATTGTGGCTGGCCAACACAATATGTTCTTGCTTTTCTTGTCCTTCGTAACTATTTCTATTTTGCAGAGTTGTCCACAGGTATCTGGTTTGTGTCAGATGAAGGTTCAGATGAAGGTTCAGATGGCAACAGCTGTCAAAGCAGCTCAAGCCCTTGCAGACACCTGGAGACTGTTGTGGGGAGAGCTGAGGAGGGGTCTAACATCAGAGTCGTGTCCTCCTCCCTGTCATTTCAAACGCGTCACACTTCGAGGAGTCTTCCGTATATTTGCTGGAAGCGAAATCCCGAAACAAACGAGACTTGGCAGGGATTTTGCTTTCGAGAAACAACAAAGAGGCTGGCCTGTTGTGCACTGGAGAGCAGAATTTCCTTCTCTGTGCAGAGCAAAGATGGCCATGATATTTCACTGCACTGTGCAAGTTAGTTTGTTGCATTTTGCTAACTTTTACCCTTTTTTCTAGTTGTCCGTCAAATGAGTGAACCTTTTGCAGCGGACAAGTTGAATTGAACTGTTGAAACCAAAAGAACTGGTTCAACATCTCTTTTTGCAGAAACTTGTCTCAAATGGATATTTTCAAGAGAAAATTCTACACTGAACACCAGCCTGTCAACACACATTGCCAATCTGGTCTTTGATTTTGACGCTGAATTTACCTTGGAGACTCGAAGCTCCATTCTCACCTTCCAACACTGCACCTTTGAAAACACAACATTTCAAATAACCGTTAACATTCTGAAGGACTGGCCGTTTGCAGCAGCAAAAGTTTACATCCAGCAAAGTGTGTTTTCTTTGTCAACTCTGAAAATCAACTTGCACAAAGATTCGTTGACTTCACTGACCATTCAGGATTCCAGATTTCACAATGCATCAATTTTTTGCTTGGAGTCGCGAGGTGTGCTCTCATTCAGTCTTTACAATTGCTCATTCGCATCTGAAACAGTTAATACCCTCATTTCTCTCCACAATGTTGGGCACTTCAAAATATTTTCCTGCATATTCACAACAAAAATTAAAATTTGTCAGGAAGGATGTGCTATTTTTGTGAAAGGATACAACAGTCAGACCCTAGAAATTGATCTGTTGGGGTGGAGAAGGTGGGAATCAGCATTGATTGACATTGAGAACATGACATTCAAAGGACTTGCCAATTTGATAAGTGGTGAATTCATAAGCTTGAAAAACTTGGACTTGAGGTTGGAAAATTCTGCATTTGAAATTAGTGCGAAGAACACTGGGCAATCAACTGGAGGAATTCTCCATTATGATGGCAGCAGGTTTTATGGTAGAAACATTGTGTTGGATGCCACAAAACTAAATGCACAGGAAGTATCAGCATTGTCTATTTATGATTCCAGCACAATAGAAGTTCATGATGTGCACATTTATTGTTCACAAGAATCATTAGTCACTGAAATTACAAAACTCTCAAGTCATGTGGTCTCCTGTGTGCACATTTGCGAACCAAATCAATATTTGCTGCAGAGAGGACATGTCACTCTCAATGGAACTAAAGTAAAAGGAGAGTATCAAACATTGTCAAGGCACAAAAAGGACCCACAATGCTTAAATTGCCCAACGGGGGCCAACTGTGGTCAAGTGATCAAGGCCATGCCCAACTACTGGGGTTACCAGAGTCAGAGTGACAACATCACCAGGATTACCATGATTCGCTGCCCTGTTGGATACTGCTGCACTGGGAACAAATCATGCAATGGAATCAACTCTTGCAATGTTGGAAGGAAAGGAATCCTTTGTGCCTCGTGCAATGAGAACCTGACTGAATCTCTCTTCACCGCCGAGTGTGTCTCTGTGAAGTCAGGGTTCGCTCACTCGGACTGAGTGCGACTGGCAGATCGCAACACTGTGTACGCAGCCGGTTTTTTTCACGGAACAAGAGACATGTTGCGGTCAGATTCACGAGTCGATCGTCGAGATTGCGAAGCAATCGAGACATGCGACGAGTGTTTCTGAGCTCAACATGTCAAATGTTTTGTGAACCCGGCTGAGTACACAGTGTTGCGATCTGCCAGTCGCACGAAGCACCATGTGAGCGAACTCACGTCTGCAACGCGGTAATTTCAGTGAATGTTTTCAAGAATTTCACACAATGTCATTGCCAATATGAAGTTGCTTTTGGTAGTTCTTTGTGTCAGTTACTTTTTGGATGTGTTGCCATTTGCGTGCAAAATGGAACAGAGTGTCGAGGACAAGGCAACTTTGGACTACACTTATTACGATGCGATTGATCCGGGCGTCACGATTCTGGACCAAACACATTCGACTGTTGAGTTCGACCCAGATGGAGAGTAAGTGTCATTTGAATTCTCTCTTTTTACGAAGTTGTTCTTCATTGTGCAGACTACATGTTAGAAGCAAATCTTTGCATTTGGACTTGTAGAAATATTTTTGCAACACATGGAAACATGCGAAATGTACATTGTTTTGTCGCTTTCCGTTTCAGTGAGGGCGTCTTCATGTCAACTCAGAAGGCTGCGCAACATGACGATCTCAACCCGAGTGACTTGGACGACATCTTCAGCAACTTGACAAGATTTTTACAAGACTCTGACACCCCTGTGGTTGTGGTTGACAAGAAGAAGAACAACTCACGTTTCGTCAAGAACAGTGGAATTGTGCCTTATGCATCGTCAAGCGAAAGTTCAGACAGTGATGACTCTGTGGACGTTTTGAATGACAGCCCCCCAGACTCTCCTGTTTTCAAGTGTGTGCCAAAGGATACATCGTCGTCAGATTCAAGCAACACTTCACGCTTCAAGAGACCAACTTCCAAGGAAACACTACGTGAACTTGCGGGTAAGAGTTTCGCAAAATCGACCGATAGAAAAATCAATTGGGCCATGAATTTGTTCCATATGTGGCATGAAAATAGAATCAAAGAAGGCACAGGTTTCGGTGAGATTTCGTGGTGTGATGTTGACAAAGATGACTTGAATCCAGAAGTGTTGGCACATGTCCTTCCTACTTTCATCAACGAAATCAAAAGAGCTGATGGACAGGACTATCCCCCAAACACAGTATACTCCATCATTGTAATGATTCAACTCTTTTTCGAGAAGAAAGGAAAGACTTGGAAACTTCTGGATGGCAAGGACTTTGTGAGTGTGCGCAATACAGTTGATAACATCATGAAAGGTAGATCGATGGCAAGAATCGCGCAGAAAGTGAAAAGGTCCAAACCAATTTCAATTACCAATGAAGAAGAAATGTGGGATTTCGGTATATTGGGCAAGGAGTCAGCAGACAGTCTCCAGAACACTGTCATGTATCTCATTGGCTTAACATTTGCGCTCCGGGGAGGCAAAGAACATTGCGCACTCAGAAACCCATATTTCAATCCGCAGATCATGGTCAAAACAAGTGACAAGTCGGGCATGAAGTACTTGCTTTACACAGAAGATGTTGTGTCCAAAACCAATCAAGGGGGACTCAGTGGAAGGAAAGTGTCACCCAAGGTTGTGAAGGCTTTTGGCAATCCTAACCCGCAACGTGATCTAGTGCGCCTTTACCAGAAATATGTGAGTTTATGCCCACCGGAACCAAAATCAGACGCACTGTACAAGTACTCTTTGTGTGAATCTAACAGAAGACCATGTCAGTGGTACTCCGACAAGCCCCTCGGGATCAATGCCATTTCCAAGTGTGTTTCAAACTTGATGAAACAAGCCGGAAAAACAGGCAACTACACTAACCACAGCCTCTGGGTGACAGCTGCCACACGTATGTTTGAGGGGGGAATTGAGGAGCAATTGGTCAAGGAGAAAACCGGGCATAAAAGCGACGCTGTGCGCATGTACAAATGTACTTCAGACAGTCTCATGCAACAAGCAGAGAAGGCTGTGATTTGTCCATCGAGCAACAAAAGTGTCAGTCATGTCACCAAGTCACTGCCGGAGTTTGATATTGATAATGACATTGCGAGTTTTGATCTGTTTTGTACAAAGAAGTATGCCAAAAAGTCGACAGGTTGCTGTAAGAATGCACTGTGCACTCTGCTCGGAGGCAATTGTATCGATGGTAGAAAAGTCAAGAAGGTCAAGTTTTCCATCAAGTTTGATGACTGAATAAAGCCAGACATGAAGGTCACTTTGTTATGTGAATAAATCATTGGAAAGTGCATCGACTTGTTGATTTTTTGCAGCCCGTGGTGCGACTGAAAAGTCGCAACACGCTCCGAGAAACTCGAGAAAACAGACACCGAAATTACCGCGTTGTAGACGGAGCGTTCTGCGCCGTTATCTCCTTCAAAGCTCTCTCACATTTGAATGCAAATTCAATGGGGAGCGTGATTAGGGAACGTAGTCTGATGACAATGTGAATCTCCCCGTTTTCAAAATTAAGCGGCTGATCTGTGCATCCAATCTTCGTCACGAAAAATTGTCTCGGAAAGTGACAGAAAGAAATCTTGTTTGTGCTCGAACGGCAAGGGAAACCTGGGATATCTTGGCAAGTGACAATTGGGGTGGAGTCGGAAGTCCACAATGACTGTGGACAAGCAACAGTTGAAGTGCCCACAAATGTTGTTATTTTCTGTATCGTGACAACGGCGATTCTACCAGCTCCAACTGACTTCCACGTGCTGCAGAAAGTTCGCCCGCAGCCAGTCAGCGGCACAACAGCCTCAAAGGACGATGGCCCGAACTCGTTTGTTGTGGAAGAGAGGGGCTCAAGCAAACCTGGTCACAGGTGACCCATCATCAGGTGCCTCCTCCCGATTCCGCTGTTCAAATCACGCATTTTGTCAGGACAGAAGACCAAACGACCTCAGAAAGCGCACTGGAGAAAGCAGATGTCTGCGAGCAACAGTTTTCACCTTGCGTAAGGAGGAAGTAAAGAAGTCAAGGATAAGATCCTCGCGGTTGATTACAATTATTTTCAAAATTCGCGTTTCAATTCGGGTTTGCCTTTCGGCTTTGCATTCTCCACAACAAAATTCAACTGATACCTTCCAAAACTCTTTTGGCGCACCAAGTCCACCGACAACCCTCTCATAACGGCCATCTGGAAACACAACACCCATTTTACCTGAGAGCCCCTCCCAAATTGATGAAGATCAGAAATATTTTCTTGCTTTTAAGATACAGGACAAAACAGAAATCTGTGTCGAAAAAAAATGAATTTGCTGTTTTGAACTTTTTGTTCTGAAACTTCAAAATTTTCTGTTTTATTCTTTTGAGACCTCAGGCACAATTAGACAGACCATCGAACCAAACATTTGTACCGAAACCCTGACTATTAAACTGTGTGCACCAGAAATTTGAAATCTGTGCAGGCCTTTGGGTAATCATTTGGCTTTCAATTCAACTTTTGCTCCGAAGAGCAAAACCTGAATTGAGCCGTTTAAATCACCCCAAAACCGGACATTAATTTAAAATGTAAAGACAATGCTTTCCCAAGCTTTCTTGAGTTTTTTTTGTTTCTTGAGTGCAAGATCTGCTGATCATGTTCAGTGCACCAGAGAAAGAAAACACGTCACTGCTCGAGGGACTTTAACTCCTGTTGATGCCAAGGCTCAGCTGATTGAACGTACTCGTATGCAGCGCATGTCGCCTGCGAATCTCTGAAATGGTCTCACACGTCGTCATTAAATGGTTGTCTGAACTGCATCAGCCACGTTGAAGTTGTAGAGGATGGCAGCTGCAGACGAGACAATGATAGATCTCACACGACTCGGTCCGCGTGCGGGTGCTCAGTCTCATTTTGTCCTCACACTTCTCCCCAAGTCATCGGAACCTTGCACTGAGAGCCAAAGTTGCGTCTCTCTTGTCATCATCAGTGACTTCCATTTGACTATGTTGTGCAAAGAAAATCCACTCAGACACTCGCCACAAAAAGCAACGAAGATTTTCCATTTCGTTTTACGCTTTTTGTCAAAAGCAGGTACTCTTTATTCAACACCAAAGGAGAAGCTTGATCCAGGAACGACGTCTGTACAATTTACTGCAGAGATAACATGGCAAATACTATCTCGGGCCGCGATCCTTAGAAGTTCGCTGCAGCTGTGCTGAATGCATTGTGATCTCTGACGTACTTGGGGTGCACAAAAGAGGAGAGCAAGTGCCGAGAATTCTTTTTCATGTGCATCTTTGTGAGAAAACTGCGGAGAAAAAGACTCGCAACAAGCGTTTGGAGAATTAAATCAGCACGTGCACACAGTGAACCATTTGGCGTTAAAATCGCGTTGTGATCTTGTGTAGAGAAACCAAGTCGTTGTTGCAGTGGTTACTTTCCTTGTCTGCGCAATGTCTTGCAGTTTTGCCATAATCGTCAGTCCCAATTCGTGTCCGTCTGACGGGGGTGTGAGCACGAGCGCGAGAAACGGAAGGAAACAGCAGCAAACAGCAAACCATGTGCTTTTGCAGGTTTCAACAGACGAGCCTGAGAGGGTCACAACAAGAAAAAGTACAAAACGGAAACGTCAGCAATGCCTGAGTTTCGAGCAAATTTGACCAAAAAAGAAGCAATTTGTGGGGAAAAGCAATCTTTCAAAGCGAAAAGGTGTTGGCGAAATGTCAGACTCACTTCTGCGTCATCTTCGGGAATTTTCTTGTCAACCTGCCACGTCCGAGAAGTTTTTGCCTGACAGCTGCAATCACGAGTCAAGTTCTGACAACAGCTCGAATACCTTGACGTTCAGGAAGATTGACCTGAAATGACATCTTGATCGGCAAGTAAGGCCTTCTCGTACCTGTTTGATGGCTCGTGCACTGTTTTGCAAAACCTTTGTTTTGATAAATTTATTTATGCCTGATTGCCACAGGAAAAACTCTCGAGCACCCATATCCAGCTTATTCACGCGCGGCAATATTGATCACCACCGGAAATATTCTTCTCACAAATCAAATCTTTTTGTTTTGAAAAGGAAGTAATTTAACGGATGAAATCAAATGTTCGTACTCTTGATTTTGCAAAATGCCTGTCTCCAACGAAACAAAACCACCAGCTTTATGTGACAAAAACCACTTTGAACGTTGAACTGACTCGAACTGTTGCGGTCAGAGCACAAGAATTGACAATTGGTACTGGGACAGGTCACAAGCAGATACTGCAGTACCAATATCCTGTTCGTCCTGAAACAAGAGAGACGCTGGAAGTTGTTCCGCTCGAAAGGCTCGGCTGAGTGCGCTGCGCATTGTGTCAGGTTGCGAGTAACGTGACGGGAATATGGCGAAGCTGTGAGTATCAGGTGGAGCGAAATCATCCGCAAATTCACAGCACTTGGTGGACTTCTTTCATATTACACTGCGCGTTTCCTGCAGAAATCAGAGAAAACTGCGATGAAACTGCACGAGGGCTGTTGAGCCGATGAAACGAACATGTTGGTGTTACGTGTGGAAGTCCATTGGTTTTTTTCTTCTCCTTGTCTGTTCAAGTAAAATTTGTTTCCAGAAGTGACAGCAGGACCGAACATTTCCGACAGGTCTCTTCTCACTGGGTGTGTGACGTAAGTCTTCCGCGAGTTGTATTTCATGTTTTCGCCGTGAATGACATCTTCCTCGGCGCCGTGCTGAAGATGAATCTTACAATTTTTCCTCGGAAAGGTTCTTCGGGACGAACAATGGGACATTAATGCAAAAACATGAATTGTGAGCCTATTTCTGCACAAAGACGTCTTCCCAGCCTGAAGGCTTCAAAACCTATTGCAATCACATATGAGTATTCTGCTTTTTTTTCTGTCATATCTTTCTGTCAGCCAGGTTTTGTTGGTTTTTATCCATCTCCAGCACTTAACCCTGGGAAGGACTCTTCAATGCATCCACCATTCAGCTTTGGTTGGAAGACCGACAACGTTTCCAGAGGTTTAGATCGGGAGAAAATAGTTTGTGAGTCATTGTCACAAAAATGGAAGCAACATTCTCCGTCACGAGTCGGCACAGAGTATTCGCCGCACAATAAAACATTTGCTTGTGACTCCCGAGCAATTCTAACGCTATTAATTTCGGTTCTGATGGACGCGTCAGGACAGTCCGGCACAAAACACTGTTTCTCAAACCAGAGGAATGTGAAAACACAGAGAAGATTGTTTCTTCCCTGTCTCATGATGTGGGTAATGCAGGTGCAGTAATTTGCAGTCCCCGTCCCTCTCCTGCTGAGAGGAGTGCAAGTTACCCGAGCCGAACAGGAGACATTCCGCAGTGCCCATTGAGATGTGTGGTGCACTGAGATGAGATGTGCCGTGCACTGACACCTGACACAATGTCCTATGGGACGAAGACGAGCCGAAAACACACGTGCTTTTGCGAGGAAGTGAGACAACGATGCAGTGTTTTTGTTTTGGTCGACTGACAAAGATGTCTCGGACTTTTTTGGCACATCAACTGAGAAATTTTGGTCACGCCGCTGGAGCCCGCTGAAACTTGGTTGTTCCAAAAAGCGGAAATGAGGCTCGTCCCACAAAGACAAGAGTCCCTTCACCTTTCAAATTCATCTCGTTCCCAAAGCTAAACGCAGAAGTCTTCCAATCCCTTTTGTCCTTTGAGCTGGAAATATTGTGATGCCTGTTGTGGGTTGTTGTCTCCAGTGAGCTCCTGACAATCACACGCTGAAGATCCTTTGATGCATTAAACATCAGGAAACAAGCAACAGGTTGCCGAGGCTTTTCCACCGACTGAAAGCTGCGCAAAAACTGAGAGATGCAGTTTGTCGTCTGGTGCGTTTGCAGAATACGAGTAAAACCTCAGCAATGAAATCTGTGCTTTTGCAGGCCGGGAAAGGTTTTCCATGCTTGTCACTTAAGTGTCTGGTGTGGCCGTTGGTCCTGCAGTGAAGTCACCAACAGAAGGAGGCCTTCCTATCTGCGGGGAAGATGCTCAGTTATCTGAAGTTTACGTATCAAAGGGCTTCCGTCCCTTGCAGGCAGTTTGTCAGATGCCAGAAAACATGTCGCTGCAGTGTAGCCGTCGCGTGTCACTGCGAAGTGACACTGACATTCAGCCAGTTGCGTTTGTTCGCCGATGGGAAGACAACACAAGACGTCAAGAGTTGGGTCAGATTCATTGAAATGAATTGATGAAGTACGCGCCTCAGCATCTTTTTCACGGCGCACTTGACACCTGTTGCTGAAACACTTGAAGCAAAGCTTTCAGCGGTTCAGTCGAGACTTGGGTTGACCAGCTGCTCTCCGTAACGTCAAAGTGTGCGTGTGTGTCAGTGAGGTGTGCGTGCAGTGTCCTGTGACCGCGATTTGTGTGCTGCAACGTGTTGCCAGTTGCACCTCATCAAACAATCACCAACGGCCAGTGTTTTTCCTCAAATGAATTCAAAGTTGGTCAACAACAGCTCCCGGTTTCAACCGTCAAAAACACACGAGAATTTCGAAGCCGTGTTTCTGTTCCAGAGAAGGCTGTGCGGGAGGCAGGAAGAAGTGTTGTGTGATTAGTTGAGCCACGTCACATTGTTCTCGCCGGGTCGATGAATCCAGATTCATCATCACATCGATCAAAACAGCGACAACTTAGTTGTCCATGATGAGATCAACTCTTTTGTGCGAGAAATGCTGTGCGTCAGTTAATCACCACAAATGGGCAGCGCCTACAGCTGCTCAATTTCCTTCGCCTTCAGCTTGGAAAGAACTCGGCGAGGTGTTGATTCTCTCAGTACACCAGCTCAGTTCGAAGTGAGTGGATTGGAGCTGTGCACAAGCGGCCGTTGCGCAAGCACGAGTGGCACGAGCGTGCTCGATGACCTCAAGTTCATTTCCCTCTTTTGTCTCGTCGCATTGTTTCTGTCACCTTGTCGTCGTTTTCACCGATTTTTGGTGCTCCCGACGTCGCGCTGCTACCGTGGTGGGGCCTGCCTGTGTTCGAATGCCAGAACAACAGAACAGTCCGGTCGGCCCCGCCAATCAGCTCAATCCCAACAAACGTGCGCAGAATCGGTGAACCAGGATCCCGAGGGAAGAGTAGCCCTCTCTGTTCGGGACAAAGAAACAAAGGCGTTCAAAGAGCCAGCACTCAGCGCCATCAGTGTTTGCGCCGGATCCTTCCGAGTTCTCTTGGGTGCAGTGACCTTCCCGAAAGCACAGCTGTGCGTTGTGTGTCTTTAATTAAACAGTGAATTGACACTGAAGAGACTGATTGTGAATGGGTTCCCAATTAAAGGGGTTTTCACAGTTCTGCAAAACTCGGCAATGAAAGAGTTTTCTTTCCTTTTCTTGAAAGTTTCTTGTGCTGTTGAGTCGTGTCCCATTGTTCTGTGTCATGTTCTGTTCCCGACGTTTTTAGACCCCCGAAGGCGAATCCAAGAGGAAGATGACAGCAACCTCCAAGGGGTCTGATTCTTGCTTTGGCTTTTTTACAGGGAAAAGTCCAAATTTGTGTGTCTGATTATTCAGGGTAGACGGACTCAACTCTGACGACCCGTGCTGGAAAGGACCACGAGTGCCTTTCACTGCGTGGTTGATCGATGACAAAGATCACTGCAGTGGGAAGGATTCTTCGTTTTCATTTCGTGCCAGCTGATTTTTTTTCAAAACACAGGTTTTGTTGCTGAAAACAAAGTTGAGGGAAAAACTCTGATGATACACAGATCTGTTTTGAAAACTTTGTCGAGCTCTGCCACAAAAGGCGTGCTCCAGATACACAAAACTCCCCTGGCGGCAGGTTTGCAGAGAAGTTGTTCCTCCGGGGAAAATATTTTCGGACTAAACAGCATTTGACATTCATGAAAGCTTTCGCCTCTGACAAGAAGGGATCAAAAAGCACAACAAAGACAAACACGGAGCATTGTTTCCTCGGTAATCCAATCGCGTAAAGCCGATTTTTTGTACTCCAGCACACGCGTGTACCCGGGGAAAGAACAAGAATTTTCACACAGCAGTGAACACCATCCCAGGTCCCTCCCACCCACTGTCAGCAGGTCAATGTGCACTGAGACAACAAAAGTACTGTATTTCAGGAATTAGCATCTACATACGTATTCCTGGGATTCAGAGACAGACAGACAGACAGACAGACAGACAGACAGACAGACAGACAGACAGACCCAGATGAGGAATTGAACGTCAAATCTGGTGTAGCTTCAAAGAGCTGGACACTGCAGTCAACAAGAAAACAAGCGAACTGTTGCTGGAACAAAAGCCAAGGGACGCGAGCAGAACCTGTTGTAGGGATGTGAACTGGGACAATTTTCTGCCTGACGCGCTCAGAAAAGAAATCGAAGAATGTCATTTCAATCTCAACGATAAGTTACGTATCACGCAAACAGAGCAGTAACTCAATCCACTTGTTTTGAGTGTTGAAAAGATGCAAAACCTTCTCCAGTTTTTCAAAGAAAATATCTCTTTTCTCGTCAAGAAAAACCATCGTCACGAATGTTCATCGACAATCAGTAGCAGGAGGACAGGTCTCAAACAGAAAACTCCGGCCCTCTTTCACATTGTGGCTTCCTGTCCCTGGAGGAGCAGGAGCTGACCCCAGAGGCGCGCTGCCTGCACAGGAGAGAGAGAGAGAGAGAGAGAGAGAGAGAGAGAGAGGGAGAGAGAGAGAGAGGGAGAGAGGGAGAGAGGGAGAGAGGGAGAGAGAGAGAGGAGAGAGA